>Ga0308016_10000147_pt1 | contig 36415 bp, 27 predicted proteins | sample Neamet233_FD_203129 | JGI IMG/M metagenome (GOLD analysis project Ga0308016, IMG submission 203129) | Marine microbial communities from water near the shore, Antarctic Ocean - #233 | ecosystem: Environmental > Aquatic > Marine > Unclassified | place: Southern Ocean | collected 2014-07-28
TTGGAGTAACTGTGGTGCGTAACACGACGCAAGCGACCATTGGCAATAATGCAATTGTTAGCGCGCGACACGACGTTAACGTAACTGCCGCGTCCCACAAAGACATATTTAACACTGCCGTTGCAGGCGCAGGGGGCATTGGTTTAGGTGCAGCGGGTTCCGTATCGATAGCCCTTGTGGGTAACTCTATGAGTAGCGATGCGAGCAGTAAACTCAGCAATGACAACGGCAGTATAGTGTCTGAGGCTGACACTAAAATGAGCCAAAATCGTAAGACAGGCTACAGTACCAATAATCAAACGGATCAGTCGGGGAGTGATACTTCTACTGCTGCAGGCAATGCCAACAGTATGCATGCAAGCGCCCACAGCAAAGATTCGTTGATCGCCAGTGAAACCACAGGTTTGGCGGCAGATATCAACGGCACTGCCGCAGACACAACCACTGCGCAAATTGGCGTGGGTGCCTCAATAAGTGCCTTCCATGACGTCAGTGTTACAGGTATTGAGTATGTTCGTCTGCGCCAAGTTGCTGGTGGTGTTGCTTTAGGAGCCGGCGCAGTGGGTGGTTGGGTTGCAGTGACAGACTACAATGCCAACGCACAAGCCCTAGTGCATGCAGGTGCTACGTTAAACGTAGACTCCGATGGCAACAGCGACGGTGATCTCACGTTAACCTCTAGCTTGCTTGAAGATGGCGGTGTGTCAAAGGTAGAAACCGTTGGCGGATCGGCTGGTTTAGTGGGCTTTGCGGGTGCGTTTTCAGTGCTGAATTTTAATGGTTCGGCGAAGTCTAGCTTGGGCTATAGCACTGGCAGCGACGTTGCGGCTACCACTGTTGTCACCGGTGCAGAACAGGTTGTTATAAGCAGCAACCGAGACGTAGACAGTCAAGTAGTGAGTGTGGGTGCCGCTGCAGGTATATCGGGCGCGGGTGTGTCTATTGCCACCTTAAACGCCAGCGGAAATTCCATAGCCGAAGTGGGCTCTAATGTTAATTTGGGAGCCAGTGACGCACGTGTGGGCAGTGTATTCGTTGACGCCGACAATACCTCAACTCAAGACGCTAGTGCCACCGCTGCGGCAGTGGGTATTTATGTAGGTATCGCTGGTGCAGGCACTACTGTAAGCGACTCAGGAACCACTAGCGCTGGCGTGGGCATTGGTTCTAACATCTACGCAACGGGTGCAATCACCCTAGACGCAGATGACGACATGCGTAACACAGCCAGTGCACTGGGTGTTACTGTAGCGGGTGGAGTAAGCGTAGGTGTGGTCACCGCGGATACTACGCTCACTAGAACCATTGCGGCGATTACAGGCGATAATGTGCGTTTAGACACCACCAGCGGGCAGGTTAACCTTACTGCCGACGCGGGTAATAACACTAGTTCGTCTACTATTAGAGCTGCTCATGCAGAAACCACGGCTGGCAGCGGCGGCTTATTGGCGGGTATCAATGGTACCGGTGCTACTGTGGTATCAAATTTGACCACACTAGTGAGCACGGGAACCGGTTCAAGAATTGAGGCAGCAGCACAAAATGTAAACTTGTTGGCGGTTAATAAAGCCGTCACATTGGCCGAAACCACGGGTTTTGCAGTGGGTGCGTTTGCCTTGGGTGCACATAACGCTACCAGCACCAACACAGCCACTACTAGTGCCGTGCTGGGCGCAAACAATACTCTAAATACTACAGGCCAGCTCACATTACGCAGCCAAGCGGATCAAAACCTGCTTGCCACTACCGTAGCCGGCGCCGGTGGTGCATTGGCCGTTAACGCAGCCACGAGCACGCTAAATCATATATCCAACCTCACGTCAGGTGTAGCCGACAGTGCCACAAGTGCGCTGAAATCTAGCATTGGTGTGGGTAGGTTGTTGGTTGAAGCGATAAATAATGATGACTACGATGCCAGCTTGGATGCCACAGGCGTAGGTATTGCTCAGACTTCTGGTGGTGTGTTAATTGCTAACGGTACCGCCAACGTGAGTACACGTATTGGCAATTACACCGACTTGAATACGTCTGCTAAGAGCTCATCCGATGACGCATTAACCTTATTTGCCGACAACAACCTGCAAAAAACCGGTATCTCCGGTGCCAATTTCTTGCTCGACGGTGGTGGTGCATTTAGCGTATCCGTAGGCACAAGTTCCGGTACACAAACCCAAAACACAGATGTTCAGTTTGGTCAATACTCAGCCTTAACTACAGCGGGTAACTATGTAGCAGACGGCAGTGGTAACGGTGATGTGAGTATTCGTGCCCTCAACCATATTGCTGTAGATGACGAAGCAAAAGTCAGTACCGGTGGCCTGGTTACGGTACCTAGGGCCAAGTCGGTTCAGGTGGGTATAGCCACCGCCGATATTACTTTTGAGGACAACGCCAGCTTAACTACTCAACGTGGTGATGTCGCCATGAGTGCTAGCACAAGTTCGGCCATGGATGTACGGACACGTACCAGTACATGGGGATTAGTTGGCGCTGGCGCGCAGGCCGAGTCACGGGCCACATTAACAGCAGACGACAACATCACCTTTAGTACCGGCTCAAGCCTTAACGCCCATGGTTTTGGTTGGCTCTACACCGGTGCTAACCACGGTAATGGGGATTTTTATAACACCGCTAGTACCATTGTCAAAACAGATTCTCGTATTTGGAACAAAAGTGCTATTCCAATCAGTACCGGCAAAATTTCGGTTGCAACTAACACGCACAACAGCAATGTCACCGTGGCATCTGGCGCTACGGTACAAACCCAGCGCCACCTAAAGATCAAAGCCCTTAAAGGCGATCAGCAAGGCCGAGCCTTTGGTGCAGCGTACGATTGGACTACAGCGCTTACTACCCGAGACACATACGGTAGTGCGAGCAATACGGGAGCTACGGGCATTAATGTAGCAGGCACTTTGGCTACGGGTTTAGATAAAGACGTATCGATTGTCTTTAGTAAAGACTTTACACCTTATTTTGCTGATGGCTCAGGAGATAGCAACAAAGCGGCCTACACTATGAGCCAAAATGCCGCGGGTGAGTGGGAACTCAAAGATAGCGGCTCCAATGTGGTGGGTACCTTAAACGCCCAAGTAACCTCCAGCACGGGAGAAGTTTCCTGGACCGTATCAAGTGAAACTCTAGCTAATGATATTGACGCCGAAATTACACGATTAACCACGGCTAAGTCTCAGTATGGTACCAACCGCAATAATATAAATGCCATTAATCAGCTCACGGCCGAAATCCAGTCTCTACAGGACTTAAAGGATGGCTCAGTTACCGGAACACAAAGTTACACTGAAGCAACAGTCTTTACTGGTATCTTGTCTGATCTCAACACCGCCAAAAGCACACTAGATGCCCTAGCAAGCCCCACGTCAGAACAAGTAACAGCCCTGAGTAACGTAAATACCCAGATTGCTGATATTGGTACGCGTAATACGAAAGTGTCTGATAAAGCGACAAAAGTGGCCGCTAAATTCGACTTAGATGCCAACGGTGATAACAATGCAGACAGTGGGAACTCTGCTGATCAAAGTAGCGTTGATACCTATATTTTGGAAATCGGAACCTTAACCACTGATATTGCTAATCTGCACATCAGTTTAGCAGCCACGGCGAACAATATTAGTGGCGACATCCAAGCGGACATTAACACCCTCATTGCTGCAGAATCCGTTGCTCTTACAGACTTAGACAGCGACAGCGATATAGACATAGACGACCTTATTTCGCGCCGTACCACATTAAAAAACACTTATTCATCATCTACTGACGCTCAGGTTACTTCATCTGCAAGCGCTATTGACGACCGTATTGCAGAATTAACGGCCAAAAAGGCTACTCTAAATACAGGTTCAATGTCGGTGTTATCAATTAATCCCGTATTTGCAGCGTCTGGCAACCTAGATTTAACGGCAGGCAGCTTAACCGGAACTGGTAGCTTGCTCGCCCCTGGTGACCCATCCATTAGCATTACCAATAACGGCTCTATGGTAATGAAGATGGGTGTCATGGATATACCAGATGACCCAAGTGGCGGTGTTTACTTTAACGATTCCTTGGTCACTAGTGCGGCAGACATTAATGCCATTCAAAGTGCCTCCAACACCCTAACGGTGACTTCAGATAATGGTGTTTATGCACCATCTATTACGGTGGTGAATAACTACGACCGATCCTCTAGTGTGTATAACCCTGCAGGGGATAACCACATTAACAACATGCTTAACCCGCAATTGTTAATTAGTGGCGCAGTGAATAACATTGGTGGCTCTATTACCATTACCAACCAAACCGCTAGTATTATTTCTAGCGCGGCCATCACCGGTGGTACGGTGACCATTGCTTCTGGTGGTGATGTGTTCTTGGGTAGTCCTAATGAAACTTACAATGTAGGCGCTAGCCCAACTAGCGACGACGGGTTTGGTGTGATTGCAGGCAACAAAGAAAGTGCTGAAACCTGTAATGCTAGTAATGCCTCTAGCTGTGATTATTCCGATGCTAGTACGGTTCAAGCATCAGAAGCGTCTTATACCGTAGCCGGTAACAATGTGTTTATCAGCGGCGAAACCATTAACGTAAACGGGTTGATTCAGTCTGGCTTGCCAGACCTTACGCTTGCAGTAACTCAAGCAGAAGTTACCGCAGCCTATGATGCCGCGGGTTCTAACCAAACCTACGAGTTTAAAACCTACCGTGTGGCCCAATCTGGTTCTGGTTCTACCCGCAGTGTTTCTGGTGACAACACGGTATCCGACGTTAGCAAACTCAAAGTAATGTATGCCACCCTAGATAGGGGGACTGATTTAGCGGATACGTCAGACGACGTGATTAGCATCAATGGCACCCAAGTACAGGGCGGACAAGTGGTATTGTCTGGCCGTATCGCCAGCACCGGCAAAGGCTTGATTAATGTGGTTGATGGTTATGGTCGTATTAATATTACTAATACGTCTTCCACGCCAGTGTACTTGGCCAAAGTTGATACAGGCGACTTCGGTACGGCTGGCCTTGAAGGTACGATTACTTTTATGGATCGTCAAAAGACCAACGGCACCGCCGGCGTACCATTGGTTACCAAGTACTCCCGCATCGGTAATAATATAAATGAATACAGCAACGTAGGTTTAGGCAATACCACTAATCCAACAGCCTTGGTGTCTAATTCTGCCACGGGCCGTAGTGCCTCGTATACGCCCACAGATAACTTACGCTACCATTGGATGGGTGGCACCACAGTGCATGAAAAAGTAGTTTATAACTACCACCGAAGTGGTAAAAAAGTATTTGGTGTTAACGCGTGGGACGTAGACCAAAGCCAATGGAGTGATTCCCACTTGTCCGGCACACCGACAACAACAACCCTGAGCCCAGCTGCATTGTCTGCTGGTGAGTTTGTAGCGGTTGCTGCTTCCGGCAGTGGTGTACACCAATCGGGTACGGATGCTGCATACGCCTTTAGCACGACCAACGCGATTACCATTGATACAGACGTGGCGGCGGCCAACTTAACCGATGCTGATAGTGATGCTATTGATCAGAACTATTTTGTTGAGTCTTCTACCAATGGCTATAATACTTGGTATTGTTATTTGTTCTTTGAGTGTTGGGCGTGGGATGCTGGTAAAACCCAGCACGAGTTTACCGACAACTACTATTACCACTCTGTTGCAGCAGACAAGGTGATCAACCTAAACTTCACCGGTTATGACACAGGTGTAGTTGATGTTCAAAGTGTTGGCGGCATTGTATTAAGTAGCGACATTAGAAACTCAAACGGTACCACTAGCCTTGTGTCTTCTGCGGGCAGTATTGTGAATGCTTCGTCATCTACAACCAATAGCATTCGTTCAGGCGACCTTACTCTTACGGCTACTGCTGGTGATTTGGGCACATCCACCAATGCCATTCGTCTGCGCCAAAGTGCAGGTAACACCGTAGCGATCACTGCCAACAACGCGTACTTAAAGGCACCAAACGGCGCACTTAAGCTCACCGGTAGTGTTAACTTAAGTGGCACCTTAGACCTAAATGCTCATTCAGATATAGATCTATCGGCCGTTACCGATAACCTATTGACCGCCAATACTATTCGCTTACGCGCCCAAAGCGGCACCATTAACAGTGGCAATGCCTTTAGCGTCAATACGGATGCAGCTAGTAATGGTGTGTTTTATGCAAGAGCGTCGTCGGGCAATATCAACGTTACAGAAACCACTGGTGACTTAGCTGTAGAAGAAATTCGCACGGTAGGTAACGTCACCGTTAATGTAACGGCAGGTTCATTGCTAGATGGCAACAGCGTACAAACAGCAGATGAACTAACTCAGGCTCAGTTGGCTGCCATGTGGGCCGACGACATTTTGCAGTTAACTAATGACGCGGGTAACGCTACCCCAACCGCAGCCACGATCAGAAAAGACGACCAAATTGTGAAGTATAACGCCGCCATGGACATGCTCTATGTCGATTACTGGACTCTGCGTAACGTCACCGCTAGCGGTAGCGATTACAATGCCGATGCCTACGATGAAAACTTTAGCTACAGCGCAACCACTGCAGAACAGACTCTCTTGAGCAATGATTCAACGGCTATTCTAAATTTCGAATCGACCCAAACAGGCCGTTATCAATTAGGTCATCAGAAGTTTGGTAGCCTCACCTATAGCCCAAGTTTTGTATTCCAAACTGCCGCACCTACGCTAGATGCTACGGCAACTGTGGCATTGACTACAAACTACGTTTGGACTGAGGCTGAGCTAAATTCACCGATACCAAACTTTGGTTTTAAAGAAATTACCGACACTACCATGTACATCGAAAACGCCAATATTATTGGTGCCAATGTAGTGATCAATACCAATGCGTCAGGCGGCACCATTGGTAAGAAGTTCACCGCTCAAACTATTGATGTGTCTGACTTAAGTGCCTTAACTGCACAACAGAAGCTCGACTTAGCGGCTGCCGAAGGTAGTGATGTCACTTACAATGCAACCACACAACTAATCACCTTGGTAGAGCGCGACGACATTGATATTCATGCCAGTGGCAACGTAACGTTGGCGGCAGATCAACACGTATTTGTAGGTGGTGAAGAAAATACAGCTCTTGTGCAAATCACGGCGGGTGACGAAACCCAAGTGAAGGTAATGGGCAATATTACTAATGCCCGAGGTGATAGCAGCGCCGTGATTACTAGTAATAACTTAGTACTAGAATCCGGAGCAGGTTATATAGGCACCGTGGCAGCCCCTTTACGTATTAACCAAGGCAGTGCCGCGCACCTTACCGCGCGTGCCCTTAATGACATTAATATCACTGAATTAACAGGTGATGTGCGAGTGGGCGCTATCTACAGTCCCGCCACCGTGAATTTGGTGAGTTCTGGTGCCATCATCGATCAAGACCAAGACGAGTTGCAGGACATTAAGGCCTTGAATATCAACCTTACCTCTGTAAGCCATATAGGCACACTGGCAGCAGCCGACGACACCGACCTACAGGTGCGTAATAAAGCACTAGAAATTGCCAGCACCAGCGCCACTACAGGCTTAGTTAATATTTCTCGCACAGGTTCAGCGGCCGTGGGTGCTAACTTATACACTCCAGCTGTAGGCGGTACGGGTAAGAACTACCTTCGCTTAGGCCGTGTCGATCTTAATGGCAGCTTAACCTTGAGTTCAGTGCCGGCAGTCACCTTTACCGACTCCGTTACAACCTTGGGCGGGTTTGTTAAAATTAACGCCACTGGCGCTACAGATATGACCAGTACTGCCAGCATTGCCACCGTAGGTGGTAACTTTAATGCAGATTTTGAACAAAGCTTTACTATGGCCAACAGTGCCAGTATAGCGGCGCAAGGTGGTCTAGTGCAGATGACAAGCCTTGGTGATATGACCTTATACGACGTGACTAACACACGTTCTGGTGCAAGCTCCATCACTTTAGGTGCTCGTAATTTAACCATTAATCACTTGTTACAAAGCCAGGCAGGCGATACGGCCATCAGTACCACAGCAGGCTTGAGTCTTGCTAACAACGCCCACTTGTATACCCAAGGGGGTGCATTAACCAGCACCATTACGGGTAACTATGTGTTGGGCAACGATGCGCAGATCAAAACTCAAGCGGGTGTATTTAGCTTGGTAGGCCAAGGCAATTTAACCTTGGGTACAAATGCTTTGATAGAAACGGGTAATTCAGCAGCTACTATTGCGCTTAATACCCAGACTGGACAAAATTTGTCGGCCGGTACAGGCTCACATATCAACGTAGGCACTGGTGCATTTACCCTTACTAGTTCTGGCCATAGCACCGTGTATGATGTCACCGCAGGTATTACTAACCTCACTACTAATAACTTCACCTTAAACCATTCTTTAGCGGCTACAGATCAGGTGGATCTACTAGCCAACGGTAATGTTATACAAGCAGCGAATGCGCAGTGGACTACTCAGGGTCAGGCCGCTAACCTTACGGTTAAAGGTGATGTGGATATGGCAGCAGGGGCAGACATACTTACCAACAACGGTAAGCTTACTGTGGCCATGTCAGACCTAATTAATCAAGACTTCCGTATGGCCTCTGGAGCTGGCATCAATACCGGTACCGGAAAAGTGCGTATAGACACCAGTGGCTCAATGGAAATAAATAACATTGTCAGTGCTTCTAATACCGCAGAAGCCATTTATCTAAGTGGTTTTGATATCCTCAACTCCAGCGATGTGTCGCGCGACATTACCCTTAATAGCAATGGTGATATCCGCCTTAATGCACACCGGTACATCGACTTAGACGGTATCACCTACACGGGTACGTCTGCCTTAGATATAGAAGTGAGTGGTGTGAATACCAATGCCTTAGTAGCTGGAGCGCGTTTAGAAATAGACGCAGCGGCCGGAGTGAACTTTAGCAAATCGCATGTAGTGCGTGGTGTTTATGTAATGCCTAACAGTTATGATCTCACCATTGCCGACGGTAAAGTGAATTACGATCAATTCATTAAGTTAAATACTGTTCGTGGACGTGTGGGACGTTTAGATCACCATGGTATCGACTTTAGCGCCTGGGGCGCGGCGCCAAATGAGCTGGATATCCATCCGAATTTTGCAGATGTAGGTAACGGGCAGCAGCATTTCCGTATTACCGGTGACGCAGCCTCACGAGCCACAGATACTGCGGTTTTGGGTTATAGTTTGGGTTACAGTAACGCCTCCGGTTCTACTTCAACCATGACCACTAGTGCGTTTATGCTACAGTACGACCGCTCTCAAATATGGGTAGGTGGTAACGCGCCAACGTCTCAGGAAATGATGCAGCGCATTCTAGCAGCAGGTGTTACACTTGGCCGAGAAAATCTTAGTATTACGCCGATCCTCACCACCGGTGCAGGAGTTGGTATAGGAAACGGAGCTAACGTGCCCAACTCAGCGATTGATATTTTACCCGATGCTGTTTTTCCCATTGATCCTGAAAATGATGAAGAAACCGATCCCACACAGCCTTTGCTGATCTTGCAAAGTGCAGATGGTAGCAGTGTTGGTATCAGCCCAGTTAGCGGGCAAGGTTAACAATGGCATTTATAAACACACTAGTGTCTAAAATGGGCGGTACCTTTACCGAAGCCCAAAAGCGCAGCGAGTCTATCTTGGGGCTAGTGGTGCGCGAAGAGTCTATTCAGTTAGCCCAAATGGTGCGCACCTCCAAAGGGCATAAGCTCCAACAGCTAGTGTATTGGTCTGTTAATGTGCCAGACAAATCTACCGACCCTATATTGGAACAACCAGACTATTATGCGCGCCAAATTAAGCAGGCGTTAGATTTGGCCGGTGTTAAAGGTGCCTCGGTTGCTTTGGTGTTGCCATCGCAGTACCTAACCCTAGTAAACGCCACCATTCCCCAGTTTTCCATGCCAGAAATGGACGACATGGATGCCGAATTTTTTGCTGATTTTTTACCAGAGAGCTTTGCAGAAATAGATCAGTATCAGTTAGCGTGGCAAGTTCAAAAACAGATTCATGACCATGGTGAAATGGATGTTCTTTTTGGCCTTATCAAAAAAGAAGTGCTCGAAAGCTTTTTAGAAATAACACGCATGTCGGGCCTTATGCCAGTGTTAGTGAGTGTAGACAGTTTAGCGACTGCCAATTTATTTCACCAGCAGGTTCAGTATGATGGTGATTGGCGCGGGCACATTAATATAGCCAACAGGGGTAATAGTAGTATTCTCTTGAGTAACGGCTCGGACAGTCAAATCTACAATTTCACACTAGATGAAGCCGACACTATATTGCTCAAACAAGTAGAGTCTATGGGTAAGGTAGAGGGCCCTTTCTGGGCCGAACTAGGCGAACGAATGGTGCATAAAATCAACCCTATTGTGGCTGAGTTTGAGCAACGAGAAAGCGCTAAAGTGTCTTCCTATACCTTGATGTCATCTTCTGTAGCTAGTCAAAAATTGGCACAGCTTTTGGCCGCTCAACTGGGTGACCTAGTGTTAGTGAACGCCATGCACAACATTGAAGTGCCTGTATCAAGCAGAAAATATGCCGACGCAGTGGACAATAATAGCTTCTTTGCACCTGTTATAGGCGCAGCAACGCAGCGAATGAATGCGTTTTATCAGCAGCAGCAGTTAGGTTTTCAACTCAATTTTTCACCCTACGCCAGTAAACTACAAAAGCGCGCCCGTTTTGGCCTCTTTAACATGATCATGTTTATTGCTTTGGGTGTGGCCTTTGTTGGTGTGATTGCCGCATTTGGTACCCAAGATATTCCAGAATACCTGATCCAACAGCAACAGCTTGATGACTACCACCAAATTAACAGTCAAGTAGACAATGAAACCACCTTGGTGGGCCAGTTGAATGGTCAACTGCAGCAAAGGCAACAACAGCTTAAGTACGTATTGCAATTGTCTGGTAATGCCGCCAATTATCAAACCATGCTCACAGAGTTGAATAAAATAGTGATTCCTGGGGCTAGCTTAAAGAGTATCGACTTTAACGGTTCGCTAGTCACCTTACAGGCGAAATCTGGGAGTTTGGCAGACGCTAGCGCCTTTGTAGACCGAGTGAAAAAAATGCCACAGGCGCAAAGTGTAACCTTTAGTAGCTACCAAGCAGGTGATTATTCCGTATCCTTCACATTAGGGAGCGGTAGCTAATGACTGAAGAAGATAAGATGCCTGAAGAAAGTAAGGTGCCAGAAGATGTCAATGTTGATGCTAAACAACAAAGGCGTGATGAAAAGGCCGCCGCTGCACAAGCTAAGTTAGATGAAAAGAAAGCTAAATTAGACGACAAAAAGGCAAAAGCAGACGAAAAGAAAGCCAAAAAAGAGGCCGATAAGCAGGCCAAAAAAGAAGCTAAGGATTCCAAAAAAGCGCCCAAGCTCAAACGTATTAAGCGTAAGTATGCCCACGAAAAAAACCTAGCCGGCGGTAGTCCAGAAGCTAAATCTGCATTTTTGTTTCTGCTGATTATTGCTATTTTGGTGGGTGGCGTTTACGGCCGTTTTTTAGTGCTTAACCCTCAGTTGGCGGAAAACAGGCAGCTGCTGAAGCAGATTCCAGAACTTATGCAACGCAAGTCTGCGTTAACAACGCGAGGGGCCACCTTGCGGCAAGACGTTGCTGTGGTAAAGGCCGATTTGGATCGGCATTTAGGTGCCACTGCTAGTACTAAGCAGGTAGAGCCTAAACTAACAAAATATTTGTATGTATTGCAGCGCTTCCAAATTAACTGTGAGCAATATTCTTTGAGCCATAGCGACCCTGTAATGGTGGCTAATCAACCCATTGGCTTAATAGAAGTTAACTTAAGTTATGAATGTAAGGGGCCGTATTTGCCTTATTTGCAGGCAATGACGCAGTTGCAAGAATTAGGTGTACAGATTAAAGTAACACGTGAGTCCATCAGCCGTATTGATGGTACCAATAAGGTGGCCGTTAATGGTCAGCTCAGCTTTGTGGTAAAAGAAAATGAATAAAACACCATTTGTAATTGTTGCCTGCCTTGTGTTGAGTCCGTTAATCAGGGCAGAAGGCTTGAGCGAGAGTATAGACCCATTTATTGACTCCCTAACGCAGCAATCAGAATCGTGGTTAGACAGTATAGAATCACCAGTTTCCGCAACTAACGTGATAGATTCGTTGATGCAAAATAAGCAGCAACTCAATATTACTGCGGATCAAAGCGGTCTTGTTGAAGTCGCCAATACGGACGTTGTGCCCTTAACCGAAGAGCAGCAAGCACGGCTTAAAGCAGAAGAAGATGCAACCCTTTTGTCGCAGCTGGCCCAGAGCCAAACCTTACAAACCTCGGCCAATAGTGTTCGATTAGCAGGCATTGTTCAGCGTCTCCGGGCAGGCCCAGCGGCCAATAAAATCCAGCAAGCAGCAAGTTACTACAGCTATTTTCATAAAAGCAAAGCCGACACCTTGGCACAAGTGGCCGAATTTTTTGCGGTACCCTTAGGGTTGTTGGCGCATGTAAATGGCCTTCAATCAGCGCTTGATAACCAGTTTGAGGGGTCATTACTTATTCCAGGTGGGCCATTTAGCCAAATCAATAGCAACCACTTTGTGGCATCAACCACTAGCTTTGGAGATCTGTCTGTGCAGTTGGGGTTAACCCCCGTAGAGGCGATTCACATGGGTAATTTATCTCAGATGCTAATATTGCCTAGAGACACTCATGTACAACTAAGCCAAGCACCTAGTTTTAAACTCACTTCAACCAAACAAACGGCGCTTGTTGAGGCAGGTCAGAGCCTTACCAGTATTGCCAACAGCTATGGCCTTGCCGCTGTAAACCTGATCAAATTTAACCCGAAAATTTCCCTACTCATTCCTTCTCGCAGCTTTATCAAGTGGTCAAGTGGGCAAGAAGAATTGTTTGCAGATGAAACTCTAGCGCAATTAGCCAAGCGGTTAAACGTGTCTCAACAGCAAATATTAATGTTCAACGAAGCGTTACACAATATGCCTTTGGTGCTGCAGTCAACTTACTTGCTGCCTACGCAATCAGACTTTCCTAACCCCATGGTTAATGCACAGTATCAGGTTTATGAGCCCATTAGCTTTGCCGATTTACAAACGGCCATAGGCGGTACCTACAGTAACTGGATCGAATCAAATCCCCACATTTTAACATATACCTTTGGAGCGGGAGCCTATTATAGCCAACCGGGCTTGTGGTATTACCATGACGGTAGTGATCAACTGCTAGCTCAGTTGGCGGTAGGTCAGTCGGTAGAAGAATTAGCCGATGTTGTTGGATTAGAGGCCGCAGCACTTACTCATAACGGTGCCAAGGAGTATAGCCTTAGCTTAAATGGTTTGTCAGACGCATTGCAAATGGCAAATGCCAGCCCACGAGTATACGCACTACTTTCCGGCGCTATTAAACCTAGCTTGGCAGGTTATAAGGCCCAACGTCTAGAGCGTGATCTCAGTGATAAAATTGGCGCTGCAAATTGGTGGGTAAGACAACAAACTCCGCAATTTGCCAGAGTAGAGGTAGGGCCATTTACCTCGGTGACCGAAGCATTAGATATTTGTCAGCAAATTGGCCAAGCAACGCAGTATTGCGCGCCGATCATAGAAATGGATCAACACGCGTGGCAGCCTCAGCAGCAGCGCCAAGCCCTAGTTTTGTTAGAAGTAACCAACGGTGCGCAAGTGACACAACATACGTTGGTTGAACGTGAGCAGCTACTAGAGCATGAGCTTGTGGTTGAGCGTATAGCCGGCAACAATATAGAAATCAGCATCAAGGGCGAAACAAGCCAATTGCCTATTACACCGTTGTCTGCAGCAGCTAGCGCAAGTGCCGACAGTAATTTGGACCAAGAATTTAGGGCGGGCGTTAACGTGCGTCAAGCCGCTCAATTGTTATTAGAAACTAACCAGCAACTAGAGCAAGAGCTTGCTGCAGTTTCTGGTGTGAGCCAAACAGCGTTAAACACAGAATCAGACACCTACAGTATTGCCGGCCAATTAGACCAGCAAGCAAAACGTAGGCGTTTGTTGTTGCGAAGCCAACAGGCCACCCAAAACATGCAGGATACAGAGGTTGTAGGTATTGCCGAAACACCAGCAACAACGGCAACAGCAACAGCAACAGTGCCTGCTACAGCACCAACCAGTGCCATAAATACATGGCAAGACAACAATTATGTTATTCAATTGATCGCAGCGCGTAAATTAGAATCCCTCAAACAAACGTTTGCAACGGTTGATAGTGATAAAACCCCAGTGACGCAGTTTACGCTAACAAATTCAGGTAAGCCTATGTATGTGTTGGTTACAGGCGCGTTTACATCTTATAGTAAGGCTAAGTATGCCGTAAAAGCCTTGCCAACTAATGCCTTAAGAAACAATGCTTGGATCCGTAAGGTGAGCGACATAAGAGTAGACATGGAGGACACCAAGTGAGCCAATTTATGGTAAAAAGAGCACTCTTAGTGCTAACGTGTACTGGCCTGTTGGCGTGTTCGTCGCCACCTACAAAGTTAGAAGATAAGCTAAATACTGCGTCAACATTTGAGCAGGTAGACCAGTTTCGACAAAAAACTATTGCCCAGCCAGCTAAGCCTTTGGTACCGGTTAATCGCCGCCACGTGTTGATTGAGCAAGGTACGAAAGATCAGCTTATCGGCGTACCTAGATTTAATGTCAGAGCCGACTTTAAAAGTGCAGACCTCACCCAAGTGATCCAAAGCCTTATGCAGGTAGCGGGCTATACGGCATTGTTAGATGTAGGTGACAAAGCCCACAACCGTGTAGATTTACATGTGAGAAGCGGCGCCTGGGATCAAGTGATCACACACTTGTTAATGCAGCAAGGTTTAGTGGCCGTGTTTGATCGTAAACAGCCTCTAGTACGGGTGTTAGAAGCGCCACAGAATTATGACGATACACCTTTTCAGGTACGCGCTTACAAACGTACCGTACCTCTTGAGCAGCGTGACGAAGGTTACTTTTTGCCACAAATGCGCACTGAGTTTATAGAGCTTTATCATGTGGACCCGGTAACTACAAAGGTCCAAATTGACCTAGTGTTAGGCTATGAAGCTGTGGCTGATGGCCAAATCGACAGAAGCCCTATTAAAGTGTCTGGGGTTATTAGAGACAGTGGCTCGCGGTTAAACGAATATACTGCAGATGAAAAAGGCAATCCTGTTAGTTTTGCAGACCAAATGCGTACTGAACAAGGGCTGCCCGGCTTAGTAGTCACCGACACTGCAGAAAATATAGATTCTATTGTGGCTATCGTTGAAAACTTAGATCGCCGTATACCCCAAGTGTTTATTGAAGCCTTTATTGTTAGTGTGTCCGATGCCTTCCAGCGAGAGCTAGGCAGTCGTCTTGCGTTAGGCACTAACACCGGAGCGCTGACCAGTTCGGATCAAGTGGGTGTGGTGTCTAACCTAGGTGGTGGTGCAAACTCCGGATTGCTATCAACGGGTTTACCGGACGCAGGCAATATTGCCAACGGCAGCTTTAACTTACTCACTAACGTGGGTATAGATGCCTTGCGGGTCGAAATTAAAGCATTAGAAGAAGCGGGCTTCTCTCGCACTATAGCCAACCCAAAAATCATGGTTATCAACCGCGAAAAAGGTTTCTTCCGTCAAGGCGAGGTAATTTGCTGGACTATCGTGCGTTCCGAAGAAACCCCCGCTACAGATACCACGCCTCTTCAGCGTAAAACCTACGAAGTGCATCAGTGCAGCGACGGTACAAGCTCTGAGTCTGGCGATAGCCTACCCGACAGACAGTTAGGACTTACTTTAGAAGTAGTACCTACCATCAGTTATGGGGGCGATATCATGCTTGATATTGGTGTACACCAAATAGTAGCGGACCAAGTTTCAGGCGTTAGAAATCGGCCGCCAAACACCACTAATATGGACCTCACTAACCGTATGATTGCCCAAGATGGCGAAATTATAGTGATTGGTGGTAACCATGCACTTAAGGAAAGTAACGGCAGTTCTAACTTGCCGGGCCAGAAAGGTAGTAAGTTTATGGGTGTGACGAGCCAGAATGATACCTTTAAAGAAATGTTGGTATTTCTTTCCGTACGTAAGCTTTAGTCAACAGAGTAGCTATCTATGGCCAACTATAGTCCAGAAGTAGTACGCAAAGTGCTCACCGTATTTGGCCAAGCAGGCTTGGTGACCCGTGAACATTACCAAGAGGTTAAAGATACAGATAACCCTCTGATGGCACTGGTAGAAATGGGCATTGTGAGTGAGGAAGACTTGGTTAAAACCTTATCTAAGTCTTATGCTATGCGTATTGTTGCCGATGCCGACTTGGTGAGCATAGACCCCAAATCATTGCAGGGCCTTAATGCCAACCAAATTCGCCAGTTCCAAGCCATGCCTGTATCGTCCTCGGGAAAACACATTAAAGTGATCGTGGCAGATCCATCTGCGGCGGTAGCTGCTGGTCAAATAAGCGCTGCAACGGGTAAGGAATGTATGATGTTCTTGGCTAAACCCAGCGACCTAGATGCCGCGATAGGGCAGCTGCCAGGGCTCGAAGAGATGCTCATACCAGAAGTGGAAAAGCCAGAGGTAGAAAAACCAACTGCATTTAAGGTGGCCACTAAGCGGCGCAAAAAAGATCAAAAATTCGATCCAGAAAATCCAGCTCAAGTAGCAGACTTTGTAGGCTCAGTATTGGCCACAGCGGCGAGTATGGATGCCAGTGATATCCACGTAGAAATGTATAAAAACGGTGCTCGCCTTAGATTTCGCTTAAACGGTACTTTGCAAGTAATTGATGCTCTGCAAGCCTTTTTGAATGCCAATTTTCATGCGGTAGTGGCCCGTTTAAAGCTCATGGCAAATTGTGATATTGCCGAAAAGCGCCTGCCCCAAGACGGCGCATTGTCGTTTGAATATGAAGGCGAACCCGTAGATGTGCGTTTCTCGTCGTTGCCAACCAAATTTGGTGAAAGCTTGGTTATGCGTTTGTTGCGCGGAGACCCTTCGTTGTCCATAGACAAGGTAGGTTTCCCTGAAGACGACCTTAAAAAGCTAATTAATGCCATTAATTCACCCCAAGGCATGGTATTGGTAACCGGTCCTACAGGTTCTGGTAAAACTACCACCCTGTATGGTTGCTTGCAGTGGATCAACTCCCCCCATAAAAATATTATGACGGCAGAAGATCCAGTGGAATACACCTTAGATGGTGTCCGCCAAACCGCAGCACGAGAAGACATAGGCCTAACCTTTTCTAGCATCCTCAGGGCCTTTTTACGACAAGACCCAGAAGTGATTTTGGTAGGTGAGATTCGTGACAAAGAAACAGCAGACATTGCCATAAAAGCGGCCCTTACCGGTCACTTGCTACTCAGCACACTACACACCAACAGTGCCGTAGCCACTCTGCAACGTTTGGGTAACATGGGTATTCCAAACTACATGCTCGCTGCTGCTTTAAGTATTATTGTGGCTCAGCGTTTGGCGCGTAAAAACTGCAATGCGTGTTTGATTGATGACGACAGGGCCACAGAAGAAGTGCTCAGTTATATTGGGTTTGAAGAGTATGAGTTGGTAGACCTAAAACCAAAGCGTGGCCAAGGTTGCAGTGTGTGCGGTGATTCCGGGTTTAAAGGCCGTCAAGGTATCTATGAACTGTTGCAAGTAGACCGTGCAGTAGAACAGGCGATATTAGAAGGCGATAAACACGCCAGCGAGCTGGAAGACATTGCCCGTCAAAATGGTTTCCGCACTATGCAGGAAATTGGCAGAGATTTCATCAAGCAAGGCATTTTGTCTGTAGAAGAATTTCAAAATATTATTACGGTGGCTTAAGTTATGAGCCACTTTTTTTACCAAGGTCGCCAAGCGGGCAAGCCCACAGAAGGCATTGTAGAAGAAAAGAACAAAAATAAGGCCACCTTAGCACTGCGCCGCCAACGCATTACTGTCATTAAAATTAAAGGTGCGTCCAAAAAGCAGTTAGAAGCGAACGGTATACGTGTTAAAGAAATTCAAATTGTATTTGGCCCGTTTGGCAAGGTGGGGCAAAAAGACCTCATGCAATTCACCAAAAAGCTCGCCACTATGGTGCGCTCCGGTTTGGGTTTAGTAGACGCCATAGAAATGGTGGTCAAACAAACCAAACACCCCGTATTTAAAGACGTTCAGTACGATATTCTCGAAGACTTAAATCAGGGTGTCAACTTAGTTGATGCCTTTAAAAGACACCCAAAAGTATTTGATAACGTGTATGTCAATATGCTGGCAGCGGGTGAAATCACCGGTGAACTCGACAAGTTCTTAGATCGTTTGTCCGACATGTTGGAAAAACGTAATAAGATTATTGCGGGCATTAAAAAAGCCCTGTTTTACCCCAGTACCCTTATCGTGGTTGCCCTTGGCATTACCGTATTTATGTTAACTAACGTGGTACCCGTATTCGAAAAAATGTACGCCAACCTTGGCGTAGAGTTACCCGGCCCCACACGAGTGATTGTAGACGCTAGCCGTTATATACTAGACCCCATTAACGCCATGAAAATTGTTGGTGGCGTTATGGTATTTGTATTTATATTCAAACAAATGATCAAATATTTGCCATTTTTTAGTCGATTGGTAGACATGCTAATGCTTAAAATGCCTATGTTTGGCGGCATTATGGTGATGGGAATAGTGGCGCGTATTTCACTCCTCATGGCCAACCTAGTTACCGCTGGCGTTGGCATTGTAGACGTATTAACAATATGCAGAACCACAACCAATAACTACATGTTTACCAGTGCCATAGATCGCATTAAAGAAGGCCTATACGGCGGCCAACAAATATCCACCCTGTTTGAGGCAGAAAAGGTGTTTCCTCTAGAGGTGGGTCAGTTTATCTCCGTAGGCGAACGCTCAGGTAATATCGATGAAATGCTAGAATCTTTAGCGAGTTATTATGAAGAAGAATTTGACGCCGTGGTGGGTGGCCTCACCACTGTGATTGAGCCGCTGATGATTGTGGTTGTAGGTGGCCTTATTGGTGCTATGGTTGTGGCGCTGTATTTGCCTATCTTCTCGGCTGGCGATTTAGTGAGCTAAATGGTACAGTTTCGTTTTGATTTATAGCAAATTTTTCAACTAGATTAAGAGTAAAAGTGCAAATGTCGCGCATTAATTTTAAAAAACGAGTATTAGGTTTTTCATTGATCGAATTGCTAGTGGTCGTGGCTATCATTGGCATTCTCGCCGCTGCTGGAGTGGTGGGGTATCAAAATTATACAGAAACCACTAAAACCAACGTTAGTAAACGTTATCATGGTGATTTGTATTCAGCGATCGCAACTGAGTTACGCGCGGTGGCTTCGGGTGCATTGAAAATAGCTCAAATAAATTCGTCTTATACCGACGCAACTAATTGTCTGACATACGTTGACGATTTGATAAGTAAATATGGCGCCACCAACGAAAATTGGACCAATCCGCTAAATAGTGCAGAGCCGCTTCTTGTTGGTGGTCAACTTGTGGTATTCGCAAATAAGGGCCAAGTATTAGTTTATTGCAGGGATGTTGATACAACTGGTGATGGTTTCATATTAGCGGCTGATTCTGAAATAGGTAATGGTTATGGCCAAACTATTGTTAATGCCTCTGTAGGCCTCAATCGATGTGTTGCGCCAAGTGTGGGTACCCCTCTGCAGTGTTCGTTGTAGAATGAATTAAGAATAATTATAAAATAGTACAGGATTCCACGGTTATGAAATTAATATTTACTAGAACTAATGTAGCGCTGGCCTTGGTTTTGATTAGTGGTGGAGTTATTGCTGCCTCTGGCGACTGGGATGCCAAAAGTATAGATACCACTGCGGCAGTTTCTACAAACCCGGTGGCAGCTAATGTAGGTATTGCTACTGCCCTTAACACTTTAAATACGGCAGCAACTACCAACACAGGTAGCTTAGTGACCCAAGCGGTATTAACGGCCTCTGGTCTGGCTAACGTGCATACCGCATACTTAACCGCTTATCAAAGTACTATTTCAGCAGCATCTCACGTGGCCAATATATCAGAAGCTAATGCTTTAATAGCTGCAGCTAACTCTAATTCTGGCCCTAGTTCAAGTGCACAACTTTCGGAGCAAAATACAACCGAATACATTGCTATGACGTCATATCCAAACTCTATGACGTCCCACTTTACGGGCAATGGTACCTTGGTTTACACAGCAACCGGCATGCCTGCAGGAGTTAGTTTCTCGCCACCCAGCTTCTCTGGCACTGCAACCGTAGCAGGCACCTATCCTATTATTGTAACTGCAACGGATACAGCGAATGCTACCGCAACGTCATCCTTCAATATAGTTGTTGGTGTTAACTCACCTCCTACCATAGACGCATCTACCCCTGCTACTTACGCTCCAGCCATAGCTCCGGGCCACACTGGCACTATTCATACCTTCGTTGCCACTGATCCAGACGGCGATTCGATTACTTATTCAACAGTAACCACAGGATTTAGTATTAACGCCTCTTCCGGTGCGCTAACACTCAGTGGCGCCACAGCCACTACCAGTGTAGTAGTTGTGGCAACCTCTGCCGGCGGCACAGACTCCCATACTATGTCGGTACCGGTGCAGAATGCTGCAGCGGCGATTGCCGGTTCAGATACGGTAGTGGCGTCTCAGCTCGATGGAGTCCTTTCTGCAGCTGTTTATACAGACTTAACTACAAACAATAATTGTGGTTCAAACGGCACAACCAGTTGTTTGGCCGCGTTTAATGCCGCGAAAGCAACTACGACTTGTGTATTGGGCGGTGGAGCGTCGGCAACAAGTGCGCAGACAGCTACCTATGTCAGTTGTGTAATGAGCGGGAGCCATGCGGCCGTGATAGATGCAGCAGCGCTGGCTTATACGTCTAGTTCAGCTGCACCTTCGGGGGCGGCGTGTGCAGCATCGGTTACTTTGAGTTTGCCAGGGGCTTGTGGTCACCCTCAATGGTCTTGTGCATTAGTTGGTTCTAAAACGCCAGCCTCTGGTTATTCAACAACTACACCTGTAAGTAATTTAACGTTGGCACATAGCTTTAATGGTTCGCCTTCTACAGTGAGTTACACTATAAGAGCAAGTCTCAACCTGTACTCGCCTGCGTACACTAAAGATTTCGCTTATACACAAGGAATTCAGCCTTACCAGCCGTCAGTTCAGAAGTTCACGCATAGCGTTGGTGGGCCAGAAAATGTGCGGGCCTGGAACTCTTGCATTGCGAAAGGTGGTGTGCTGGCAACGTCATCACAAATTAAAGCTACAACCGGCTGGAGCAGTCTCTCTGGACAAAATCAAACCATAGTGTACAACCGTACAGGCATAGCTAGTACTGATGCTTGGTCGTGTTCAGGTAGTTGGGCAGATGCTGGTTTAACTATGGTTAACAATAGTGGCACTACATACAACGGTAGTAAAGCTGTCAGAAGTAGCGGCTATAACTATCGGTATATAAATAGTTCGGGAGTAGCAGCGTCTAGCTCGTGCAAAGGTGGAGGTGTTACTGCGAACTCTACCATCAGCTATTGGTGTGCTGACGTAGCAAGCAGTTGCCCGCTATAGAGCACCTACTATGCGTCTAGGGTTTAGGCTTGGAATAATACGATGTGACAGATGCGCGCTTTGTTGGCAGCTTTAAGCTGTGAATGAAGCGGCGCTAGTAAAGAGTCTGTATTAGCAACGAAATATCTGCAGCCTATGATTAAGTGAAAGCTTACAGAATGATTCGGCCAGTTTTGGCTGCAACTGCCTCGCAAATATATTGATTAATAGAGCAACCGGCCAGCAATGCATCTAAGCTACAGGCCCGTTGTGATTCCGCACCTAATCGCACATTTAAGCTACCTCTAAACAGTTTGTTAGGTTCTTTGTTGTGTTGCTTACAATCGCTGAGATGCTCATCTGCAGCGTCTTCAAACGTAGCTTTGTGAGCCTTTCTAAAAGCTTTTTAGCTAGTGTGTTAATGCTTTTTAAGGCTTAGTCCACTTCCAGCACCAACTCTTAAATGGCTCTATGTGGCAAGCTTGCCTTGCCCACCAAGTCCACTTTTTGGGCTGATGGTCCAGTAAAAAACAGGTTAGGTCATCGTTAAACGGCAGACCTTGGTTGAGCTGAGACAGTTGGTTGAGCAGCTGTGTAAATTGCTGATTAACAGATAAGTGGTTACTTCGACTTAACAGCCGGATTAACCCTTCCTCGCCGAGCAGCTTGCCGTTGCTCATTTTTATCTCTGTAAGCGAATCAGAAAACAACAGTAGTCGATCACCATGGTCTAGCCATATGGTTTGTTGCTTGAACTGAATTTCACCCAATACGCCAATCGGTATGTTTTTTACGCTCGGATCTAGTGTCATAGGCTGCCAAACACCTTGTTTGCAAATGAGCATAGGGTGATGACCAGCACAGGTAAAAGTCCAACTTCTAAACCAGCTGTTATAGGTGGCTAAAAAAGCTGTGGCAAATTTACCTAGCAGCTTCATTTCTAGCATCAAATGATTAATGCTCGCCAATACTTGTTCGTTGTCACTATCATCAATAAGGCGGTGTAATTCGGCATACAATTTGTCGGCCAGTGCGCCTGCTTCTGGGCCGTGACCACTCACGTCTAAAATTAAAAATTTAGTATATGTGCCTAGTTTGCACACGGTAATGTAATGAATGTCGCCACTGGATTCTGAACCGAGATAAGGTATCGACAATAGCTGCCCGCGCATACCAGGCACCTGAAACGGTTCAGCAGACAACTGGGTTCCGCCGTGTACTTTATTGCATAGCCACTCGTGGGGCTCGTCTTGTACCGAATTTTGGAGAATCTGCTGCCAATCGTGGTTGTTGCTAGTGGAGGTGGTCACTTTGGGTCTACCTTGTGGTAAATAAGCTGCATTTGGTGGCAAAAGTTAACGTTGTCAGACGTAACGAAACCCCACTCATCAAATACTTGGTCAATAATATGTAGGCCTAAGCCGCCGGGGCTCATGGTGTCTGCACTTTCTGGAAGGGGTTTGACGGGTGCTAGTGGTGTTAGTAGATCTACGTCGCCATTGTCGTATAAATTAATGGTAAGGCAGATTTTGGTATGGCTAAGAAGGATAAGTAGCGCGCCTTGGGTGTTGCTAAAGGCATGGCGAATAATATTTTGGCAGGCTTCATCTACGGCAAGTACCAAACGAAAAGTCGTTTTCTCATCGGCCAACAATGGCTGTAACTCGTCATGTAGGTAGGCACGAACCACCTTAAGTTGTTCGGGTTCTGCGGCAACCTGCAAACCAAGCTTGCTCATGATTATCCGATAAACGGGTTGCGTGAGGGTTTGGATGGCACAGGCGTTGGAGATACAGTTGCTGACTTGTCGGCAGTGTCTGAGGTTGGTGTGGACTCTAGGTCCCCAAACAGAGCGTCAAACGGGTCTGCTTCGTCTGTTTGATCTAATTGTGCAGTGGCTTCAACGGCGTTGCTGGCGTTGAAAGAGAACGCTTCCGGAGTGGGTTCGTTGCCCCGGCTATTTTCCGCACGGCTGGTAATAGGCAAAATGGTATGCAAATGGGCCAGTTCTAATACCTGCATAACCGCCTCGGATACGGCTACCAAACCAAGTGATAAACCCAAACGTTGTGTTTCTTGCATAGCTTCTATTAGCACAGCTACGCCAGAGGAATCAATATAGCCTACCAGCTCCAAGTTAATCTGTAAGCTATGGCCTTGCTCTAAGATACCGCGCATCTGCTTGCGGGCTTGATCTGAATTCGAAAGGTCAATTTCGCCAGCAAGAATGAGGCTAGTGTGGGTGTCATGAATTTGAGTATCAAACATGTAAACGCTATGAATATAGTGGTATATGCAACTATTGTAACACTTCCGAGCCTACTGGGGTAACAAGTAATAAGTAACAGTTTCAGTTAATAGCAGGCACAAAAAAGGCCAGAGCATTGCTGCATCTGGCCTTTTTACTTCTAAAGGCTTTTAGAAAACTATCGTTGCTAGAGTAGAGAGAGTGGTCTCGTTAATTGCAGTTACAACGTATAGCGTTTTAGTTATGTCATCGGTCTTCGTGTAAATGAAGGTTTTTCCTTCATTTGCTAAAGAAACAACACCGGCCGTTACAGCGGTAGCATCTGCATAAATTTCACCAGTTACGTTATCAAAGCCATCAGCAGTTAGCTTGGCAGCCATCATATCTGCGCAACCGCTGGTAACTGTTTGGAAAGCAGCGATAGCCGGAGTAGATCCGCCGGATACTTTAGCGCATGTGCTTAGTGTTGAACCAGAAGGAAGTAAAATCCCAGCAGTTGCACCTTGTTGAGTCGTCTTTATAAATTGAAGGATAGAGCCGTGGTTAGACTTGGCTACGTTTTCTTTAGCGTTATCTGTATAGTTCTGATATCCCACTACGCCAGCGGCGGCCAAAATACCAATGATAGCTACTACCACTAATAGCTCGATTAAGCTGAAACCGTTTTGTTTCTTTTGCATGTTCATTTTTATACTTCCCCAATGAATTTTTATAATATCAAAGATTAAATGAATCATGCCTAAGTACATGATTTAGTTTGTTCATTTGATGCATGATGCTTGCTCGACTTTAGTCAAGTTGGTATATTTAACGAAGTTTTGTAATCGATGTCAACGTTTTAGGGGTTAACATTTCCATTTTTCTATATTTTTGTCGACCAAACGCTACTTTAAGGCTGATTCCCGTTGCGCTTAGCATGTTGTTAAGCATAAGCGTTAACGTTAGCGCCAATACCACCGACGACGAAATGTATACCCTTGCAAAACAGGGCTACTTGTCTGCCGACAGCGCCTCCCAAGAACTGTACCAGCGTCAATTGGAGCGTTTGGCCTATTCGGGTGTAGACCCTGCGGCTCGTTTTTTAGCCAACGCGCCAGAGTTAAGTGACCAGCGTGTTCATTGGCTCTACCTTTCTACCCTTATGGGTAATCCCTTGTCTTACTTTAATTTAGCCCAACATTACTTAGCTCAATCGAATCGGTTGTTGGCTTCTGTGTGGTTAAAAAGAGCATTGGTTAAACAAACCGTGTTGGCTCGTAGTTCTTCACAAGAGGCCTACCAAATGGCCACCATGCTTGAATGGGCTATTGTGCGTTTTGGTGCTCAACTTGATCCTTCTAGCGCCATGAATTGGTACGCTAAGGCTGCGCAGGGTGGCCACCCTGGCGCGATGTTCGCTTTAGGTAGGGCTAGCCTCACAGGCAAAGGTTTGCCGCAGAATGTAGAAGTAGCCCATGCCTTATTAACTATTGCTGCAGATGCAGATTCTAATCAAGCACAGCAGCTATTAGATTGGCTGGATCTGCAGTCTTAAACCCACTTTGGAGCTTCCATGGCAGATCGTATTCGCCAACGTCTTAGACACTATCCTTCACAAAACCGATTGTCTGATATCCATATCCGTTCAGGTAGAGCGCTATCTATTCGCGCAGATGGCGACATCATCAGCTTTCCTGAAGATGTGGTGAGTGAAGAAGAAGTGAATGCTTTTTTACGTGATGAACTTGCCGACGACGAATGGAATTATCTTCAAAAGCACCACGACTTAGACTTTGCCGTGGTTGTAGATGGTCAGCGCTTTCGTGCCAATGCCTTTTTTGGCTTAGCGGGACCAAGTATGGTGTTTCGTTTAATTATTACGGAAATTCCAGACATCGATGATTTGGGTTTGCCACAAGCCATTCATGATGTGTTGGATCAAAAGGCAGGTTTAGTCTTGGTCACCGGTCAAACGGGTTCGGGTAAATCTACCTCATTGGCTTCTATGATTGACAAGATCAACCGTACCCGTGGTGAAAACATTATCACCGTGGAGGACCCGATTGAATTTGTACACCCAGACAAAAAAAGTATTATTTCACAGCGCGAAGTTGGGCCTCATACAGATAGTTTTGAGGCAGCTCTCAAAGGCGCGTTACGTGAAGACCCAGACATTATTTTGGTAGGTGAGATGCGAGACTTGGAAACCATTTCCCTCGCCTTAAAAGCGGCAGAAACGGGGCATTTGGTGTTTGGTACCCTGCACACCAGTGGCGCCGCTTCCACTATAAGCCGTGTTATTGACGCCTTTCCTGCCGCGCAACAAGACCAAATCCGCATTCAGTTGGCAAGTTCGTTGCAATTGGTCATGACTCAGCAATTGCATAAGCTCAGTGCAGGTAAAAAAGGCCGAGTGGCGTCTTTTGAAGTGATGGTTGGTGTAACGGCTATCAGAAACTTGGTGCGCGAAAATAAGATTCAACAAATCGATAACATCCTTCAAACAGGTGCTAAATATGGCATGATCACCATGAAAAAATCGATAGAACAACTTGTGGCTAAGGGCTTAATTGACCCGCCTCCCGTGGTATAAGTAATGCGTTTTTTGAATTGGGCGGTTGTCATGTGTGGTTTGCTCGTGTTGCCATGGGCAACGGCAGCACCTACACCTATTAAGATTACCGGATCGGTTCCAAGCCAGATATTAACCTTCTGTTATTTTGAGCCCACAGGCGACAGTGCAGTTAAGGTAAAAATCACTTATTTCAGCTCAGGGATAACTCCTAATGTCACCCTATGGCGTTTGCGAGAATTGAATCAAGAGTGTGATGCAACCACAGCGGTAACAAACGCCAAAGCCGAACCGATGGCATTCGGCTTGGACAGTTATTCGTTTATTTTAGTGCCCAATGCGAGTACCCCTAAAGCCGTGCAAATGGAGCTTAAGCGGCCCGAAATGGCGCAGCCGTTTAGAACCACTATATACCTTCGCAACTTATGATTATCGCTGCTGCCAACCTAGGCTTTTGAGGTGGTAGCCGCGGTTGCCTTGTTCTAGCTTAACGGTTTGTGCCAAAGCAACGACTTGGCCGTTGATTTGATTGGGCAGGTGGGCGCAGGCCGCAATGATGAAATAGCCAGATTGCAGGTGGCTTACAACGGCCGTAGTAGTATGGGTTGTAGGGCTTGGCGAACTAGTACTGAGTTGGTTGGGCTGAAATGTGACGCTAGTTGAGCCGTTGCCACCAGTTTGTACGTTAGCAACACTAAGGCCAAGTCGACTAACGCAGTTGGTTAAGTACGCATCAGTGATGGTAGGGGTATGAAGAATAAGGCTAGGAGGGGAAGTAGAAATAAGCCCTGCCTGAAGCTTAAGCCGCATGGCATCTACTGCAGATTCTGCGCTAGCCCTCAGTTGTTGCTGTATGATTTGCCCAGTAATTTGTTTGCTACTGCTGGCATAGTGTTGAATTAATAGGTTGCCGGCGAGTAATAAACTCACTGTAATAGCCAGCAAAATAAGAAAAGCAAAACCACCTTGTTGGCGCATATTGTGGCCAGTGTAGGTGAATGAATCGAGTTGTTGAGGGGCGTTGTTCATGGGTCAGTATTGTGCCACTGTGGTTGCTCCTAAGCAAAGACTTAGTGATGCGGCGGGCTTTTCTTTAATAGAACTATTGGTGATTGTTGCCATTTTAGGTGTGCTTGGTGGTGTGGCGGCCAGTACTTTATGGCAAGATGCACCCGCTAATGCACGGCTTAATGAGCAGTATGAGTTGGCTTTTTCTCACACCCAAGAAACAATTTTCGATGCTCAAGTGTCGGGTTACAAACACCGCCTGTGGTTAGAGAAAACGGGCATATATCAGCAACAATCGAGTGATTTTTCTAGCCACTGTGCTACCACCGCACGGAGCGCATTGCTAGTGCCTGAAGTTGACACTGAGTCGTCTGGGAGCTACGGAATACAAGTGTTTCAATGTAGCTTCTCCTCTGGAAAATGTGACGTGGATGTCTCTACTGAAGGATTATGCATAAGGCCCGATGGTAGTTTGCTTAATCCTTATGTGGTCCGTTTTCAATCGGCCACCTTAACGCGACATTTTACTATTTACAGTACGGGTTTAGTCGCAAGGGGGCTGGGTGTAACTGCTTCTGGTAATGCAGAAGGGGTGTATATTCAATGATAAAGCAGCATGGTTTGAGCCTCATTGAAGTGATGGTTGGTTTAGTATTGGTAGGTATTGCAGTGACTGGGCTAGTGAGCCAAACAACGCTGTTAAGTCAGCAATCAAGCCAATTAACTCAAGCGGATGAAAAAGCACGTTTTGCTGGTCGCATTATGCAAGAAGTAAAGCAGGCGTTTACCATAGAACCTACGGGAACAATGGCGATTACAGGTGGTACTTGGGTTACAGAATCTGGACTGCTTTCTGGGGTGAATTTAGTTGTGGGTGACCTGTTGGGATCTGCCACCACCTCCACAATATATACGGTCACTTCAGTGGATCCAACATTGGCATTTGGAGCCGCTGTAACTTCAGGCACGTTTAATGTAACAACTGCCCGTGGTTGGTTGCCAAATATGATAACCGTGGATTTGGTGGCAGGCACAGCGCCTACGTGGTTATCTAGTAGTGACTTTACCTCTTGGCAGGATCAACTTAACGCTAGCTCTGGTGGTGTCACTACAGGTGTATTGACTGTAGACGCCGTAAGCCCTACAGATACGGCTTTGCGGAAGGTCACAGTAGCCATAGATGATATTGTGCTCACGCAAATACTCACAGTGCCAGGTTTGTGATATGAGGCATTTTAATCGTACTCATCAAGGCTTTACCCTCATAGAAATCATGGTGGCTTTGGCGGTACTTTCAATCACCATGACCAGTAGCTACACTCTTTATCAATCCCTCACAGAACAAACCGCCACGCAGGTAAAAAATATAGATGCATTGCGTAATTTACGCTCATTGCAACAAAAAATTAGTTATGAAGTACGCAAAACAGGCTACTTGGTGTCTGCAGCGACGGTGATTCCCGATGCCGCCGCAACGACGAGTGGTGTGCAGGCACTGGTGTTAGAAGCACCGGGGGGCAGTTATGGTGTTGCGGCAACTAATACGGACCCGGTAAACACAGAAGTCACCCTGGTGGCAGTACCGGTAGTGACTACCACATTTAGTGAAAATTCTACACAATTGACGCTGTTATCGGCCATTTTTAGCGACAATGGCAGCTTAACCTATGATCTTTTGCCTCAACAAGACCATTGGGTTTTTGGGGTGTCGGGTAATTATTTGGTGGCTAAAGCCGTTTTGGATTATGAAAACAGCCTCGATTTAGGGGCCGACTATATTTACGATATTAGAGTGCGCGCTACCGACAGCCAAGGCCATTCCCAAGAAACAGACCTTTCAATTACGGTGACTAATCTAACCCCAGAAAATGCACGCACTACGGGAACCAGTACCTTGGTTAATGTCCAAAGTACGTCCGGGCTTGTTATTACAAAAGGAAGTACCGGTATTCGTGCCAACGAGACCACACACTTTAAAATTTCAGGTATGGCAGATGATGTGCACCTGTTTTTAGCAGATGGCACCACAGCAGTGGCTGATGGGGATTTGATAACTACCGTGGAAGCTAGTGCGGGCTTAAAAATAACACCTACGGTGGATCCATAATGAATAGGTTATTAACGTTAATTTTGACCTTAGTGATGACACCTCTGGCACTTGGCGCAGGTTTGACTAATGTTGGCGCTGTACCTGTATATACGGGCACACCGGTGTTAGTGGCTGCGTTCGCTTCGGTAATCAGTACGTCTACATATAATGGCGGCTTTGTTATTATAGAAACGAATTTTGATGCCACCAACGACCGCTTGCAAATGAAATCTGGCTACACCATGCCAAGTGGCGTCACTGCAGTCTATGATGCGGTGACGGGCGTTTTAACAATTTCAGGCTCTGAAGTGACCGCAGAGGACATGCAAGAGGTATTGCGCCAGGTTGAGTACGGTAATGCAGACACTAATACAGCGGCGATATCCAATCGCACTATTACTGTAGTATTAGGGGACAAGCTGGCGTTTAGTGGTAATAGCCACTTCTACGAGTATGTTTCATTTATCTCTACCTTAGAGGCTCCGTCTGTGGGCCGAAGTTGGACAACAGCAAAAACCGCTGCTGCTTCTTCTATGAATGAATATTTTGGGCTAACCGGTTACCTTGCCACGATCACTACGGCGGAAGAAAATGCTTTTATCATTGGAAAAGTAAGTGGTATTGCGTGGCTAGGCGCGAGTGACGCAGAAACCGAGGGTACATGGAAGTGGGTAACCGGTCCCGAGGCAGGAACTGTGATTCTCACGCCTTACACGGGCGTCGAAGAATCTGACCCTTATTCAAACTGGAATGGGACCGGTGAACCTAATGACAGTAATAACGAAGATTATCTTCATATCATGGACTGGACGACGCCTGCTGGGCGGTGGAATGATTTACCCGATAATGGTAGCGTCGAAGGACCTTATAAAGCTACAGGTTACATTATAGAGTGGAACGGTACACCGCAAGAAACTCTTACAGGAGTCACGACCATCCAGGTTCTCGGACCAGTGGTGGCTATATCGGCCCCTTCGTATGCCGGTATCGATACTGACATCACCGGGCCTGTTACATTTACCCTAACCTATAGCAATGTATCGGAAGGTCAGATCAGTTTGGTGGCTGCAAATTTAACCCTGATCAAAACCTCAACAGTAGGTGGTACAGTGTCACTTACAGGTTCTGGGTTAACTCGAACGGTCACTGTTTCTGGAATGTCGGGAGAGGGTAACATTACTTTAAATCTGGCTGCAGGCTCTGCAACCAATGCAGCCGGAACCTTATCTGCCAAAACTGCAGAAACCTTTAGACGCGAATGTTTTCAAGTGACAGCAGTTAACATTGACGAGTTCGGTGTGGAACGAGAAACTGCTTCTGCAGTTGACGCGTGTGTTGTATTTGACTAAAAATTATAATAATCAAGTGGTAAGCAAAGAGAGTGTACTATGTATAAGTTTTTAATCGGCGTAATTGTGGGTGGTTTTGTTGGTTTGGGTGGAGGTATCTATCTGCTGCCCATACTCACTGCTGAAACAGGTCTTAGTCCTATTCAGCTAGCGCAACAGTTAGGGCAGGTAGGTAGTCAAAAGAAAGAGGGTGAGTTTGATCGAAATCGTGAAGATTCAGATGCATTCCATTGGGGTGAAGGCCACATCACACTTGGAACGCATAATATAGTGTTTGAAGGCCAACTTGCACCGGGTCCAGACTACCGTTTATACCTAACGAAACAGTATGTTGAAACCGAAGCTGACTTTTTGGCGATTAAATCGTCATCTGTTCAGGTGGGTATGGTGAAAACATACGACAGTTTTGCACTAGAATTACCTGCAGGAACTGACTCGAGTGAGTATGACTCAGTGATCATTTGGTGTGAGGCCTTTGGCCAATTTATTACCTCCGCACGATTGAAATAGGAGGCTACATGGGATTACGCACAATACCATTAGCTACTCGCAAACACTTGCTCAATATTGCCCTGTGTATTGGGCTTATATGGGGAGTTTACGACGCCATTATGGGGCCAGATTTGGTGTCGGATTTACGGGATTTTACCGGTCGTTATGGCGCCTATTTACTGCTCATTAGCCTCATGTTTTCACCCTTAAGCAAGCGGTGGAACTGGGTTAAGCGTAACCTCACCATGCGCCGCAATATAGGGGTATGGGGCTTTATCTATGCCACAGTGCACTTGCTGATATGGATAATGCTGGAGTTTTATTACGACTGGGTGTTAATGCTCGATGAAATTGCCGGTAACTTATTCATCTTGCTAGGCATATTTGCATTTGTGTTATTGGTACCTTTGGCCCTTACCTCAAACCGGTGGGGTTTAAAGCGCTATGGTTATCGCAAGTGGCAAAACATACATACCTTAACCTATATGGCGGTACCTGCCGTTATTGCCCATCATTTTATGGCGCAAAAATCCGATGTGCTAGAGCCCCTATTGATGGCTTTAGTATTAGTGTTAGTGCTTGTTTGGAGATACCGAAATGCCCATTAAGTCTTCCGAAATCACCCCAGAAAAAGTCTACAAAAGCCGCCGCACTTTAATTGCCGCAGGTCTTGGTATATTAGCCGTGCCATTACTCGACAAAGGGTATGGCTTGCTGCAACAAAAACAAGATGAGCTAGATCAGCCATTAATGCCTGAACCTAGTTATGCTGAGGTAGTAGAGCGCCCGCTAGAGCCGACGCCCTACGAGACCGTCACAGGGTATAATAATTATTACGAATTTGGCTACGGCAAAGATGACCCCGCCAAAGCGGATAAAACACTCATTACCTCGCCGTGGAGTGTGGAAATTGGTGGAGAAGGCGCAGACAAACCTGGTGTTTACGATATTGCCGACATTAAAGGTGAACACGGTATAGAAAACCACCTGTACCGTTTTCGCTGTGTAGAAGCCTGGTCTATGGTCATTCCATGGAACGGTATTAAGTTGGCAGAAGTTATTAAAGCAGCAAAACCGAATAGCAAAGCTAAATTTGTGCGCTTCACCACCCTCAATGACTCACAACAAATGCCCAATGCCGACTGGGCCGGTGGGCCCTATATAGAAGGCTTAACGATAGATGAGGCTATGAATCCGTTGACCTTGTTGGCCACGGGTATTTATGACAAACCTTTAGAGCAGCAAAACGGCGCTCCTATTCGTTTGGTGGTGCCGTGGAAGTATGGTTTTAAGTACGCTAAATCGATCGTTAAAATTGAGCTCGTTGAGGAAGTGCCACAAACTACCTGGTGGCAACAAAATCAACGGGAGTATGGTTTTTATGCCAACGTGAACCCACGGTTCGACCACCCCCGTTGGACACAAGCCACGGAGCGCGTAATAGGCCAGCTAGGCCGTAAACCTACGCTCTTATACAACGGTTATGCGGAAGAAGTAGCGCACATGTATCCAGATCAAAACAATAGGTTATATTTTTTCTAGAATATGCGCCTAACGTAGTTAACACTGTAAGATCGAAAAATCTTACTCATTGACACACTCACCTGATAGCCCAAATGCTGGGCTTTATCGGTTTCAAATACCGCTTCCCATTGGCGGCGGTTGGGCCCAGAAGCCTTGGCTTTAAAGCTTACTAAACGCAAAGAAACTGCATTGTGCCTGGTGGTTACTTCTCGGTGAATGGCCGCATAAGCGATGCCTTTACCGTGTGCTCCTTTGGCTTTATCCCACTTTACAAAGTCTGCAACACTCACTAACCCAAAGTCATAGCGGGGATCTAACTGTTCTTCTACAAGCATGGTTACGTTTTGTGTGACGTCTTTATACCGAACGAGGGCCATGCGTCCAATCCGTGCTGTTTGATTAGAATTGATGATAAAACGACCTGGCTTTTGTGCAGCGTTTACCACGTGAATAATCACGTTACCATCCGGTGTAGCCTCAACGGAAACTTTAGTCCAATCATGAGTTTGATCATGTAATTCGTGGTACCAGTAGTAATCTGCAATGGCTTCGTGAAGCTCGGTATTGGACCGTTCTACTGCAATAGTTTGCTCAATATTACGTTCAACCCATTGGGTTTTTGCCCAAGAGTTGCTCGACATTAAAATTAGGCTGACGAATACCAGACGGAATATAGATCTCATAAAATAGGGCGCATTTAAGGGTGTTTTTGAATGTGATGAGAGAATAATATATCACTTTGGCACTGGTTCGGAGAAGTTTTCTTGGGAGTGCAAATGACTAGTTATACCTTCACTATATTGCGCATTTTATTTGGGTGGAGTAATCTGTGGGGCAACTTAGTACTGATCTATAAAAAAACATAACAAAAGGTATGAATATGAAGCTCAAATTGTTGGCAGTGTTTGCTGTTGTTGCATTTTCCCTAAGCGCCTGTGGTGGAAGTACTACAGCAGCCTCGTCAATAAGCGGTGTACAGGTTCCCGCTAAGGTTGAAGTGATCCCAGACAGTTAAGTGCTGGACACGCAATCTATTTAACCAAACAGTTTAGAGTGAGATATTATGAAAATTACTACAAAGATTCCGTTAAGTCTGTTGGCACTGGCATGTTTGCAAGTTAATGCAGCCACACCTACGACTACTACACCACCTTCTTCAGTAACAGCGGCCGGAACAGCTTATCAATCCTATGAAAGTGAATCCTACATTGACTTAGGCCCGGCTATGGAGCCTATGGCAATGGCAAGTATGTTAATGTGCATTGTTGGCGCCAGTGGTGCTCCATTACTACCTAACGAAACCTATCAAGCCGTGGCCGACTTTGGGTTGTGTGGAGCTGGAGGAGGATCTACGCAGGCCAGTTACTCAAGCATTACCGTAGAGTCTTCTCGAGCTAGTGCAGCCGTGGCTCAGCAAGCAAAAATGTGGATTGGCTTCAAATCAGGGGCATCTGTCCCTGAACAACATATTCACTTTAAGGCCCAAATGTCAGCTGCTCCCACGGCAACTAACCACTTGGGCGCGTGGCAGTTAGATTGGGAATTTCAGAATCCAGATGGTGCCAATACTTGGGAAAATGGGCACATGAAAGCGGTCACAAGTGCCGGCGGCTTTGCCGAGTTTAAAATGGCGAGTAAGAGCGATATGCCTGGAGACACTGCAAGAGAGACCTATGCAAAAATCGCCATGACTAGTGCAACAGTCGGCACTGCTCGAGTGAAAACAACCCAAGGACCAGGTAATGATTATGCTATGGCCTTTAATGATACATTGGTCACTATTAAAGACGGCGATGACGCGGCAACGTGTCAAAATTTAAACGTTTTTACAGACACTGTCCATGAATATAATTTGTATGACAGCAACGGCGCATTAGTTGATATTAGTGCAGAGATCGAATTTACTACGGTAACTGGAAGTCAGGGCGTGTTAGGTCAGTATTCGTACTATAATTCAGATCCGGATGACGATCCAGGCACAGACGATGGCGCAGACGCAACAGGTTACTGGGCATGGATCGACGGTGATGATTACCCTTCAGCTACGGGAAGCACCACTGTAAGTGATCGTATAACCCCTGCAACCAAATATACTATTAGCTGGACAGTTGGTGGTTCAGGTGCAACTGCATATCAGGTGGTCACGGCAGTTGCAGACGGCACGTCTGTCGCTGGTACAGCCCATGCATTTGATAAGCCTATTATATTTGATGTTAGCGCGAGTCAATTATCGACTACAGTTTCGCCATTAAAGGATAGAAATGACAACACTGACACGATCCTGGGCAGTGATTTTGACGGCAGCGATCAACTAGCCTACAACGGACCTGGCCGTCTATGGGGAATTGGTTGGGATAATGGTACGTTCAAGCACAAGGTTGCTCTAGCAGACGGTACCGCATTAATCAGTAAAACCACTGGCAATGATGCCGCTCACCAGAATAATACCTATTACGTCAAAGCGGCCACTGTTGCAAGGACACCGGTGATTATTTCTGATACAGCAACTTGCTCGGCACTTGATAGTTCTTTGAGCGCTGCGAAACTCTTGGTGTTGCCTACAGCAACCGACATTTCCAACAATGCTCCTGCATTAGGCACCGAACCTACTGTAACGGCTAAGCCTAAAGTAAAAGATGGTGTATTAACTAACTAATTGATTTAAATCTTCAGTTAACAAAAAGCCTCTTTTCTAAGGGGCTTTTTTTGTCTAGAGAAAATGCCTTTTTGACCTTTTGGAGGTCATAATGTAGGCTTTAGGTTCAATAATTATTTATATAAAAAGAAGTAAGAAAGGATTTGCTGATCATGACAATTCGTCTTTTAATTGCAGCGCTCTGCGTAGCAGTACCCTCTTTGAGCTTTGCTAATTCATTGTCTATTGGTATTGAGCACAACACCATAACCTCTGGGGCGGTTCAATATAAAGGCACCTCTTATAGTGCTGGCGCTAAAGTAGATATTGGTAAAGGGTTTAGGGCTGATCTGGCGTTTAATAGCGGAAAAGTTGGTGGTACGTCTAAGTACGACTTTAATGGAACTGGCTATGGCGTTAGCTATGTGAAATCCATTTCAGACGCAACAGACGTGATTATTGGACTTGGGCGATTGCACTCATCGGTGACCGTAGCGGGTACTAAAACCTCCCTTAAAGGAACTTACTATAAGGTTGGTTTAAACCATCGAATCAATGACACATATACCTTTGATATAGGTACCTCTCACGCTATTATTGCGGGCACAAAAAGCAACACTATGTCTGCCGGTATCGGTTATCAAGTGAATCCTACCTTGAAAGTACGCGGCGGTTATGAGTCTTCTAAAAATACTAAAGCCTACAGCGCCACAGTGACTACAGATTTTTAGTATTGGGTTTCAAATTTTTTATAAGATTATTAACCAACCCCCCGCATTTGCCGAATGCGTTTCTATTCTATCAATTATACAAAGCGATCGGCCCAAGTACTATGGATCACGTTCCGACTAAACGAAGACACCAACACGTTAGACATTACACTGACCAGTTTTTTAGTGTGCGTTACGTGATTTTTTATGGACTACATTGCATGGTGTTACTGTACGT
>Ga0308016_10000150_pt1 | contig 36179 bp, 29 predicted proteins | sample Neamet233_FD_203129 | JGI IMG/M metagenome (GOLD analysis project Ga0308016, IMG submission 203129) | Marine microbial communities from water near the shore, Antarctic Ocean - #233 | ecosystem: Environmental > Aquatic > Marine > Unclassified | place: Southern Ocean | collected 2014-07-28
ATTAAGAATTCAGCCTATTTACAATAATTTTTTACGTTCGAGAGCTAAACACGATCCAATATAGTAAAACTATAATCATGGCTGTCTTTGTTTCCGGCCTGATGGTCCTCGCAAAAATTTTCAATCCATTCTTTTGAATCTAGATCTGGAAAACTGGTGTCACCAATAATACTTCCATGTATTCGAGTTAGATAAAGTCGGTTTGCTATAGGTAGAAAAAGTTGATAAATTTGGGCGCCACCAATCACCATCACTTCATTAACCTCTTTGGCCTTAGCCGTATCTTTTGCCACCTTAAGAGCCGAATCTATATTGTTAGCAATAATTACCCCCTCAGCTACAAAGCTTATATCTCGAGTAATAACAATGTTAACACGGCCAGGCAATGGCTTTCCTATACTTTCAAATGTTTTTCTGCCCATAATTACCGGTTTATTCATGGTAACTTTTTTGAAATACTGAAGGTCTGATGATATTCTCCAAGGCATATCATTGTCTTTACCAATAATACCATTTTCAGCAGCTGCAACAATAATGGATACCTTAATCATCAGACAGCTACCATGCCTTTAATGTGGGGATGGGCCTCATAATTATTCAATTCAAAATCTTCGAATTTAAAATCAAAAATACTTTTTACATCTGGATTTATTTTCATAGTAGGTAATACCATTAAATCTCGACTAAGTTGTAAATCGATCTGTTCCATGTGATTTAAATAAAGGTGTGCGTCACCAAAAGTATGTATAAAATCTCCTACCTCCAATCCACAAACTTGAGCAATCATCATATTAAGAAGGGCGTAGGAAGCAATATTAAAGGGGACGCCGAGAAATACATCGGCACTTCTTTGATAAAGCTGACAACTAAGTTTACCTTCAGCAACATAAAACTGGAACAGACAATGACAAGGCGGCAGAGCCATGTGGTCAACATCTGCAACATTCCAAGCACTTACGATCAAACGCCTGCTATCGGGATTATTTTTAATCATATGAATAACATTTTTAATTTGATCAACCGTATCACCGTTTGGGGTTGGCCAAGAACGCCACTGATGTCCATAAACTGGTCCAAGGTCTCCATTTTTATCTGCCCAATCATCCCAAATACGAACCCCATTATCTTGTAGGTATTTGATGTTAGTATCCCCAGCAACAAACCAAAGGAGTTCATGGACGATTGACTTTAAATGAAGTTTTTTTGTTGTTAACATTGGAAAGCCTTCGGACAGATTAAATCTCATCTGGTGGCCAAAAATACTTTTAGTACCTGTACCAGTACGGTCACTTTTAGTTGTTCCTTCATCAAGGATCCGACGTGCGAGATCGAGATATTGTTTCATGTGCATCCATTCTCATATTTTAATCAATTATATGTATTTTGCACATTATTTTACTCAAATCTATTTAAATCTTAAGCATTAAAGCTTATACATAACGAGTCGGGTAACCGACTACGGCAATAAACTGATATATGGAATAAACGTATCGGACCCGGGGGCGGTACCCGGCGCCTCCACCATTACATTAAGTCACTGATATTTAGACTTTTATGGGGGCGAAATAGGATCGACGTGCGCAATAAAGATATACCTTTTGCTCAGTATGACACCTCTGTAACGGGTCAAAACTTGTAAATGCAAACGATAATGAAGCATTTGCTGTAGCTGCCTAGTAGGTTAGTTACGCGGGGTCCGGTAGGCACCTAGCAACAGAAGCCTACCACTTCTCACCTAATTTAATGGTTTGAATTGTTTGCAAAATGACTCGCCCCTTAAGCAAGTTGCAGCTATAATTTATTCTTATAAGAGTCGTGTTAATTAAAAAAAGTAATAATAAAAATGTCCGATGGTATTATAAATTATGATGAAATGGTTCAGACTGCTTTAATCGGTGTGGTGCGTGATATCCTCAAAGATACAAAAAAAAATGGCCTCCCTGGAGAACATCATTTCTATATAACATTTCAAACCACTCACCCTGATGTAAAAATACCACCTTATTTAAGGGAAAGGTATGAAGAGGACATGACTATTGTCATGCAAAACCAATTCTGGGATTTATTGATTGATGATGAACATTTTGAAATATCATTAAGTTTCAATCGTAATAAGGAACACCTTTCTGTACCTTTTGAAGCATTACTTGGTTTCTTTGACCCCAGTGTTGATTTCGGGCTTCATTTTAATTCTGACCTTGAAACGACCATTGAACTTGCCGAGACTGAAGTCACGGGAGAAAATACTACACATAAAGTCCAAGATAGCGTTGTAAGAGACAACCCTAAAAAAGATAATATTGTTACTCTGGATGCCTTTCGTAAAAAATAATAATACTCTAATTCTCTGGAACCATACTAATGAAATTCCCAAAATATACGGATATGTATGCTCAAGGAGAGAGCGATACTCAGTACAGAAAAGTTACATCAGACTATGTTTCCACCATAACTGTTGATGGACAAGAAATTTTAAAGATAGAACGTGAAGGCCTTCGCCTATTAACGGTCGAAGCTATGCGAGATATTTCCCATTTATTACGTACATCACATTATGAGAAACTTGCTAAAATACTTGATGATCCAGAAGCATCAGATAATGACCGTTTTGTTGCCAGAGAACTTTTCAAAAATGCTAATATTGCAGCTGGTATGGTGCTTCCGAGCTGTCAAGATACTGGGACCGGTATCATTATGGGCAAAAAAGGACAGTTCGTCTGGACCGATGGCGACGACAATGAAATACTTAACCAAGGCGTTATTGATACTTTTACACAAAATAATCTTCGGTACTCTCAGTTAGCACCAAAAAGCTTATTTGAAGAAACAAACACTAAAACAAACGGGCCTGCACAAGTTGATATTTACGCTACTGAAGGCAATGAATATCATTTTCTTTTTATCGCCAAGGGTGGTGGTAGTGCTAACAAGACATTCCTATACCAACAAAATCCTGCGATCTTGCGTGAAGATAAGCTATCAGAATTTCTTGATGAAAAAATACGAACACTTGGAACCTCTGCGTGTCCACCTTACCACCTTGCAGTTGTCATCGGCGGCCTTAGTGCGGAACAAAATCTTAAAACTGTGAAAATGGCAAGCACCCATTATCTAGATGACCTTCCCACCGAAGGGAGTGATTTTGGCCAAGCAATACGGTGCCCAGAGATGGAAGAAAAAATTCTTAAAATGACCCAAGCCTTTGATATAGGAGCTCAATTTGGGGGTAAATATTTCTGCCATGACGTTAGGGTTATCCGAATGCCCCGACATGGGGCATCCGTGCCGATAGGTATCGGCGTATCATGTTCAGCTGATAGACAGGCTAAAGGTAAAATTACCAAGGACGGTATTTTTATAGAACAACTTGAGCGTGACCCGGCTCGCTTTATGCCCGATACTGAAAAAGATACCTTAAGCAGTGATGTGATAAAAATTAACCTTAACAGACCAATGGATAAAGTTCGCGCTGAACTTAGCAAACACCCTGTGCGCACAAGGTTATCACTCACAGGTACAATAGTCGTCGCTCGAGACCTTGCACATGCCACTATCCTTAAAAAACTTGAAGATGGCGAGCCAATGCCCAATTATCTAAAAGACTACATCGTATATTATGCTGGGCCGGCTAAAACACCAGAGGGATATGCCTCTGGCTCCTTTGGTCCCACTACAGCGGGTCGTATGGATAGTTACGTCGAAACCTTTCAGGGAGCGGGCGGCAGCTTGGTAATGCTCGCTAAAGGTAATCGCAGTAATCAGGTTACCGATTCTTGTAAAAAATTTGGAGGATTTTACCTTGGTTCTATTGGTGGCCCCGCAGCCATCCTTGCTACAAATAATATAACTAAAGTTGAAGTGCTTGATTTTGAGGATTTCGGTATGGAAGCTGTTTGGAAAATTGATGTTAAGGATTTTCCAGCTTTTATTATTGTAGATGATAAGGGTAATGATTTCTTTAAGATTAAATTAAGTTAACCATGGCCTCAGACGACGAAATACTCAAAAAACATTCCGTGGTCATCGCAGGTCATCAAACCAGCATTACACTAGAAAATATTTTTTGGTCACAGCTAAAAATAATTGCTAATTTAGATGGCAAAAGCTTAAAAGAACTCATTACAGAAATTGACGAAGTACGCACGACTAACCTCAGTAGTGCAATTCGGGTCTATATTTTAAAAAGAATAAAAAACTAATTCCTGGCTGGTAAATACTACTGGAGAAACCGCTCTAGAAGCTTGACACCGAGCTCCTCAAGAGTTTCAGGATTCTTTTCTTTCACAGGATCTATTTTATTTTCTAACTTCGATGTATTGGAAGGATTGGACTGCAAATTGATCGAACCCTCAAGTGGATCACTAATTATTTTATTCTCATTGGTTACTGGTATGCTTTTAGGTTTTTCATTTGGTTTATCGCTTAATTGTGGAACACCCACTGCTGGACTAATATTTTCACCAAACAAATCTCCAACCCCACCATTACCTTCAATCATATTCTGAAGTAAACTAGCAGCTATCTTCTGATCCATAAAAAACTGTAATTTTTTTGTATCATAAGTTGTTTTTGGATTATCAAGAGCACCAAAAATCTTAAAATCTATCGATGGTGAACCTGGATGTTCACTAAGAGATATATCTCCGGCTAAATCCACATTCCATTGAGCAAGATTAATATTCAGATTAATATCACTTAGCCCCCCGCGCATATTAATATTAAACGGCACAAATTGAATAATTCCATTTTTAATAGTATAGTTGGTTGTGGCTCCATCATAGCCTGTCTGTCCGTCAGACAATGAATTATTGAGTAAACTAAGGATATCATTCTTTTTATCTAAAGTATCTATACCTTTACTTAGTTCTGGAATATTTATTCCATTTATATTTCCAAGAGATGTAATTAATTCTCCAGTTCCACTCAGCGAAGAAATAATAGTTTCCTGATCATTGCCCTTACCCATTATTTTTTGTTTTATATCAAAGTACCCAGTGATAGGTTTTATTCCAGCAAAAGCATTCATCGTATCAATAATTTTGGCATTCTTGAGTGACATATCTATATTAAGATCACCCAAGCTGCTATAACTTCCAATAATCGTAACATCACCTCCAAATAATTGTCCGGTAAAGTTATTGACCTTCAGATTGCCGCCACTAAGCACAATCTCTAAATATGATTTTTCAAAGTCGTAATTGTTGTAACTAATGCTATCGGCCACTAAATTAATTCGACCATCATATTCATTGAGTACCGCCAGATCTATTGGAACCTTACTCCAATTACCCCATTTTTGTTCTTTAAGAAGGTCGGTTGGTGAAGCCATAAAGTCAGCCAAGGGAACCTCTTCAACCATAAGAGTAAAGTCAAATGTTCTTTTTTGATCATGTTTAAGGCTTTCTCCAAGTCCAATCAGTTCTCCTGCACCACTAAATTTAGTTGGCCCTGCCATTCCAATAATATTTTCAAAGGAGATATTAACCATATTTCCAGATGCCTTCATGCTGAGTGCCAGTGCGCCAATTTCTTCATTTAAATGTGAAAAGTTACCCCCAAACCCATTAATAAAATTATTAATATTAGGTCCTTGAATATCAACCGCCAAATCGTAGTTTTGGATTACACTTTGATCTAAATTTGTGTGTCCCTTAAGTAAAATATTAGCCCCAGCAACATCGAGAATGCTATCAATATCTAATTGATTTTTCGTCCCTTTAAGTCTTGCTGTCAAAGCAACCGGCCTGTCATATCCAGCAGCTGCTTTTAGTAGGGGTAAATCAAACTGATCTATTAAACTCGCGAGACTTGAATTAGAAGCTATAATTGTGAGGTCCGCACTCCCAATCGCTGGCAGTTCTTTTAGTGCTTCACCTCTAATCTCTCCCTTAAAGTCAGCCTTACTATCACCAATTGTTGATTTTAAATCCAAATCCATTTTTTTAGAATTACCTGTTATTCTAGCGTTTACAGATACAGCACCAACTTCAGCTATGTCGTATGGTAACTTGAACCTAAACGCCCGTTGCAATGGCACAAGTGAGGACGCCGCAGTGCTAAAATAGGTTTCAAAATATGGTTTACTACCAAGCTTATTACCTATCAGAGAACCATTAAGATCAAAACCTGCATAATTTTCTATATTAATATTTTTTGCGTTTAAGTTACCCCCCAAAAGCTCACCGCTAACAGCGACCTTCTTAATTGTGATACCGCCTGATGTTAAGTCAATTAGATCGATTTTATAGTTAGCATCAAAGTCTGCTAGTATCGAAATGGACTGGTTGAAGTTTAGTTCTTTGTTGGGTCGGGGTAAAAAGTAATTATCTAGGTTCAGTTTTTCCACCTGAACGTCAAGCCCCATTGAGGTTCTATTTTGAATAGCATAGGAAATCCCTCCAGAAAACTGAAAGGTATCCAGGTTTCCTTTCATACCATATAATTGGAGTAAATCTGAAGATGCCCTCACAGCGCCTTGATATGATAGTCTTGTTAACCTACCTACTGGAATATCAGAAGCATCGACCTTAAGCCAATCAAGAAAAGCTCTAAAGTTACCAGAATTAAATGTTGTATTACCCTCAAGTAAGGGTTTATTTTCAACAGCGCTAAAGGTGCCATTCATCCCAAATATCGAACCACCAGGCATATTAAGACGTATATTTGTAAAATCAACTATACCGTTTAATGTTGTTAGGTCTAACTCAAGCTGGCTGGCTATTTTATTATTATATTTCAACGCTCCAAGATTAAACTTAAAGTTTCCTTCAAGTTGCTCCATAAATGAATAATCAAAATTATGTTTATTTTTGCTGGTAAGATCAACTCCTTCGGTACTCTGAAGTACAGGAAGAAAACTATCCAAATTAAAACTATTTACTGATAGCCTTCCATCAAATCTAACACGTTCACCGAAGGTGGCAGTCATATTTCCCGAGCCACGGCTCTCACCCATTTCAAACTCAACAGTTGAAATATTAATCGCGTTACCGCCGTAAGCAACGGTACTTTCAAGCGATAGGGGTTGATTATAGCTTTGTTTATTTCGAGTTTTATTTTCAGGGTCAACTAGAATAATAGTTCTGAATAAATCACCTATATCATTTGCTTCAAGGGTAAATTTTCCATCAGCTTGAGTAGCAAAGGCGTCAGGAAGAAAACCTCCATTAAATTTAATACGAACATCATTATCAAGAATCCCGAGAGCAAGACTAATTGGTATTTTTCTTTCTTCTCGAACTGTTCCAATCATTAATTCTGTTGAAATTGGCAAATTTTTATACCTAGCGTTCCCACTAATTTTGAAAGGTCCTTTCAAGCTATCCATAACAACAGATGCATTAATAGAACTAAGAATTTCTTCGTCTTTTTTAGAAAAGTCTTGATAACTCAATTGTCCATTTTCTATTTGAAATTTTTCAAAGCTAAGATCTGTGTAACTGCTTTCTTTTTCCTGAGTACCGTCTTGCGCACCAAAACTCCAATTTCTAATGCCACTCTGATCTATTTCTAATGCAACAATAGGTTCAACTAGTATGAATTTTTTTACTTGTATTTCGCCACGTAACAACGGCAAAAAGGCCACATTAACATCAACAGATTTTAGAGAGATAATATTAGTAGCCCGCCCACCTTCTATATTTGAAACGCTTACGTCCTCAGCAGAAAAGGAAGGTGATGGTAAAATAGATAGGAACAAATCACCGCTGATAGAAACCTCTCGATTACTCAGGTTTGAAGCAGTAGTTTCAATTTCTGTTTTATATTCATTCCAATTAATAAAGCTCGGCACTACCAAAGCGCTGCCGACCAATAAAACTAATAATATTCCAGCGAAACCGCCAATTTTTTTCATTTTTCCTGCCTTATTTGCCAAAAATGATTTCTTGAAACTTACACCAAACCGCTTATCTATACATACCGTTTTAGTAGAAGCAATAATAGCTCAATAATTTATGAAATTTACAAATACTTTTACGAATAAGAAAAGAATATCATTCAAATAAGTATAAAATTAAGGGATAGAGCGGCCCCAAGTTTAATAATACTGTTTAACACTTATAATTAGATATAAAATAAAGTCAAAGAAGCCAGATAAAAATTTATCTTCATTTTCCGCTGTTTTTTACTATTAATTAGGTTATATATAATTCATGTCTGACCCCTTTGAACTGGATAGTATATCCGAAAATTTTACGTCTGCTAAGGTAGCTCGCAATCAAGCTCCACCTATCTATCTTGAAGGACTTAATCCTCCCCAGTTGGAAGCGATTAAACACGTCAATGGTCCTATTCTAGTGCTTGCAGGTGCGGGTACTGGGAAAACCCGGGTACTCACTACACGACTGGCACATATTCTTGCGGGCGACCACGCCTTTCCTAATCAAATACTTGCCGTGACCTTTACAAACAAGGCTGCTATGGAAATGAAAGAGAGGGTTGGTGCAATTATTGGCGATGCGGTCGAAAATATGTTTTGGCTTGGTACATTCCACTCAATCTGCGTGAAAATATTAAGACGTCATGCCGACCTAGTCGGTCTGAGCAGTAATTATACCATTTTAGATCAGGATGATCAGCTCAGGCTTATAAAGCAGCTAGTTCGCGCGGCGGATATTGACGAAAAACGGTTTCCACCACGTATGCTTGCCGGACTTATTGACAGCTGGAAGAATAAAGCTTTACTTCCGCAGCAGGTTCCAAAAGATGAGGCACAAAAATATGCAGAAGGTCAAGGAATTAAGCTTTATGCAGCCTATCAAAGCCGTCTCAAGGAACTTAATGCTGCCGATTTTGGTGATCTTATATTGCTATGTTTAAATCTATTTCAAAATAACCAAAAAATTCTTAACGAATACCAAAAAAGGTTTAAGTACATACTCATTGATGAGTATCAGGATACTAACGTTGCGCAGTATCTGTGGCTTAGACTTATAGCATTAGAACATAAAAATATTTGTTGTGTCGGTGACGATGATCAGTCCATCTATGGTTGGCGTGGCGCAGAAGTGGGGAATATATTAAAGTTTGAAAATGATTTTAAGGGTGCCAAAATTATCCGCCTTGAACAAAATTATCGTTCAACCACCCACATCTTGGGTGCCGCAAGTGGCTTGATAGGCAGTAACCAGGGTCGCCTCGGAAAAACTCTCTGGACCGCGGAAGAAGGCGGAGAAAAAGTATCCATAACTGCAGTTTGGGATGGTCGCGCCGAAGCGCGAGCAATTGGCGAGATAATAGAAGAACAGCAACGTAAACAAAAGCCTTTAAGTGAAATGGCAATTTTGGTTCGTGCTGGTTTTCAAACCCGTGAATTTGAGGAACATTTTCTAACCCTCGCAATTCCTTACCGAATTATTGGTGGGGTACGATTTTACGAGCGGGCAGAAATCCGTGATACTATGGCCTACCTCAGAGTGATAATTAATCCAGATGATGATTTAGCTTTTGAACGGATTATTAATGTACCTAAACGGGGTATTGGTGATACTACTGTCGCCAAATTATACCGTATAGCCCGAAGGACTGGAACCTCGCTTTTAAACGCATCCATTGACATAGTCCAAACGGAAGAAATCAATAAAAAGGCAAGGACCTCACTTTCGCAACTAATTGATAATTTCGATCACTGGCGCAAAGCATCTAATGATATTAGTCATCAGGATCTTACAGATAGAGTTTTAGAAGAAAGCGGTTATTATGATAAGTGGCGCAATGATAAATCTCCTGATGCGCCCGGTAAGCTTGATAATCTGTCTGAATTTATTCGTGGCATGGAAGCTTTTGAGAACTTAGCTGAATTTTTGGAACATATTTCACTGGTAATGGAAAATACAGCTAATAACCAATATGACAGTGTTAATATAATGACACTTCATGGATCAAAGGGTCTTGAGTTCAACACCGTATTTTTACCTGGGTGGGAGGAAGAGCTATTTCCAAGCAAGCGATCCATCGAGGAACAAGGCGAGCGTGGTCTTGAAGAAGAACGACGCCTTGCTTACGTAGGCATTACACGGGCTAAAAAGAACGCACATATATTTTATGCCGCCACAAGATATATGTTTGGTAATTATACGAGTCCAATTCCATCACGTTTTATTGAAGAGTTACCGGATGAACATATAAAACGAAATGGCCAGCAGGGTTTAACTAGTATTGATCAGGGGAGCTATCAGCAGGCTTCAATTGGCTTTAATTTTGGAGAAGGGCGAGAAAATTATCAACTAGATCGTAGTAAAGCAAAAAAGAAAAGTATAAATCAAGGGCGAGTGCTAAAAAATCCTGAACCATCAAAATTTTCAATTTCTGACCGCGTATTTCATGATAAATTTGGCTATGGTAAAGTTACTGCCGTAGATGGTAATAAATTAATGATTGATTTTGAGATGGGTTCACCCCGTAAAGTTATGGATAGTTTTATTAAATTAGTTTAGTCCACATAAAACACTATTAATAAATTTCACACAGCTTATATAAAAAATATATTTTATCATATTCAAGTTAAAGTAGGATTATTTAATGAACCAAAATGATAAAACAATAATTTGGAAAGTAATTATCATTTCTCCCGTAGATTTTGTACCGGAAATAGAAAAATTAATTACTATTACAAGCGGAGACTATTCTTCATCTATTTCGGCATTTGAAATCAAGGATAATCTTGAAAAAGTACTTGTGGAAATCTATTTTGACTACAAACCTGACATAGATATTTTGAATACGAAAATTTCAAAAATAGCTTCTAGCTTTGGGATTAAATCACCCCAATTAAAACTTGAAAAACTTGAAGATATTGACTGGGTTGCTGCATCACAAAAAATACTAAAACCTATCCAAGCGGGGATGTTTTATCTGTATGGCCAACATGATATTACAAGCATACCAACCGATAAAATTTCTATACAGATGGAAGCTGCTCAAGCATTTGGCACTGGCAGTCATGAAACAACAAAAGGTTGTTTGCTCGCAATTAGCGACCTTCATACGAAATTAGATCCTAAAAATACCCTTGATCTTGGCTGTGGTAGCGGTGTTCTTGCTATTGCAATGGCTAAAATTTGGAACTGCAATGTTGTTGCAAGTGACATTGACCCTATCGCTACAGATACTACAAAAGAAAATATTATATTGAATGGTACTAATGATATCTTAGTAGTCACCTCTGATGGATTTAATAATTCGACTGTCTGTAAGACTGGACCCTATGATTTAATCGTTGCCAATATTCTATCTGGTCCTTTAATATTACTAGCGCCGAGTATTGTTAATCAATTAGAAAAAGGTGGTTTTTTAATTCTATCTGGACTTCTTCGCAAACAACAGGATGTTGTTATAGAAACCTATATTTCCCATGGAATGGTAATTGAGAAAAAATACCCTATTCATGAGTGGCAAACATTAGTTTTTAAAAAAAGTAGCCATTAGCCTTAACTATAAAAAATCTAGATAGCCAAAGATAATTATGATGCTTTATTATTGATTACTTTAGTCCCATTGATGGAGACTTTCTTCCAGTTATCATTTTCTGGAACATGGCCATTTTCACCAAGAAGGTCTAAAAAATCATAATCTTCAGTGTTTGATTTTACAAGATCTTTAAAGTGTTCAACTAGACTAGAAATGTTTTCAGGATACTCAATTTCATTTTTTATTACATCTGGCACATAATTAAAGGCTTTCAGTAGTCCCATAAAGTCGTTGGTATTTGATATTTGTGTCATTAATTTACCTTTCAATGTTCTGCATTAAACTTAAAGAAGATGCTTATGATCTTCTATTTAAGAGTTTATACATATTCACATATATTATGAGTAGTGTGCTTATTAGCTAATCAGTCATGCATTTATTGCATACCTAAATAAGTACAAGCCACTGTTCTTCGGTAAAAATTTCAATGCCAAGGGCTTGAGCTTTTCTAAGTTTTGAACCGGCACCCGAACCGGCAACGAGAATATCTGTTTTGGCAGAAACAGAACTTGATACTTTAGCTCCAAGGCTTTCAGCCGATGCTTTAGCTTCTTGTCTACTTAATTTTTCAAACTTACCTGTAAATACGATAATTTTACCTACAACTTTGGAATTTTTTGTTTCTGGAGGTAAAAATTCTTCCACAGTTACCTGTTTAAGCAAATCAGTTATTACGGCTAGGTTTTGCGGTTGGTTAAAAAATTCAATTATTGTACTGGCTACTTTATCACCAATTCCATCAATCAGCATTAGCTTGGTATAGGCATCACTATTTTTATTTTTCGCGGCAATAATATTATTTAAAAAAACATCCATAGTCAGGTAATTTAAGCAAATAATACGAGAGTTTTGTTGCCCTAAGTGTCGGATACCAAGCGAAAATAGGAACCTATCCATTGTTATAACTCTCTTAACATTGATAGCATTCCAGAGCTTTTTTACAGAAAGGTCTCCCCAGCCTTCTTTATTTTTTAACGATATGAGTGGTGCCGCTTTATCCAAATCCTGAAGTTCAAAGATATCAGAAGGGCTTTTAATCATTCCCTCCTTAAAGAAAAATTCAATTTGCTTGCTTCCCAGTCCATCTATATCAAATGCATTACGTGATACAAAATGACGAAGCCTTTCTATGCGTTGAGCCGGACAGGTAAGGCCACCAGAGCAGCGCCATACAATGTCATCACCTTCCCGAACTAAGTCACTACCACAGGATGGGCATACAGTTGGGAAATTAATCAAATCATTTTTATCATTGCTCTTTACGACTTCAACAATCTGAGGAATAACGTCCCCTGCCCGCTGAATAACAACCTCATCACCAAGGCGAACACCAAGTCTTTTGATCTCATCAGCGTTATGAAGGGTGGCGTTAGAAACAACAACACCACCTACAGTGATTGGCTCGAGGCGTGCAACAGGCGTAATTGCGCCAGTTCTGCCCACTTGATAATCAACATTATTTAATGTAGTTCTGGCTTTTTCTGCAGGAAACTTATGAGCTATAGCCCAGCGCGGTGCGCGGGCCACCATACCAAGGCGCTCCTGATAATCAATACGGTTAACTTTATAAACTACACCATCAATATCGTATGAAAGATTGCTCCTTTTTTCCGAAATATATTCGTAGTGTTTTATAATTGCATCAACATCGTCACTAAGGAAATTCATTTCATTGGTGATAAAACCCCACGATTCAAAACGATTTATAGCCTCCATTTGAGTGTTACCCAATTGTCTAGATATTTCACCCCAACTATAGGCAAAAAATTTAAGTGAACGAGACTTTGTGATTAGACTATCGAGCTGTCGTAATGAACCCGCTGCAGCGTTACGTGGATTGGCAAAAGGCGGCTTATCGGCCAAAGACTGCTTCGCATTTAAGTTGTGAAAGTCATTCTTTGCCATGTAAACTTCCCCCCGCACTTCAACCACGTCAGGCCAGTCATTCCCAGCTAGTGTCCAGGGTATCTGCTTTATTGTCTTCAAATTCTCGGTAATATCTTCCCCTGACTTTCCATCACCTCGGGTAAGCCCCTGTACCAAAATTCCTTTTTCGTATCTCAAAGATGCCGAAAGTCCGTCAATTTTTGGTTCCGCAAGGATTTTAACCCCTACACTATTATCTAAATTTAAAAATCTTTTTACGCGTGCGGCAAACTCATGGACATCATAGACACTAAACGCATTATCAAGAGAAAGCATTGGTACTTGATGAGCGATTTTATTAAATCCACTTGAAGGAAAAGCTCCTATTTTTTTTCTTGGGCTATCCGAGCGAATTAGTAGGGGAAATAATTTTTCTATTTTTTCATTATGTCGCCGAAGATTATCATAATCCGCATCTGATATTTCAGGATCATCTTTATCATGATAGAGTTTATCGTGGTGCGCAATCAAAACTGCCAACCTTTCAAGCTCTTTCTTAGCTTGACCTCTCTCTAGTTTTTCTGGATTTATTTGATGCAGATCAATCATTATAACACTCTTTTGGAACGCTACCATTGTAGCAGATTATCCGCTGCAGCTCTAGATTCTTTTGTAACCTCAGCACCAGAAAGCATACGGGCAATTTCTTCCCGCCTATTTTCATTTAAAAGCTTCGTTACTGACGTTTTTAACATCTCTTCACCAGTCTGACTTTTATTAATAAGCCAATGAGTACGGCCTCTAGCAGCAACCTGCGGCGAATGAGTAATTACTAATATTTGTGCTTTGTCCGCAAGTTCCGAGAGCCGTTCACCCACAGCATTTGCAACCGCACCTCCAACACCTTGATCAATCTCATCAAAAATCAACGTTGCAACACTGCCTTTCCTTGCCAGAACTACTTTAAGGGCCAGAATAAACCGAGAAAGCTCACCACCTGATGCAATCTTAACTAAACCACCAAAAGGAGCTCCAGGGTTTGTTGACACCCTAAAGTCCACTTTTTCGCCACCTTCACCATTCCATTTTTCAGGCTCCAGTGGTTCTATAAAAGTCTTAAACTTTGCTTTATCCATTTTCAAGGCTGGGAGTTCTTTATTAACCTGCTTATCTAAGTTAGCAGCTGTTTTATAGCGATCAGACGATAATCTTTGGACATTCAACTCAAATACAACCTGGCTAGCCTTTACTTCATTTGTCAACCGTTGAACTTCATCATCGCTGAATTTCAATACGTCAAGTTTTGTATGAAAATCTTGCATTAACGTAATCAGTTGCTCTGGTTGGCAATTATGTTTTCTCGCCGCCGCTCGAATTGCAAACAGTCTCTCTTCATTATTCTCAAGATCATATGGATTATATTCAAGGTCTTGTATAATTTCCTCAAGCTTCTGGATCCCCTCAGAAGTTTCGTTGGCAGCTTGTTCAAGGCTCTTCGAAACACTCTCAAGAAGGCCAGGTGCTTTCGCACTCATACGTTCTATTTTTCTCAGGGTTGTGCGGAGCACGGTATCAACCCCCTTATCACTTAATAACTTACCGAGTAGCGCTGTTAGTCCAGATGAGAGAGTTTCACCTTGCATCATTCTAGATCGTTCCTTGGCTAGTTCTTCTTCTTCACCAAGCTTAGGATCTAAAGTTTCTAATTCTTCCAGATTATGACGAATGTAGTCTTCATCGCTCTGAGCTAATTCCAACTTAATCTGCTCACGTGTCAATGCTTCTTTTAACGAAACTAGAGTACGATATGTAGACTTAACCTTTAACAATAGCGCGCCATAACTGCCAAAACTATCCAATAAATTACGATGACCAGATGAATTAAGAAGTCCTCGTTCATCGTGCTGACCATGAATTTCAATAAGGCACTCTCCAACTTTACGCAATAACGCTATAGTTACGGACTGGTCGTTGATAAAGGCACGACTTCGTCCATCTCTCGTTATAATGCGGCGCAAAATAACCGGTCCCCGATCAAACTCTAAACCTTGTTCCTCAAAAATATTCCAAACATTATGATCATCCTTTACAGAAATCTCCACACTGACAGTTCCTTGATCACTGCCATGCCTTATCAATTCTTTTTCACTGCGTGCACCAATAACAAGCCCTATTCCTGATAAAAGAATTGACTTTCCCGCACCAGTTTCACCACTTAAAACACAAAGACCGCCCTCAAAATTTATTTGAAGGCGGTCAATGAGAACAATATTCTTGATCGTAAGCGAAACAATCATGAAAAATAATTACCTTTTAATTTGCATGTTGATTTAAAAGCTCAGCGCTGAACCTATTCCAGTCGGTATTTGGATAGTTAAGAGCGAGCACCTTTGCAGATTTTTGTGCTTCCATAATGATACCAAGTGCCAAATAAGCTTCAGTTAAGCGGTGTAATGCTTCGGGTGTGTGACTGGTAGTCTGATAATCCTTCAGTACATTATTATAGCGTCCAATGGCAGAAAAAAACTCTCCTGCTGTTTGATAGAAACGACCAATTTCCATTTCTTTGCCAGCAAGGTGATCTAGTGTAAGGTTAATCTTCACCCTCGCATCTGCAGCGTAATCAGTTTCAGGATAAAGCCTCACAATCTGCTCAAATGCGTCAAGAGCCGCTTCGGTGAAATTTTGATCTCTACGTACATCCGCTATTTGTTCATAATAACAGAGAGCAACAAGGTACCGAGCATATTTGGCATTTTTGTTAGCGGGATGAAGGGATAAAAACCGTTCGGCAGATAAGATAGCACTTTCATAATCATTAGCCATATAAAAAGAATGTGCCGACATCAATTGAGCCCTTTTAGCCCAGAGGGAATAGGGATGCTGTCTTTCAACTTGATCAAAGCTAATAGCCGACATTAGGTATTCTCCACGATCAAGAGACTTCTGTGCTTCAATATAAAGTTGGTCAACTGGAAGGTCTTTATATGCCAACTTAGTTGAACCACAAGATGACAATATGGACATTGCCAATACTAAAGTTAAAAAATTTAAACTACCGCGAACTTTTAAAATTTTGAATCCAGACAACGTCATTCTCATTTCAATTTTCCAATTATGAAATTATTAATTAGTATCACTATATACCATGCTTCATCAAAAAATCACCATGACATTTATAAAAATTCATATTTAATATATAATTACTAATAAAAAAGATTTATTTAAATTTTACCCCTCTCAATTTTGATAATTGCTTTACGAACTTTAATGTTATATAGTAACAAAAATTCCAACAAATTTGTAAAACTATGAAACTATATATATCTAAATTTATTAGTATTATCCTTCTAGCTTCCATAATTATGTGGAGTTCAGTTGGAAATGTTAAAGAACTAAAGGTTATAACCAGTATCAAGCCAATTCACTCCCTAGTCTCACGTGTTATGGGAAATACTGGTGTACCCGAACTTTTAGTTCAAGGTGGGGTTACCCCTCACATATTTCGTATGAAACCATCCGATTTCAGGAAGGTAGCTAACGCCGATGTACTTTTTTATATATCACCAAAATTCGAAACTTTTTTGAAATCTATTGCCAAGAATAAATTACTTAATGTAATTGCTTTTGCAAACCAGAAAGATATTAAGCTTTATCCCTACCGAACTAGTAAAGTATGGCTATCTGAAAACAGGTTAGATGATCCACATATGCATAGCGAAGTTGACCTTCATATTTGGCTTGACCCCTCGAATACAAGACGCATCGTTAATATCATTGAAGAGACACTATCAAAACTTGATCCAATAAATTCTCTCACGTACATCAAGAACGCCAATTTGCTAATCAAAGAACTATACGATCAGGAGGAACTCATTCGCGAGTTACTTAGACCTTTTCGGGATAATGTTATGATTGTTTACCACGATGCCTTTCAATATTATGAAAAAGCATTTTCGTTAAGAAGTATTGGTGCTATTCAGCTTAATGCCGACGAAACTCCTAGTATCAAACATTTAGTTGCACTGAAAAGTATAGCCGCAGAACGGAATGTAACGTGCGTTCTTGGAATTCCTGGCACACACCCTCGCATAGCATTAGCAGTTCTAGGAGACACTACGGCGGGCTTTAGCGTAGTAGACCACCTGGGACAGTACCTTGATTCAGGGCCTGATAGTTATTTCCAACTGATGTTCGAAATCACCCAAAGCATTCTTGATTGTCAGGAAAAAAATGGGGCTAACATGTTTGGTTCAAACTAGACTATAGTTTAGTCCAGAGGAAGTGCCGTTGAGTACTTCACCTGCCTTAACGTAAAGTATGTAGTAGATTCTGAAATCATTGGGTGATTTAAAAGATGACCAGCAAGAAATTTTTCAAATTTCTCCACGTTAGGAACAACCACTGTTAGAGCATAATCATGTTTTCCTAGTATTGCATAACACTCTGTCACCTCGGCTCTATTTCTAATAAATTTCTCAAACTCAATCCTTGTGTCTTCTCCGTGTCGACTAAGTCTTACATGGATGATTGCACTCACATCCAAACCAATTTTCTTTTGGTCCAGCAGTGCAACCGTACCTTTAATAACACCAACATCTTCGAGGTTTTTTATTCGACGCCATACTGATGTTGCAGAAACACCTGTCAGGTCCGCAATATCCTGATTTGTAAGAGTTGCATTTTTTTGTATTAAGTTCAAAATATTTATATCTGATCTATCTAATGGAATATTCATTTAATTTTCCTATGTTTTATAAATTATTAATTCAATTTTACTCAAAATATACTAATAATAAAAAGTAAATTTCAATTTAATTGGTATATAAATCCATAAATAACATTTTAATATATTAAAGACAAAGGAATAAAAATCATTAATTCACTTGAAAACCCAATCGGCCTCGATGGCTTTGAATTTGTTGAGTATGCCTCACCAGAGCCTGAAGAATTAAGAAACCTTTTTAAAAAACTTGGTTTTAAAATGATTTCCAAACATAGATCCAAAAATGTAACTCTACATAAAGCTGGCGGTGTAAATTTCTTAATTAATGCGGAACCTGATAGTTTTGCTCAACGCTTTGCCTTTGCCCACGGTCCTAGCGTCTGCGCCATGGCATTTAGAGTAAAAAATGCAAAAGAAGCCTACAGCCATGCTTTGGAAAAAGGCGCTAACCCTGTTGCACAAGATACAGCACCGATGGAACTTTATATTCCTGCTATTGAAGGTATCGGCGGAAGCCGGCTCTATTTAGTTGATCGTTATGGAGAAAAAAGTATCTATGATGTTGATTTCATTCCTTGCCTGGAAGAAAATACTGCTATAATTGAAGAACCCGGTTTTAAGTTTATCGATCACTTAACTCACAATGTCTACACTGGTCGCATGGGTTACTGGGCTGATTTTTATGAACGAATTTTCAATTTTAGAGAACTAAAGTATTTTGATATTGACGGACAGAAAACTGGACTAATTAGTAAGGCCATGAGCAGTCCTTGTGGAAAAATTCATATTCCACTTAACGAATCTAAGGACGATAAATCACAGATAGTAGAATATCTCAAAGAATATCAAGGCGAGGGAATTCAACATATTGCCCTTTACACAGAAGATATTTATAAAACAGTTGATATTCTTAAAGGGCGCGGTGTTCCGCTGCAGAGTACCATTGGTACTTACTACGATCTTATTGATAAACGAATTAACACACATAATGAAAATATAGAAGAACTTCGTAAGCGCAACATTCTTATCGACGGTAACACTGAAGAAGGTATCCTGCTTCAAATATTTACTGATACTGTCATAGGTCCTATCTTTTTTGAAATCATTCAACGAAAAGGTAATAACGGTTTTGGAGAAGGTAACTTTAAAGCTCTATTTGAATCTATTGAGCTTGATCAAATAAGGCGAGGAATTATCTAGTAACCCGCCCTAACCTAACAATTGCTTTAATTTGCCTGACGCCGCAAAAATGCAGGTATTTCCAAATGATCATCAGCTTCTTCATTTCTTACAGTCTGATTTTCGGAAATACTAGGTTTAGGTTTAGTGAGTATTTTATCCTCTAAAACATCTTTGGGCACTTCAAATTCTAAATCAGATTTTGGTTCATTTAGCATATCGCCCTGCTTTAGAGCTGGCTCAATTTGAATAACCTCTTCTCTCTTTGCTCCACGTAATCTTTGAAACAACCCCAGCTTTGTTTTTGGTTTAACCTGTGGTTCAATATTTTCTAGTGCCGCTTCCGCGTATGGATCTGAGTGTTCTTCAATAACTATTTCAATATCAGTGGCTTCTTCTGGCATTATTGGTTCTGGAGCTATAAAAGGGACATCGCTGACCTCTCTTAAATCAATCTCTGAATTATCGATACTTTGTATTTCAACAATGTCGTTTTCGGTTTTATCAGTAAACTCATCTGCCTCTATATGGTTTTCTATATCTAATTCTTCATTTACTAACTCTTGGTCTTTAGTTTCAGATCTATCCGACCTTAGTATCGAATATTTTTTTTCTGGATTGTCTTCATTTTTAATTATTCCACCCTCCATTCCAGTTGCCACCACTGAAACCCTCATTTTGCCGTCAAGATTTGGATCTAGCGACGATCCAACAAGAATATTAGCTTCTGGATCGACCTCACTGCGAATACGGTTTGCCGCCTCATCGACCTCAAATAAGGTGAGATCCATACCACCCGTAATATTGATAAGTACGCCTTGGGCACCCTTCATAGATACCTCGTCCAATAATGGGTTGGATATTGCAGCCTCAGCTGCTTCAAGTGCTCTATTATCACCTTCAGCTTCACCTGTACCCATCATCGCCTTACCCATCTCGCTCATTACAGTTCGTACATCAGCAAAATCAAGATTAACAAGTCCCGGAAGCATCATCAAATCGGTAACACCCCGTACACCTGAGTGAAGTACTTCATCTGCTAAAGCAAAGGCATCGGCGAAAGTAGTCCGCTCGTTAGCTATTCTAAACAAGTTTTGATTTGGGATAATAATCAACGTATCCACATGTTTTGAAAGTTCTAAAATACCTTCTTCGGCAAGCTTCATGCGGCGCCCACCTTCAAACTGAAATGGCTTTGTTACCACCCCAACAGTAAGTATGCCTTTTTCACGGGCGATTTTAGCTATAGTTGGTGCGGCACCAGTTCCTGTTCCACCGCCCATTCCCGCAGTAATAAAAGCCATATGACATCCTTCAAGATGCTCAATAATAAGACCCGCAGTTTCTTCTGCAGCTGCTCTTCCTACCTCAGGTCTTGCCCCTGCTCCTAGGCCCTGCGTAAGTTCTGCACCCAGTTGTATTTTTTGTTCTGCTAATGAATGGCTTAACGCTTGTGCATCTGTATTCGCACAGACAAAATCTACACCCTTGAGCTCAGATTTTACCATATTATTTACAGCGTTCCCACCAGCTCCACCAACTCCAAATACCGTAATCTTTGGAGTAAGCTCCGTAAGCTCTGGCGATGTAAATTCAATTGTCATAATAACCTCCCATTAGTATTTTGTTAAATCAGGATTCATTCATCATTAACAATAAGTTACCAACACTCTATAGTAAGTGATTCGTACTGTCTAAAAAAAAATGGCCCCGAGTCGTTTTTTTTTACTTTCGAGTCGTTTTATATGAAAATTTACTATATTTTTACAAATTTTTCGTCTTTAAATAATTTTTTGTACTAAAAATTATTTTTAAACCAATTACTGATATTTTCGATAATACCCTTGTTTGTTTTTCTCTTATCTATAAAATGGAGTTCTTCAGGCTTTAATGTTGCATACCATAGAAGCCCCGCACTCGTTGCAAAACCAGCCCCTGCAGTTGTATCAGCCAACCCATCAATATTTAGAGGGCGGCCCAACCTAACCTGGCATTTGAATACTTTTTTAGCTAATTCCTCCACACCACCTAGTTGACTTGCACCACCAGTAATTATTAACCTTCTACCTGCTGTATTTTCAAGACCAGCTTCTTTAATTTTGTCCCTGATAATTTCAAAAATTTCCTCGACCCGAGGCTCTATAATTGATGTTAGCATACGGCGTGGGATAGTTGTGACACTTTCTTGACCACCATCCCCTATTTGGGTCACATCAATGTGATTACGCACGGTCGATACCTCAGATAAACAATTTCCAAATAATGTTTTAAGACGTTCCGCTGCAGGCAAGGGAGTTGAAAGACCTTGGGCTATATCTTTTGTAACATGATGACCGCCGTAAGGGATCATATCACCGTATATAAATGCATTATCCTGAAACGCAGCAACACTGGTTATTCCACCACCCATATCTATGCAAATACTGCCAAGTTCAAGTTCGTCAGAAACTAGTGTTGAAAGACCTGACGCATAGGGGGAGAATACAACTCCGGCCATATTGAGGTGACATCGATTAATGCATGTTTGTAAATTTCTAAGCGGACTTAGTAATGCAGATGTTACGTGCATTTCCACACCTAATTTATCACCAAACATACCTTTTGGGTCACGAACACCGCCCACACCATCAATAGAAAAGCTGGTCGTGCGTGAGTGAACTATAAAACGATCCTGATCGTTTAAATGATGCTTACCCAAATCAAGTACTCGATCAATATCACCCTCACTAATTTCATGACCAGATACTTTAACCTCCACAAAAATTTGGCTCGAACGGGGGTTTCCAGAAGAAATATTCACCGTTACATTTTCAATTGGGTCGCCCCCTGCCATTTTTTCTGCAGCGTCAACAGCAGTGCGAATAGCACTTTCAGTTTCTTCCATGTTGACAACAGTTCCAAGTTTAAGTCCCTGACTTTCACGATGGCCTATCCCAATAACTCGCGGAAGACCCTTTTCGTCTTTTACTTCTGCTATAAAGCAACAAATTTTACTACTTCCAACATCAAGAATAGCAATGGTTTTCTTACGCATCTATATATCTTTCCCATCGCCATTTGTTTTTGCAAGCAACTGTCTTCGTGACGACTCTTCCCGGGTGAGGCGGATAACAGTTTTATCTTTAATACGAAAATCAACTGCTAAAATATTACGCGCTAATAACTGTTCTTCCTGCTCGAAATTAGATAGACTTTCCCAGACCAACTCAATTCCTTCTTCTGGAAGCATTATCTTTATACCATTTTTCAAGTAAATATCCCAACGTCTTTCACCAACCCAACTTGCTGTTTCAACACGGTTAAACATGATCATATTAATTGATACTGCCGTCAATAAACTTTCAAGTTCAGCCTCCGCACCTTTTCCACTGATCATGGGAAGGTGTGTAAAGTATTCAAGGTTTTTATCATCAATTTGAATACCTTCATCTGATACGATCCATAGTTTATTATCAACCTGCCATAAGGCAGCTGGCTCATGTTCCAAAATATCTATATTAATTCTACCAGAAAATTCTCTTCTAACCGAAGCTTTATTAACCCATTTTAATTGTTCAACCCGCTCAACTATACCTCCTATATCGACTGTCAGAAGCGCCCCTCCTATATTAACTTGAGAGACCTCAATGATAATATCCTCAGTAATAATATTCGTACCAATAATACAAATATTTTCAACTATAAGTCCTCCATCTATTAATAATTTCTCAACCTTACTTTCAAAATTATTAATAAATTGAGCTACAATACCGCTCCGCCAAAAATACATAGTCCCCGTTATGCTCACACAAATACATGAAACCAAAATTATCCTCATTATGAATTTTATTCTACGTCTACGAAGCAGGCTAATAGCCTCTGTTGCACCGCGCTTTATTATTTTTTTACCACTTTCTTTCCTAGGTCTTACCGCATACATGATGCATCCTCCATCATCCAGTGGACCAGCTCAGCAAAACTTATACCCATATATTTTGCTTGCTCTGGTAATAAAGAAAGTGGAGTCATTCCAGGCTGGGTATTAGTCTCAAGAATATAAATATCATCACCATCCATTCGAAAATCTGAACGGCTTACCCCCCTGCAACCAAGAATATTATGAGCATCAATAGCCATTTTCATTAATTGGGTGGTTTGGTTTTTATGTAAGTTTGCAGGCACAATATGTTCGGTCATTCCGTCCTGATACTTTGCCTTATAATCGTAAAATCCATTTTTTGGTTTCAATTCTGTAACACAAAGAGCCCTCTCACCCATAATCGAGACCGTAAGTTCACGGCCAGGAATATACCTCTCTACCATTAATTTATCAGTATCCTTCCACGGGCCATTAAGATCTTGCCTAAATTCATCACCTTTACCTATAATCACAACGCCAACACTCGATCCATCATTATATGGCTTTACGACAAAAGGGCGCTCCATCGGGTCCTTATCAAAAAGATCATCACTATTAATTACTTTATCTTCAGCACAAGGGATGTTGATAGTTTTATATAACTCTTTAGACATTATTTTATTCATGGCAAGTGCAGATGATTTTACGCCTGAATGAGTGTAGGGAACACCCATTATCTCCAGCAAACCCTGAACACATCCATCTTCACCCCATGTTCCATGGAGCCCATTAAATACTGCATCCGGATTAAGCCTCTGAAGAGTATTGGAAATGTTTTTATCAACATCTACTTCAGTAACTTCATAGCCAACTTTCCGAAGTCCCTTGGTAATTGCTGTTCCACTTAATAGTGAAATTTCTCGTTCATTAGACCAACCCCCTTTAAGAACACAAACATGAGAATATTTATTCATATTTTCCTCCCCACTCTTTTAATTTCCCAATTTAATTCAACTCCAGAACTTTTCATTACACGGCGTCGAACCTCCTCACCTAATTCCTCAATATTCTGAGAATTAGCATCGCCCGCATTAATTAAAAAATTACAATGCTTTTCTGAAACCGTAACGTTACCTATCGTGAGGCCACGACAACCAGCATCATCAATTAATTTCCAAGCATATTTTCCAATTGGATTTTTAAAAGTGCTTCCACCCGTTCGTGTGCGAAGTGGTTGACTTATTTCACGCAAATCGGCAATTTTATCCATTAATTTTTTAATTTTTATTTTCTCTTCAAGCCTACCTTTAAATATAGCCTTTATGAATATAAAATCTTCAGGCACATCAGTGTGCCTATAAGAAAAGATTACGTCATTTGACATAAGGTGATGAATTTTACCAGCACGGTCCACCGCAGTTGCTGACTGAAAAATATCTTTCACTTCGGTACCGTATGCACCCGCATTCATTTTTAAAGCACCACCAATAGTTCCAGGAACGCCCTTTAAAAATTCAAGCCCTGCAAGCCCATTTTTTAAAGCAGTATTAGCCACCGCTATATCTGGTGCGCCTACACCTGCAGTGATAAAATTACCTTGAACAGAAATTTGCGAAAATTTCTTACCTAAACGGATTACTACACCCTCAACACCACCATCCCGTATCAACAAGTTTGAGCCAACACCTAACGGCATCAGAGGCGTGTCCAATGGACACCTTTTCAGGAAAAAACACAAATCGTCTTCATCTTCAGGTGTAAATAAAATATCAGCATTACCTCCTGTGCGAAACCATGTGAATTTGGATATTGGTGCATCAAATTCTATTTTACCACGAACACCAGACATTAATTCAGCAAAAGATATATTTTGTGCCTCAATGGTCATGAAGCCTTTAACTCCCTTAGTGCATCAGGCAGTAAATAGGCCCACGCGCTAATACTACCTGCCCCAAGGTAGATCACTAGATCGCCAGATGAAGTGATATCAGATATAGTTTTTGGCAACTCCTCGGGCTTGGTTATTTTAATTACTTCTCTATGGCCAGAACGCCGGAGACCACTGATCAAATCATCTTGACCCGCACCCTGTATGGGCTGTTCACCCGCATCAAAAACTGGCGCAACAATCACAGTATCCGCATTGTTAAAACAAGAACAGAATTCATCAAAAAGACTTTTAAGTCTAGTATATCTATGCGGTTGCATAACTGCGATGATACGTCCAGTATATGCTTCTCGAGCAGCACTTAGAACCGATGTGATTTCAACGGGATGATGGGCGTAATCATCTATAATAGTTATACCTTTGACCTTATCCACAAACGTAAACCGCCTTTTAACTCCTAAAAATTTTGAGAATGTCCTACGTATGATCTCTGATGATATTCCTAGCTCATGAGCAATAGCAATAGCTGCCAGAGCATTAGAAACATTATGGCGGCCAGGCATTGGCATTACTATGTTTTTAAAGAGACTTATACCGCCATCATTGCGATTTCTAATTTCAACATCAAAATGAGCGGACCCCTCAGTAAATGATATGTTAGTACCTCTCACTTCCGCCTGCACGCTAAACCCATAAGTTATAATTCTATGGTCAACAACCTTACCTATTAGTGCTTGGACTTCTGGGTGATCAATACACATCACTGAAAATCCATAAAAAGGTACATTCTTAACAAAAATTTCAAAAGCGGCCTTGGCATTTTCAAAATCACCATAAAAATCAAGGTGTTCAGGGTCAATATTGGTAACTACTGCAACCGTTGACGGAATTTTAATAAACGTTCCATCACTTTCATCAGCCTCTACCACCATCCAATCTCCCTCGCCCAGACGAGCGTTGGTACCATAGGCATTGATAATTCCTCCGTTAATCACTGTCGGATCATAATTTGCTTCATCAAGAACTGCAGAAACCATTGTCGTGGTTGTTGTTTTACCATGTGTGCCAGCAACAGAAATACACCACTTTAGGCGCATCAATTCAGCAAGCATTTCTGAGCGCTTAATCAACGGCATTTTCATTGCTCTGGCCGCAACTACTTCTGGATTATCTGGTTTGATCGCGGTTGATACAACGATGCCCCACGCCCCATCAAGATTCTTATCATGCTGCCCCACGAAGACTTTAATACCTAGTTTTCGAAGGCGTTCAACATTAGCATTTTCAGAGATATCACTGCCCTGAATTTTATAACCAAAATTATGCATTACCTCCGCAATCCCGCTCATGCCGATACCGCCAATCCCTACAAAGTGAAGTGTGCCAATATTTACAGGATGACTAATTTTATTTGATTTTATTTTATTACTCATAATTTGACACCTAATCTTTCATTTTCTAGGTATTTTTTATTTTCATTTACTTTAGTAAAAAATTTATTACCTTTAACAAGCGCCAACCTTTCAACGATATCGGCTAAATCTTTAGCCGCATATGGTTTTCCTATTTTTCTTGCTGCCTTTGCGGCAGCCAAAACTTCATTAGGATGCCTAATCATGCGCTGTAAAGATTTTGCTAGTACTTTGGCATTAAAGTGCTCATTTTGATAAACCCATCCCCCACCATTAGTAATAATTTCTTTTGTATTAGTAGTTTGATGATCATCAGTAGCATATGGGTAAGGAACAAATATTCCTGGTCTACCAGCGGCTGTCAATTCTGTTATAGTTGATGCGCCAGCTCGCCCAATCACCAAATGTGTCCAGCGAAGGCACGTTGGTAAATCATCAAGGAAGGTAGTAAGGTTAACGGCAATATTCATATCCGCATAAAGTGCACGCACCACCTCAATATCCTCTTCACGGCATTGTTGAGTAATTTGTAATCGCCTCTGAGAGGCGCGCGGTAAAGTGGAAACAGCACGCGGAAGGACCTCACTAAATATTTTTGCCCCCTGACTACCACCAATCACAAGAATTCTAAAAATGCATTCATCATCAAGTGCAGGATAATAAAGATTTCTAATTTCCACAATTTCTTTGCGCACTGGGTTTCCAGTAACGGTCGTATATTTATTTCGGTTCCAGTTAACATTTTTTGTATTATCAAATGTTAATGCTACCGCATCAACCGATTTAGCCATAAAGCGATTTACTCTCCCAAGAACTGCATTTTGTTCGTGAAGAACCGTGGGAATTCCAATTGAAAGCGCCGCCCGAATTGTTGGAAATGAAGGATAACCACCAAATCCAATAACCGCACTCACATCAAGCGCTTTCAAGATTGATCGGGCCGCAAATACACCAGAAATAATTCTTAAAATTGATAAAATTTTTCCAAAAATACCCTTACCTTTAAAGGACGCACTACCCACTTGATATATTTTAATTCCTTTAAATATATTACGGTACATTAATCCGCGTTTATCTGTGATTAGCGATACTCTATGCCCACGTTCCAGAAGCTCTTCCATTAATGCAAGTGCAGGGAACATGTGTCCCCCCGTGCCACCAGCCGCCAATACTATATGACTAGTTCTCCGTCTGATCATTGTTTTCCCCACGAGAGATTAATCTGGCCAGGCTTATATTGACTGTAACGTCGCGTAAGTGACAAAATCATACCCATCGCAATTGATAGAGAGAGCATTGATGACCCGCCATAACTAATAAAGGGTAAAGTCATTCCCTTAGAAGGAATAATAGAAAGATTAACAGCAAGATTGATGAAGGCTTGCGTACCAAACTGAATGAGAAGGCCTGCAACCGCAAGAACCGTGAACATATCCTGTTCTTTTAAAAGATTAACGAAACCCCTAACTACAATAACTCCAAACATCAAGATAATAAGCAAGCATACTACTACGCCGAACTCTTCGCCGGCCACAGCAAAAATATAATCAGAATGCGCATCTGGCAAACGCATCTTAACAATACCCTCTCCTGGACCCTGACCTAGCAATCCACCATTTTTAAAGGCGCTTAAAGATTGCTCGGCTTGGTAATTTCCACCTGGTTGCGGAAATAAAAAACTATCAATTCTTTTTTCTACGTGTGGAAGAATAAAATAAGCCAATATTAATCCTACAAATGCGAGACCGACCAACCCGCCAAACCAAATCCATGCAAGACCAGCCATGAACAACTGTACTCCCCAAACGATAGCAACAAGAAAACTTTGTCCTAAATCAGGTTGTGATATAAGAAGCGAAATTACAACAGCACACGATGCAAGGGATATCCTCCACCCTGGAAAATCTTTTACCCTGTTACTTTCAGAAAGCATCCATGCAGTAAAAATGATAAAGGCCGGCTTGATAAACTCTGAAGACTGTAAGGTGAATGAGCCTAACTGGATCCATCGACGTGATCCTTTGGCTTCAATACCTATCACAGCAGTAACTAACAGCAAAATTATGCAACAACCAAATAAAATAACCCCAAAACGTCGCACCATTGTCGGCGACATAAGCGAAACTAAAAACATAACTGAGATGGAGAGCCCAAGAAAAATTAACTGTCTCTTAACAAAATGAAAACTTGAAAGGTGCAGTTTTTCGGCCACTGCAGGACTTGCTCCAAACACAAGTACAATGCCAATAGTAATAAGGATAGCAATCGACATTAAAAGCCAACGGTCTACTGTCCACCACCATGTACTTATAATACTATTATCTATTCTTGAAAAACTGCTCATTTTTCCTTATTACCTTAATTTGAGTGTAGCAAGACCAATTAACGCCAGTAGGACTGCAATAATCCAGAAGCGAATAACAATAGTTGGTTCAGCCCAACCTTTTTTCTCATAATGATGATGAATAGGTGCCATCCTGAAGATACGTTTACCTGTAAGTTTAAACGATGCTACCTGAACAATCACCGAAAGGGTTTCAACCACAAAAAGACCGCCAACAATAGCTAATACTATTTCGTGTTTGGTAATAATGCCTACCGCACCAAGCGCACCCCCAAGCGAAAGACTACCAGTATCACCCATAAAGATCATAGCTGGCGGCGCGTTAAACCAAAGGAAGCCAAGTCCAGCACCAATGATGGCGGCTAGAAATACTGATAGCTCTCCGGTACCTGCAATATATGTTAGGTTCAAATAATCTGCATAGACAATATTACCTACGACATAAGCTATAATAGCAAATGTACCAGAAGCAATAATCACTGGCATAATCGCCAATCCATCTAAGCCATCGGTAAGGTTAACGCTATTAGAAGCGCCAACCAGCACGAACATGGCAAATGGTATCATCAACCAGCCAAGATCAAGAAAAACATTTTTAAGGAATGGCAAAGCTAGTTTATTACCGTACTCTGGACCAGCAGCATTAATGATAATAAAAACAGCAGCAGCAGAAATCACCAGTTCGAGTAGTAACTTTAATCGACCCGACATCCCTGCAGAGCTTGAATGAATAATTTTAGCATAATCATCAAGGAACCCAATAAACCCAAATCCGGTTGTTACCAACAAACAAGCCCATATATAATGATTATCAAGGTCAGCCCAAAGTAACGTACTCAAACTAAAGCCAAGTAAAATCAAAACTCCTCCCATTGTGGGCGTACCCTGCTTCGTCAGTAAGTGGCTTTCCGGACCATCCCTTCGAATGGGCTGACCTTCGGTTTGTTTATTTTTAAGCATAGAAATAATTTTAGGACCTAGTAAAAAACTTATTAAAAAAGCCGTAAATAACGATATGCCGGTCCTAAACGTTAAATAATTAACTACGTTTAAAAAGGTATATTCATCACTCATTGATATTAAAAGATGATACAGCATTATTTTTTTACTCTTTTTTCATTACCGACTTATCGTTTTTTTATCCTGATAGACATCAAGCTTTTGTAACATTTTTACTGTTGTTAACATTTTAAAGGCATTAGACCCTTTGATCATAATGATATCACCATTATTAACATCATTTAGAAGCGCTCGTTCCAGGGCTTTTTTATCATTAAAATAGTTAACATTTATCCTCGGGTATTGACCAACAACAAAATCCGCCAAATATTTCATATGTTTACCCACAAGAAATAATTGATTAACATCAGCATCATAAAGAATAGGACCAAGTTCACGGTGGAGTTTTGCGGCCTGCTCGCCAAGCTCGCCCATATCGGAAAGCACAGCAAATTTTCGCCCAAAGTCAACACTTTCACATTGCCCAAGTGTTTCTAGCGCAGCCCTCATGCTTGCTGGATTTGCATTATAGCTTTCGTCAATGACAAGAAATGAATTTTCATGAGAAATATCAAAAAAAATCCTTTCGCGGCGGCCACGTCCAGAAAGAGGTTGAAGTTCAGCAAGTCCTAGACCGCTCAAGCCAAGATCTCCGCCGACAGCATTAACTGCCCCAAGAACTGCAAGTGAATTCATAACCCAATGGTCACCAAGCATTCCAACTTTATAGCTCATAACCTTACCCAGAATATCTGCAATTACACAGGTACACTTATCGTGGAAAAAGTACCTTAGTGGCCTCACATCGGCCAATTCGCTATTTCCAAAGGAAATTATATTTTCAACACCAGCTTCTTCGGCCCTTACTTTCAAGCGATGAAAATGAAGATTATCACAATTGAGTATAGCAATACCTCCTTCATTCATACCCGTAAATATTTCTGCCTTAGCATCAACAATTTGCTCTATATTTTCAAAAAATTCGCTATGCGCAAGCTCAACGGTGGTAACAATTACTACGTCGGGCCGAACTAACTTTACTAGCTTTGCTATTTCACCTGAATGGTTCATTCCCATTTCAAAAATACCATATTCAATATCATAAGGCATTCGCGCCAACGATAACGGTACACCCACCTCATTGTTATAACTCAGGACGCTAGCATGTGTTTTCTTGTGTCTCGACAACGCCGCCTTCAAAGCTTCTTTCGTACCAGTTTTTCCAACACTCCCTGTTACGGCAATAATTTTAGCATCAACGCGACCTCGACCCGCCTTACCAAGTATAATAAGGGCATCCATAACATCATTAACAATGATCAGTCTGTCCGCTGATATCCCCTCAATATTTTTATTAACTACTGCACAAACAGCGCCATTATCTAGCGCAGAACTTACATATTCATGACCATCAAAATTTGGACCAGAAAGAGCAAAAAATAAATCACCACTTACGATGGATCTACTATCAATAGAAACACCATAAGAATTCCAACTTGTGGCAGTTTTAATACCATACAACTTCTCTAATTCCCGGGATGTCCAAAGCGGTATTAAACTCATTCAAGCAAGTCCTTTCTTATTTTCTGTCTCGGTATGTTTCAAAGCCAAAATAGTTGAACACACAACCGATACATCATCAAAATCGATTACATCATTACCAATTACTTGACCCTGCTCATGGCCCTTCCCTGCAATAAGTAAGATATCCCCAGGTTCAAGATCCCTAACTGTACTTTTGATTGCACCTAAACGTTCACCGGCATCGTGACCAGCCGGACACTCTTTTAAAATTTCGTTACGAATTGTAATAGGGTTTTCAGAACGTGGGTTATCATCAGTCACGTATACTTGATCTGCCAGCTTACAAGCTATTTTACCCATGATTTTACGTTTAGATTTATCCCTGTCACCGCCACACCCAAATATTACTTTCAACCTACCCTTAACATGCGGCCTAAGCGCTTTGAGTACAGTCCCAAGCGCATCCGGCGTATGTGCATAATCAACAAAAATATTTGCCCCATTGGGGTGACGGCCAGCTTTTTCCATTCGCCCACGGACAGGGAGAAGGTGTGGGAGTGCCTTCAATGCTTTGTCTGCGTTGCCGCCACAACCAATTACAAGGCCGACTGCCATTAAAGCATTGATGGCTTGAAAGTAACCAACAAGTGGAAGTGAAATTTCATAAATTTTTTCTTTATAGACCACAGTAATCTCCTGCCCCGTCAAAGATGTCCTTTGATTAAGCAGTCTAATATTGCTGTCAGCATGACCAACAGTGATAATTTCATGACTTCGAGAAACACAAATTTTTTGAACTTCATGGGCGAATGGACTATCTATATTGATGACTGCTGTTTTTGATGGCTTCAGCACTTCACTAAACAAGCGCTTTTTAGCATTGAAATATTCCACTTCTGTTTTGTGGTAATCTAGATGGTCATGGGTCAAATTAGTAAATGCCGCGGCCGAAATATTTAGTCTGTCCAACCTACGCTGGTCCAATCCATGGCTTGATGCTTCAAGTACCACGTGGTTAACACCTAAATCATAAAGCTCACTGAGTGATTGATGAACCACTATTGGATCGGGTGTTGTAAGCCCCGTATATTTTTGGTAGTTACTTGACTGAATACCGAGCGTTCCTAATGATGCAGCCCTAATATTAAGCTGATTCCATATTTGTTGGGTAAAAAGGGCGACTGATGTCTTACCATTTGTACCGGTGACAACAGCAATATTCTCAGGTTGTAAATTAAAAAATTTAGACGCAATCTGAGGAAATACTTGACTAGGACACTCATCAACTATCCAGACAACTTCATCACTATTTTTTTTATATTCAGGAATAGATAAAATTGCAGAAGCACCCGCATTAATTGCATCATCAATAAAGTCGGCACCATTAAAATTTAGACCAGGTAGTGCTATAAACAAATAGCCTGGCTTAACCTTTCTGCTATCTGCAGCTATACCACAAATTTCAATATCTACACCATTATGATCACTGTCTAGTAATTCACTAAGTTTCATTTTCTAGTTCCAGATACCAACATAAAATCTTCATATTCCACTTCATTTTGTTGCGTCGTCCCTATGCCCATTAATGGTCCTACGCGACTAATAATATTTCCTACCAATGGCGCTGCAGTCATACCAGCTGAAATAAGGTTAAATGTTTCCTCTATGCCCTGAGGCTCATCAAGCATGGCAAAAATTAGATATTTTGGCTCATTAATAGGAAAAACAGAGATGAAGGAAGAAATAACAGCTTTATCATCATATCCTCTTTTATTTTCAAACGGCTTGATCGCTGTTCCAGTCTTACCACCTATCAAATAGCCCTCCACTTTCGCCTTTTTTCCTGTACCAAACTCAACAGCCCAATGAAGTAAATTCCTCATTATCTCACTTGTTTTAGGTGAAATAACTTGTGTGGAGGCATTATCTGTCTGCGCGCGATAGGGTACTAAACTAAGAAGTCCGGCCGGAATACTATCTTTCCTGAGTAAGGTGGCAGGAGTAAGGCAACCTCCATTAACCATAGCGGCTACACCGCTTACTAAATGTAAGGGGGTTACCGCTATCCCGTGACCATAAGCAGTAGTAGCCAGTTCAGTTGGCCCCCACTGTTTTGGAAGTTGTGGGTTAGTTTTTTCAAAAATCTCAATTTTGGTTTTTTTGAATAACCCTAATTTTTCGAAAAATTCCTTTTGTGATGAAATACCAATGTCTTGAGCTATTTTTATAGTACCAATATTTGATGAATATACGAAAATTTCTGGCACACTTAGCCAGCGTTTCTTTGGATGGTCATCACGAATAGTAAATCCACCAACCCTCAGCGGATATGTAGCATCATAACCATCAACTTGCTTAATAACATTATTGTCGAGACCTGATGCAATAGTAAAAGTTTTAAAGCCTGAACCTAACTCGTAGGAACCTTGTGAAATTCTGTTAATCTCAATCTTAGACAGAGGCCCTTTTCCGTCATTTGGGTCAAAATCAGGTAACGATGAAAGAGCCAAAACTTCCCCGGTCGTAACGTCAAGAATGATTCCGGCTGCCCCAAGTGCTAAAAATTTTTCTTTATATAAAGAGAGTTCCTGATTAAGAATGTGTTGCAGCCTGATATCAATAGAAAGAATTATAGGTTCTTCTGATTTTGTAGGGTCTGACAATTCACTATCAAAGTAGGCCTCAATCCCTGAAAGAGGCTTATTATCAATATTTAGTGTACCAAGTACATGAGCAAGCAACCTGCCATGAGGATAAATTCTTTTTTCAGCATCCGAAGTCTCGAGGCCAGGGTCACCAATTTGCTTGACCGCGTAAAGCTGTTTCGGAGTTAATTTGCGTTTAATCCAGCTGTGATTAGATTTATTGCGCAAAACTTTCATGACATCACCATGAGTAAGTTCAGGAAAAATTGCCGCAATCTTTGTTGCAATTTCTTCAGGTGGTGACTTCAGGTTTCGCTTTGAAACAGCAAGTGATGGAGCCTTGAGGTTAGTAGCCAGAATAACCCCATTACGGTCAACAATATCCGCACGGGCCATCAATAAAGAACCATCAGAATTTCCTGTGCGGTAATAAGAAGAGCCATGCGCCTGAAAAATACCAATTGATATTAATTTCACTGCGAGTATTAAAAAGCCAATAGTAAACAAAACCATTACAAAAATCATACGGTTTCGAGCAACTTCAATTGCACCTTGATGTGTTCCCTCCATTCGCAAGTCAATTGGTTTCACTTATTTTTTCCCTATTTTTAATTACCTATTTTAATTATACTGCTCACATATAGACTTTTTAGACTGATACCTTCTTTCGATGCTTTCATTTCCTTTTCTTGCGCATTCGGCTCAATAAATCTCACCAAAGGAATGTTTTTATGATTTTTTAATTGTCCCTTTAGAACTGGTTTCTCACGGGGTAAAAGAAGTTGAAAATTATCAACAGGCCTACTTGCTAATTGAATATTATTACGCATTGTTAGCGATCCAACATTTAATGCTAATTGATCAGTTGTCGTTGCTGCCAGCACAAGATGTCGGCGACTAAGACGCTCAAGACGCGCAGGTCTTGAAAGATAAGACATTTCAGCCTTTAGAACCTTAATTTCTTCGCGATCCATTAATATTTTTGCCCGGATATCTCTCTTTTTCTCCTCTAGATTATAAGTTGCTTGTTTAAGGCTATAAACTGATACCGTAGAAATCATCACCGTTAAAATTGTAAATGCTGCAAATATTTTAATCATATTATTTCTCCTGTAACCAAGCAGGCGCAACAGTGCGCACCGCCGCTCTCATTTTTGCAGAGCGTGAACGAGAATTTATTATTATTTCATTTGTTGATGCTTTTTTTCCACCTCTAAAAATCATCTCAAAGGTCGGTTCAGATATATCAGTTTCACGAGTAGGCATATGACGTGAGCCTCTAGGAACATCTCCACTTTTAAGTTTAAAAAACTCTTTTACGATCCTATCCTCTAAGGAATGAAACGTTACAACACAAAGCCGTCCACCGGGGGCTAACATTCTTTCGGCTGCCTCCAAGCCTCTTTTTAATTCTCCGAGTTCATCATTGACATAAATTCTCAGCGCCTGAAATGTTCTCGTTGCACCATGAATTTGTCGCTTCCCTTTTTTATATTCAGGGCCGCCAACCGCTTTTTTTACTACCCTTGAGAGTTCAAGCGTGCGCTTAAAGCTTTTTTCTATTCGGGCTTCGACAATTGCTCGCGCCACTCGTCGCGATGCACGTTCTTCACCATAGCGGTAAATAATATTTGCCAGCTCTTCTTCGTCCATTTTATTGACTACATCAGCAGCTGTTTGACCCTCATGCCCCATCCGCATATCCAGTGGGCCGTCTCTCATAAATGAAAAACCTCTTTCAGCTTGATCAAGTTGCATAGAAGAAACACCAATATCAAGTACAATGCCATCTACGTATTTCACACCGTTTTCTTTAAGAATTTTTTCCATGTTTGAAAAGCAACCCTGAAGAAGTTGAAATTTTCCCTTAAATTCATTTTCAATAGGGCTAGCCGCATTAATCACCGTTGGATCACGGTCGATAGCCCATAACATAGAAGTCCCTTGCTCAAGTATCGCACGACTATATCCACCGGCACCGAAGGTCCCATCAATATATACCCCCTCGTTACTCGGCCTAAGGGCTTCAAGAACTTCATTAAGCATAACTGACGTATGGTTTAGAACATTTAAGTTTTGTTGGCCAAGAGAACTAAGATTCATCCTTAATTATCCTCTCAGTTTTATTTAATCTAAATCTTAAAAGATCCCTTTTCTCTTTAACTTTATGTCGCGCTATATCTAGCTCAAGTTTGAAAGCTCCCGGCTCCCATATTTGAAAAGTTTTACCCTTACCCGCGAATGTGGCAAAGTTCGTTATTCCTGCATAATCCATAAGCTCTTGAGGTA
>Ga0308016_10000154_pt1 | contig 35914 bp, 22 predicted proteins | sample Neamet233_FD_203129 | JGI IMG/M metagenome (GOLD analysis project Ga0308016, IMG submission 203129) | Marine microbial communities from water near the shore, Antarctic Ocean - #233 | ecosystem: Environmental > Aquatic > Marine > Unclassified | place: Southern Ocean | collected 2014-07-28
AATCTAAAATGTCTGATAAAAAATACTTTGTTCTCATGGAGAACGGAAAAGATACGAGCCAGGTTTTTGCTAGCAAACAACCCCGTGGTGCGGCCCTTAAAGCTGCGACCCGCGGACACCAAAATATACGCCTACGAGAGCGTGGCACCAAGCGTGTTCACGTCTTCACTGGCAGCATTAGCATGGTTCCAAAGCCAGCAAATGGACCTGCATGGCTCCCTGATAAGATCAAGAAGGCCAACGTCAAGAAGTCCGGAATCGAACACCTTTGATTTCATAACAACTTGATTGTCCGCTTTTCAAATTTGAAGATTCAAATTTGTTCCCGCAAGGGTCACCGCTTCATCTCCTTCTTCGGAGGGTTTTGAAGCCTTACTTTTCTTTCTTAACCGGCCATTCTGCAATCCACAGCGTAAGCCATATCATTCCGAATTGAGCGGTTGCTCGCAGCATATGCTCAAATGTTGTAAAATCAGTATCTCCGATCGAGATATCATTGACCCACATATTCAAGTTCGCCCAATAGACCATGACAAGAAATATCGCGGTCGAAAACCCAGCTCTTCTTCTTGAGACGGGCAGTATCATTCCGAGGCCGAGAATAATTTCGACAAGTCCGCTGACATATACCCAGAATTCAGGGAACCCGAGAACTTCAGGCACAATCGGTATGAAAAAAGTCGTATTTGTAAAGTGCTGAATTCCAACCAAAACAAACGCAGTGCCAAAACTAAGAGCAGAGACTTGACGTAATCTTTCCAATGCCTGTGGCAAGAAATCGCCTCAGTAACGAACTTTTTGCCGAGTAAGGGTTCGCCAAATACGCTGTAGAGGGTCGTAGTATCGGTCTACAACTCGCTCTTTCAGTTGAATAATGGCATCATCGGTAATTTGAATTCCCGCAGGACATACTTCTGTACAACATCGTGTAATGTTGCAATATTCAATTCCAAAGTCTTTCTTGATTTCAGGAATTCGATCTTCAGTATCCATAGGGTGCATTTCATATTGTGCGAGTCGAACTAAATTCCGAGGTCCAGCGAATTCATTGAACAAGGCATGGTCTCGAAGAACGTGACATGTGTTGACGCACAGGAAACATTCGATACATTCTCGGAATTGTTGCACTCTGTCTGCTTCCATTTGATTGAATTCCCAATTCATTTCGTCAGGACCCTTAATCGGTTTGATTTTCTTAGCCATTTCGTAATTCCAAGACACATCGGTGACCAAGTCTTTGACATGAGGGAATGCTTTCATCGGGCGAATTTCAATGGCTTGACCTGCTGGAGTTTCTGCAACCACATCACTCATTCGTGTCATGCACATTAAACGTGGACGTCCATTGATTTCTGCAGAACATGAACCACACTTTCCTGCTTTACAATTCCATCTGACTGCCAAGTCGGGTTGTTGTTCGTATTGAATGCGGTGGACGCAGTCAAGGACAACCATGCCTTCATCCAGTTCAAGAGTGAACTCTTCAAGAGCAGCCTCATCGCCTTCGCCTCGAAGTATTTTGAAATCTTGTTTCGTACCTTTGAGTGACATTATTGGTCGCCTCCTGCTTGTTCTGCTGCACGTTCAGCAATCATTGTTTTCACTTCAGTAATGACGTCTTGGAGATCAGAACGCATCTCTTCTAGAGGTTCTTGACGTATTTTTATTTCATCATCTTCCATGTAAATGATATTGATAATTTTGCCCCAAGTTTCGAGTTCTCCAGGGAAATCCTCACGGGTATGTCCACCTCTGCTCTCTTCTCGAGTGAGTGCTGCAAGTGTAGCTGCAATCGACACATCAACCATATTCTTGAGGTCCAATGCTTGGTGCCACCCGGAGTTGTATTTACGTGAAGTCCCAGGGAAACAGAGTGATTGACGTTCATTGAATGCTTTCAAATCATCCATTGCTTCTTCCATTTCCTGTTTTGTTCGAATAATGCCAACCTTTTCCTGCATCATATCACGCATATCATCATAGATGAGGCCGGGGTTTTCACCTTCTTCTCGTTGAAGAGGTGCTAACATTACTTCGATTGCAGATTGAACTTGTGCATCGTTGATGTTTGGTTGTGCAAGGTCTTTCGCTCGCTTTGATGCAAATTCTCCTGCGCGCTTTCCAAACGTGATGAGGTCGGATAAAGAATTCCCACCAAGACGGTTTGCTCCATGCAAACCTGATGCCACTTCTCCACAAGCAAACAGGCCTGGAATATTACTCTCTTGAGTTTCTGCATCGACTTGAACGCCACCCATCACATAGTGGGCAGTTGGCCCAACTTCCATCGGCTCCTTGGCAATATCGACACCAGCTAATTCTTTGAATTGATGATGCATTGAGGGGAGTTTCTTCAGAATCGCTTCTTCACCACGGTGTGCAATATTGAGGAAAGCACCACCATGAGGAGACCCACGACCAGCTTTTACTTCAGAATTGATGGCTTTTGCAACCACGTCACGGGTGAGCAATTCAGGAGGTCGTCGAACGGTAGCAAGTTTACCAGAAACAACTTCTTCGACCCATTGGTCAGATTCTTCAATCGTATCTGCGTGATCTCCAGCAAACATTTCTGGAACATAATTGAACATGAAACGTTCACCTTCTGAATTGGTTAATCTTCCACCTTCACCTCGAACACCTTCGGTGACCAAAATTCCGCGTACGGAAGGAGGCCACACCATGCCAGTTGGGTGGAATTGAACGAACTCCATATCACGAAGTTCAGCGCCAGCCCAAAGAGCAAGTGCATGACCATCGCCTGTATATTCCCAGGAACCGGAACACACCGACCAACATCGGGTGATTCCACCAGTGGCAAGGATTACTGATTTGCCAGAGAAGGCATGGAAGTCACCATCAACACGGGTATAGGCAACGCATCCAGTAACTCTGTCGCCTTCTTTGAGTAGATGTCGAACTGTGTATTCCATGAAGATGTCAATGCCTTCGTGGATGCCTCTTTCTTGGAGTGTGCGGATTAATTCCAAACCGGTTGCATCTCCGACGTGAGCGAGGCGAGGGAAGGTGTGTCCACCGAAATTCCGTTGATTGATTTTGTTTTCAGGGGTGCGATCGAATACAGCTCCCCATTGTTCAAGTTCCCGAACTCTGTCAGGGGCTTCCTTGGCATGGAATTCAGCCATTCGCCAGTTTGCCAGCCACTTACTTCCTTTCATGGTGTCATGGAAATGCACTTTCCAATCGTCTCGAGGGTCTGCATTTTGCAATGCAGCAGCGCAGCCACCTTCGGCCATAACCGTATGTGCTTTGCCAAGCAAGGATTTGGTAATTATTGCAGTTTTCGCACCGCTCCGAGCCGCTTCAATAGCAGCACGTAGACCAGCACCACCTGCGCCGATCACAATAACATCGTATTCGTGTTTGGTGTATTCTTCAGCCATCACAATCACCTCAAATTACAAACAGCGCCATATCGCTCAAATGCCCTTCACTCACGGCTAAAACCCAAAGGTCGCCAAGGAACACGAAGACAAGGGAAGTCCAAAACCAGAATCCATGGGAGCGGTTCAACACACTAATGCGGCCAAAGAGTTTACCTCGGAGGCGACTGATTCCCGTAGTCCATCGGTCCAAAGCACCACCGGCAAGGTGGCGAAGAGCATGACAAGAAGTAACATACATGGTCAAGAGGAATGCTTCAACACCCATCACCAATGTCCCAAGAGACATGCCATAGCCTTCATCGAAGTGAAGCGTGTGCGTGACATCCCACCATTTTATGGCCAGAATAATCATTGCAGCATAGAGGAAATAGCGGTGGAGATTGTTAAAGAGAAACAATCGCTTTTCACCTTTGTAACCGAGCGTCTTGTTAATCTCAGGTTCATCAACCCAGCAGGCAGTAGGGCTGGCGAAGAAAGTTCGATAATAGACACGCCGCATGTAATAGCATGTTCCACGGAATCCAAAGGGAATCCATAAAACCAAGACTGCTGCATTGACCCACGAAGGATGATTCCATTGATTAAGTCCAAATAAGTTCCATTCCAGGACATTCGGCGAGAAGATTGGCGACATCACTGTGCTTCCCTCAAGTGAATAAGAGATTGACTCTGGATAGAGGAAAAGTCGCCATGCGGTATAGAGCATTGCAGCAGTTAGTCCCAATCCCATGGCTAAAGGTTGCTTAAGCCAATTATCGATACGATTTGTACGTCCCAGACCGTTAAGAACTGGAAGTTTTATCCCTTCACCCATGGATTTCACCAGCAACCGTATTGGCTGCTAACTTCATGGAATCCGCCAAGGTCTTTGAGGTTCACTCTTCAATCACCTGTTGTTGGAAAAATGAAAAACCATCATCGAACACCGTTTCGTTGGCCCAATATGTTTTCGATTGCCATGCAATAACGCCATTTTCAGCAATAACTTGGAGGGTTGGTGTGCCAGGATTTCCATAAGCGGAATAAATTGTGGCACCTGTGTTTTCACCTGTTACAAAATCATAGACTTGTGTCTCAGATGTTGGGATCACGATTTTCCAAGGCGTGTAATGTGCAGACTCATTGTTCGTGCCAAAAACATCCATTACTTCTTCTTTAGATTCTAATTCCGCCCATCGATGTACACTGACGATGGTCATATTGGAATCATTGAATACTCCAGAATCCATTTTTTCTCGAATCATATCTGTCCAGTCATGGCAACCCGTACATCCTGCTCCAACCCAGAGCAACATGACCGGTCCATTTTCAAGTTCCTGTTTCAAGTCAAAAAGGGCCCCACCATCTTCGGCCCGGTCAAGGGTGGTCGATTCGAAAGTAAGTTCAAAAGGAAGTACTTTGTTATCAGTAGAACCATCAAGTCCAGTGCCATCAAGTTCGATGCAGCCAGGTGTGAGAAGAATGACAGTAACCAACACAAAGACAAGTTCACGCAGCATGCCCGTCACCAGATACAATGGTCTTCGCCTGAACTGGCGTTGGAACTTGCTTCTTCACTTTCGGTCGTCGAACATCTTTGAACCATGAATCAACACCGTTCCAATCAGCACGGATTCCAAGATCTGCGAGGAGAAGTTTACTGCTGATTCGAGCACTTTCAAAAATGGTAGGCAATCCACTACCGGGGTGAGTTCCACCACCGACAATATACAGATTATTTGCTTCTTCAAATCGATTGTGAGGTCGTCGCCAAAGCATTTGTTTGAGGTCGTGTGTAAGGTTGAATACAGCACCGCGATAGACGTCAGAAGCACTCCAGTCATCAGGTGTTACGATTGTCTCCGAAACAATGTGGTCGGCGATATCGTCATATCCAAGTTTGCCGAGTTGCTTGACAATGAGTTCTCGATAGTCATCTTTGATGTCATCCCAAACGATAGAGTCGTGTGTATTTGGGACCGGGACAAGCACATAGATGGTAGATTGCCCTTCTGGTGCGAGACTGTCATCAGTCATACACGCGTTTTGAACATAAACTGAAGGATCATCCCATGTCATACGGTGTTTGGTAATATCTTCGAGATTCTGTTCGTATGATGATGAAGCATATATTTGGTGGTGAGGTAAATCATATTGTTTGTCGATACCCAAGTAGAGCATAAATGTCGAGCATGAATATCCTTTCTTCTCGAGTTTTTTATTTGACCACTTCTTTCTCTTTTCATCAGGGACCAGTGTGGTCATAGCATGGGCAAAGTCTGCATTGATGACGACTTTGTCTGCAAGAATTTCTTCTCCTTTAATGCGGACTCCTACAACGGTTTTGCCTTCATACATCAAGGATTCCACAGGAGTGCTACAGCGGATTTTGACGCCGAGCTCTTCTGCAATTTCACCCATACGGGCAGTAATGCTTCCGAGTCCACCTTTTGCATGGAAGATGCCGTGTTCGTATTCTAAGAATGCAAGGATTGTAAACAAGGAAGGTGCATGGAAGGGACTCATTCCAAGATATTTTGTTTGAAAGGACATAGCCAAACGAACTCGCTCATCGTCGAAATGCTTACTCAAATCACCAGCAACACTGGACCATGGTTTCAACACAGTCGCAACGCGAATTGCACGCTTGGTCAAGACATTGAGGGGGCTTGTCCAAGGAGTCTGTAGGCATTGTTTGGAAAATTCGAGTTTCTTACGGTTTTGAATGACATACTTTTTGAAACCATTCGCGTTCTTATCGCCGGCTAACTCACGGATACGTTCAGTCATTGATTCAAGATTACTTGTGGCATCAATGTGCCCACCCGCTCCAAACACCAATCGGTACATCGGGTCGAGTGGCATTAATCCAAGTTCTTTGTGTGCATCGCGTCCAATCGCTTTGAAAATTTCTTCGATCACTTCAGGGTAATGGAAAAATGTGGGTCCGCGATCAAATGTAAAGCCATCTTTGTGGACGAGTTTGGTTCGTCCACCAACCTTCTCTTCTTTCTCTAGGATGGTCACATCGACACCAGAATGGGCGAGCAGTAAGGCGCTTGCAAGTCCACCGGGGCCGGACCCTACGATAAGTGCGGTCGGTTTCTTCAATTGAGACATGGACTGAACTCCAAGATTGAACATATAAAGGACCGTTTATGCCCTTAGAAAAAGCGTATATTTCCCTCCTTCGATTTTCCCACCATCATCTTCCTCCTCCTCATTCAATAAGCATCATAAGTGACCCCATGGTGGACTGGACACAGCCTTAGGTTGGACGGTGATATTATGGCCGATTGGAGTTCAAAGAATCCGTACATGACTCAAATCACTGAGAATTATGTTCTCAATGGTGAGGGGTCCCGAAAGGAAACCCGTCATATTGTCTTCGCACTTGGCGATTCAGGCCTTGAATACAAAGTTGGTGACGCACTTGGTGTTGTGTCCGAAAATCCCCCTCACATCGTCGATGAGATCATTGAACTCCAAGGTTGGAATCGTGACCAAATGGTTGAAACTCACAACGGAGAACGTAACATCTACACCGCCCTCAAAAAAGATTTTGAAGTTCACTTGGCGAATAAGAAGTTCGTCCAATCTCTCGCAGGAAAAGTCGTCGCCTCTGGAATGAAGATTTCAGTGAAGATTGTCGCACGTAGCCGTTCGAGCGAAGAATGGCACTCTTCGGAATCCTCATCTCTACCACCTGGTCTTGCTTCGAGCAAAGCCTCTGACGACCCATCTGCAAAGGTTGAGGCTCTCCTTGGAGATGAAAAAGCAGTTGAAGATTATCTCTGGACTCGTGATTACATCGACATCATGCGTGAATTTGATGTCAAGTATACCCCAGAGGAGTTCTTTGAATTAGTTGCACGACTCAAGCCACGTTTGTATTCGATTGCTTCATCGCATGATGCCCATCCTGGTTTTGTAGAATTAACCGTTGGTATTGTTCGGTTTGAGTATCATAATCGAGCTCGTGGCGGATTGTGTACCCAATATATGGCAGATGAAATTGATACAACCGGGCATCCGATTGGCGTCTTTATGTCCCCTACTCGTTCGTTTATTCTCCCTGAGGACAAAGATATCGACATCATCATGGTCGGACCTGGAACCGGTATTGCTCCGTTCCGTGCATTCATGGAACAGCGCGTATTCGATGGCGGCAAGGGTAAAAATTGGTTATTCTTTGGCGACCAATCTTCGAAAACCGAGTATTATTACAAGGAACAGATCGAAGGTTGGATGGACAGTGGCGACCTCTATCGGTTTACCACTGCTTGGTCACGTGACCAAGAAAAGAAAATCTATGTTCAGCACCGCCTCAAAGAACAAGGTGAAGAGATTTGGCAATGGTTTGAGAACGGCGCTTACTTCTACATCTGCGGCGATAAGACCTACATGGCAAAAGACGTCCATCGAGCATTGATTGAAATTGCAATGGAACACGGTGGAATGTCTGAAGAGGATGCGACTCACTTCATTGGAACAACAATGATGCGGGAAGAGAAGCGTTACTTGCGTGACGTCTACTGATTCTTGGCTTTACTAAAATAAAAAAGGCCCCCATTCCCTCCGAAGAAGGAACAGGGGCGGCTTCCCAAATCATTCAGATTTGGTGTGAACTCAAAGAGAAACTTGGTTTCACTCTGCGCTTGTATCTTCGGCTTCGCCGGAGATCATTTCGTCAATCTTAACACCGACTAAGGCACCAATACCGACAAAGAGACCGTTGAAAATCCAGTTGACAACAGTATCAAGAATACCTGTGCCAGAACTTGCAAGAGATGCACCCATTTCATGAGCACCAGTGAGCACCATAGCGCCACCAAGAGCCATCAAACCGAAAGCAGAAGCCCACTCCGATTCACATCGAGTGTGGATTTGCCACCAAACAGCACCAGCAGCAATCATTCCGAGAACGGTCCAGAGATTGTCAGCAATATCAGGGATCCACATTTCTGTTGCAGCCCAACCGGTTTCAATACCGCCAGCTTCAGTAGCAAGAACGATTGCGAGCAGTGCTCCAATCGCTTGCATAACCAAACGCATACCGTTTGCCATCCAATTTCCTTCAGTGTCAGTCAGGTCGCCTGTCATCATGTGACTCCAGGTTACTACTGGTAGCAAGTGAGCACCGTTAAAGGCCATCCAAGCAACTGCTAATGCTGCAGCGCCAGTCAATGTACCTAATCCCATACCAAAAACTACCCAAGAGAGCATAAATGCTCCCCCAAGTTCAGCCATATTCTCTTTCATATTCATTTCCATCCTTTTTCCTCCTTAGTGAGTAAATGTTACTCTTTTTACCTAGTATATAACACGCGGGGAAATGGGATGCGCGAATAAAGCGTTTTTTAGGGGTTTTGCTGCCAACCGGTGTTGCCAGGAACACCTATATTTCCACTCGAAGTAATAAAAGCAGTTCGGCATACGAAAAAGCGCTTTCTGAACTCATTCGAGTCCTTCTACTGGCAATGGGACGCTGGTTACGGGGATGCCTTGTTCGATGGCCCGTTCTTCCATACGTTTTGTCCAAATAGAGTCTGGACCAGGGAAAGAGAGCATATGAGTTGCTCGTGCAAGCATTGTTCGAGCCAAAGTAGCAACAGCTTCTGGTCGTCCAGAATCATGTGCTGAGGTGGGGCGAGGTGCAGTCCAAGCCTCGCTAAAAACGGCGAGTGGAATATTGTTGTTGTCTGCCCAACGTTCAGCGAGATAGTCAACGCCACTTGCTCCACCAAGGATGATGAGGTCAGGATAGCTATTGGCCTCGACCCATTGTTCAAGTTGTTCTTCCAGCCATGCATAGTCATAAAACTTTGAATTACCACAAATGATCAAATTTACAATCCGACCATCTTGATTCAAGTCAATTCCAGCCAAGCGGTCGAGGGCCTCTGCTCCGGTTAGGGGTTTCCGCGTCATGTTCTTGAATCGAAGTCATGTGCTATCAAACTTGTGGGTTTTTTCTATAAACTGAACCAAAAAGCCGTCTTTTCAACCGCTTTATGTCAAGAAAAGGCGGAAAAACAAGGATTCCGAGAAGAAAATACAGTCCTTGAAATACACTTTTTTACGATTCTTGAACCGTTGGCATCATAGAGTAATTACTCTTCGACTCTTTTATGGCATTCAAACGCGTACTCATTGCCAACCGTGGTGAAATTGCTCTGCGAATACTTCGAACCCTACGTGATATGGGTATTGAAGCGGCTATTATCCATGGTCGAGAGGACCGGTTATCACTCCCCGTTCGTTTTGCAGATGTAGCCTATGCGAACTACAAACAAAATCCATTAGATACATACCTCGACATCGAATCAGTGATCCATGCTGCCAAAGAGATGGGTTGTGATGCAGTACATCCTGGCTACGGGTTTCTTGCTGAAAACGCAACGTTCGTTCGCAGGTTGAAGGAAGAAGGCATCACTTTCATTGGTCCATCAGCAGAGGTGATTACCCTACTCGGCGACAAAATCGAAGCGAGAGCAGCAATGGAAGCCGCAGGATTACCAACTGCAAAAGGTTCATCTGAATCGATCTCTGATGCTGCAGTTGCATCTGCATTAGCAGAGGATATTGGCTACCCAGTCATCATTAAAGCAGCAGCAGGTGGCGGCGGAATCGGTATGCAAATCGTCGAGAAGTCTGACGAATTTGAAAACGCTTTGAAACTCTGCCAATCACGAGCCCGTTCGGCTTTCGGCGATGAACGCGTTTTCGTGGAGAAGTATATACAAGGCGCCCAACACATCGAATTTCAAGTTCTTGGAGACGGGAAGAAGGCCATTCATTTCGGTGAGCGGTTTTGTTCGATTCAACGTCGTCATCAGAAGTTGGTCGAAGAAGGTCCTTGGCTCAGTGACGAAGAGCGCGAAAGAATTGGCGCATTGGTTTGCAAGGGTGCAGAATCAGTCGGTTACAAGGGCTTAGCAACCTTTGAATTTTTACGTGACGCAGATGGTGATTTTTACTTCCTTGAAGTCAATCCCCGAGTTCAAGTGGAACACACAGTAACCGAATTAATCACCGGTTACAATTTGGTTGAACTCGGTATACGTGTTGCTCAAGGCGAATCTCTTCCTCTTGCACAAGAAGATATTGTTTTGCGAGGGCATGCAATTCAATGCCGGCTCAACGCAGAAGATCCGCGTAAATTTATTCCAAGTCCTGGTCGCCTTTGGGAATGTCATTTCCCTTCAGGCTATGGAATTCGTGTTGATACACACGCTTACCCAGGATACGAAATGCCTGGTTGCTTCGATTCACTCTTAGCCAAACTCTTGGTCTGGGGGAAGGACAGAGAGGATGCAGTGAAGCGTATGCGAACCGCTTTGGATGAAACTGTAATTACGGGTGTTGAACACTTGATACCCCTTCATCGAAGAATAATGGATGAAGAGGATTTCCTTCAACAAAACATCACGATTCAATATATTGACATGCATCAAGAGCTACTCGGATGAGCACTTGGATGAAACGAAAGGGACAAGTACCGTTTTCCGCTGGCCTTACTATGGATGTATTAATCGTCGGTAGTATTGCCTACGACAGTGTTGCTTCTCCGATTGGTCATGTCAATGATGCCTTAGGTGGTTCAGCAACCTATGCTGGTCTTGCATGTTCATTCCATGCCAAGCGTCTCTCACTTGAGCACGTAGGACTTGTAGGCGTTGTTGGTGAAGACTTTGCAGAGAAAGACCGGACTCTACTATCCGATTGTGGTCTGGACCTTCGTGGAATCGAAACAGCAGCGGGTGAGACGTTTCGCTGGAAAGGCTCCTATCACGGTACGATGGCTGAAGCACAAACTCATGAAACACACCTCAATGTGTTTGAGCACTTTGAACCAAAGGTTCCAGTTTCACATCAATCGCCTCAAATTACTTTTTGCGCCAACCTCCACCCTGCTCTCCAAGCGAGTGTTCTTCAACAAGCGATCCCTCAACGTCTTTCAATGCTTGATACGATGAATTTGTGGATTGATATCGCTCTTGATTCATTGATTGAAGTTATGGAAAAGGTTGATCTTGTTATCATCAACGACGGTGAAGTCCGAATGTTGGCAGATGATGAAAATTTGATTCGTGCTGCTCGAAAAGTTATCGAAATGATTGGAGTTCAAACTCTTATCGTTAAGCGTGGTGAACACGGAGTCATTGCGTTCCATGGGTCTGACATTATTTCACTTCCAGCATTCCCTACTGAGAAAGTGGTCGACCCTACTGGATGTGGTGATACTTTCGCAGGTTCGATTGCAGCTCACTTGGCTTCAGGTACCGGTGCTTTGAGTCGAGATGAATTACGACAGGCCTTACTCGCTGCAACGGTAAGTGCAAGTTTCACTCTCGAATCATTTGGTATCGAAGGTTTACATTCAATGACTGAAGAACAATACAATCAACGCTTGTCTATGTTTAGGCAAATGCTCAACTGATTCAGAGGTCGATACGAGGAAGGCCTGCTTTTCCAGCATGTTCTGCGTGGTGTGATTTACTGTCTTTGAGTTCATCGAACGAGATCTCATCAAGCAAAGGCGCCAAGACTTGTATTTCTTGAGCCTCTTGTTCTACAATAGTATTGCGACGTTCCATACGTGCAAGCATAAATTGAACTTCTTGGTCAGGTAATTTCCCTCCACGACTTACAGCTAAATTACGAATCGATTCAATCGATTCTGCTTGATGAGATTTAGCCGAACGTTGACGAAGTTCCTGAGTTGAAGAGGAACTGCTGCTTCGATGAGCAGGAGTACGGCTATTGAGCAATCGACTTGCCAAACCTGTTGCGTTTTCGAAAAGTTGAGCTGCTGCAGGGGCTACCATTTCGCGAATTCGGTTTGTTTGGCCTGTTTTGGAACGAACCTTCGGGCGTAGACGAGTTTCGGGGTGAGTCGAACTTTTTGGGCGCAATCGACTGTTCATGTTTTGGACTCGTGGTTTCCTTTGAGTTTGAAGAACTGGAATCTCGGGGGTTTCTCGTCGTGCCTTCTCGATCAATGAGGATTGGTCTACCGTCTCAGAATGCGAAAGGATGGCATCAGGTGAACGGAACCCTTCAAAATCCGAATGCGTTTCCAAGTGAGTTGATACAGTATGGTTCGGGACATGAGCCCCATCCTTCCCAACAAAACTCGGCATGAACATACTTGGTCCTTCAGTCGGTTGAGGTGATTGATATTCCTGAGGCATATCGGCATTGGTCGCCTGTGCGATGTGGTGGTAGGAAGATGCTGGTGATTGGTTTGAATAAGCAGGTTGAGGTGTCTGAGGGTGAGCAATAAATTGCTGAGTCGGAGGCTGATTATGTTGTATGTGTTGGTGATGTGAAGCCCCGTTGGAATAACGACGATCGTGTGCATTTGCAATTCCACGTTGTAAAAGTCCATGTTCCATGGTTGGACGAACCGGTTCATCTGTACTGTTTCGACCATGCATCCTGTCAGCAACCGAATTTTCAGTTTCATCAAAATCTAACTCAATCCTTTCATCCAAGTCATTGTATGAACTGACGGAGTTGGGATGTTCATCTTCTTGAAGTTCATCCGTAAGGAAAGATGCAAGTGATGTGGGTGAATTCAAATGAACGGGTTCGACAGGAACATCTTGAAGATTGAGCAATGCAGTACGAGGAAACTCCATGTCACGATCAAGAATCTCTAAACCGATTCTGGCTTCTTCAAGCCCCATTCCACTTTCGAGGCGTTTGAGTAATGTGGACAACCGCATCAATGAGGCATCATTTCCGGTGATTGTATGGCAGTCTCCTACTTCTGTATCGAGAGTAAGTGTTGGTTTTCGAGTCCCGAGCCAACCTATGATCATGGCAATACCCAAGACTCCAGTCAATATTTGCAGCGTATCAGGTATCAATATACGTCTGGCGACATAAATCAGTCCACATCCAAACAGTGCAAATGTAAAGGGGACCAGGCGAGTATGATGGTGGTGAACTCGAGTTATATTCGAGAGACGCAAATCCAATGCGTGGCCTCGTCGAGTTTCAAGAGAAAGCATACGCTCATCAACTGAAGCTCGTACTTTACCCGAACCTGCTAAGTGCAACGCTCTGAAGACCTCATGGTCTTCTACACTTGCAGGACCTTCATCCTGAACATTAATGCGCATCCCAGCGCGTAAACCGATTGTGCTGGGTTATCAAACCACCGATTGTTCAGTGTATTTTAGTGGCGATAATCCTACCATTTTTCCTACGCCGACTACTCATCAAAGAGGGTAAGTATTGCGTTACCCATGATGCGCGGCTTTGAATCCAATTGAGCAATAAGGGTGGCTTCTGGATTCTCTCTACGAATAAATAACGGTGATTCCCAAACCACTTCCATGTCCTCTCCATTGACGGCACCTACTCGTCCGACAACGAATTGTAAATCGACACTTGCGTGCACTACATCGCCTTCAACAAGAATTCGCTTTTGGAACGGAGACCGACTCAACTTCATTGTTGAGTGATTGTGAGCGACAACTGCAAGAGGAATACTGGTGTTTGTTTTCTTATCTTCAACCGCAGGTCGAACCAAAAGAGTTCCACTACCCAAATGTTCTTCCTTAGCATTGCGTAAAGCAAGTCCAACTCTGTCACCTGCTACAGCTGCAGCCACATCATCATCCATTACTTGCAAAGATTTGGCATTTCCAGTTCCATTTGCAGGCAGTAAGATCAGGTCATCATGCACATGAACCGTGCCGGATTGAACATAGCCAATGGCGACTAATCCAATTCCTTTGACGTTAAAATGTTGGTCGACAGGAATCACCAGAGGTGCCGCTGCGTTCGCTGCTAACACTTCCGATATATCGTCCATGTGTTGATACAAAGTGTTGCGCAATTGAATACCATCCATTGAACCGAAAGTCCAGTCTCCCAAGCCTGCTTGCTTAAACAGCATTTTGACTTGGTCTTCATCGACCCATTCTCCATCTGGTGCATTGATTATAGCAATTCCTTTGGTGATATTGGCGCTGGCAAAAGCGACCAAAGATTCTCCGAGAGTCGCATCGACTCCTGTGATTTCAAGAAGGCCGACACGGGCGGCTGAAAGTGCATTCAAAAAAGGACGGAGACGTTCGGGATATTTCGCCGGGCGAATAATAGAAAGTATTCGAGGTCCGTCTTGCCCAGGTTCTTTGAAGACATAGGTATGAACGTCTCTTTGGTCTGTTGCTTTCGCAATTTCTCGAGCCAATTCATCGGTTCCGATCATAGCGATATTGAGGACAGGCATGCCTCGTCCACCAATATGGGTCACATGAAGGTAGGGGTAAATTCACTTCTTCCGCTTTGCTAACATCTGTTCACGGATATTTTTGGCGTGATCCCAATCCTCTTGTTCGGATTCATCTTCAATAACAAATTGCGGGATTGGAATTGGGCGCATCATTGAATCAATAGCGACGAAAAAGAAGAACCCTTCACAAATCTTCTTCTTTTCCCAATTTGCCTTATTGACGGCCACTGCAGTAACTTTGGTGCATGCGGTATGACTGCTGGTAAAAACAACTTGTCCAGTTACCTCGAGTAAGTCGCCCTGTCGTGCTGGGGCAATGAATGTCAAAGCATCGATAGAAATAGTTACAAATTCACGGTGAGCAAATTTTGCACAGGCAATTCCACCGGCTTTATCCATCAAAGAAAGTAACCTTCCTCCGAATAATGTATCGTATGCATTCGTGTCACCGGGAAAAACATGCTCAATGAGCATAGCGGGTTCTTTCGAGTAAGGTTCCATGGATGTGCGACGGGGTTCTCCCTCAAGAACTCATGCGGAGTTCATCCAGTCAAGAGGTGGTTTCTTGACCTTGAGGGCGTGGCACCTGTTATGGTGGATGATAAAGTGTGTATTGCTTTGGTATCCGGTGGCATCGATTCACCTGTTGCAGTTGCACGAATGCTCAAGCAAGGATGGACGATTTATCCAGTTCATTGTACACAAGAACCGGTTACTGGGCCTGAAGCAGAGCATAAAACCATAGCAGCACTGCGCTTTTTTCTAGAAATGGAAGGCCCTATCGGTGATGCTGCACGTCGGCAACTCTCAAGGAAACTAACAGTTGTGCCAGTCGCAGAACAATTGGCCTTGTTTACCGAAAAATGGTGCCATACAGAGTATTTCATTCACATGAAGCGTTTGTTCAGTTGTTTAGCCGGTCAAGCAGCAAAAGAGGTTAATGCAACCCATATTTTGACTGGAGAGAATCTTGGTCAGGTATCATCCCAAACATTAGGGAATCTCGGAGCGATTGAAATAGTTACGCCTTTCCAGGTTTTGAGGCCGTTATTGGGATTTGACAAAACCTCAATTATGCACATGGCTCAAGCGTTAGGAACATTTGAACTGAGTATCGGGCCAGAGGTATGTGATGCTCTTGGGCCTTCGCTTCCAACTACAATTGCCAATTTAGAATGGCTTGAAAAAAGCGAAAACCGACTCGGTGGTTTAGACCAAATTACACAGAATGCTTGGTGTCAAAGACGAGTCGTTGAACTTTGAATCTCAGTTGTTCTCATACCCCTCCGTAGGAGGGGCTCATGGGGCATGAGTCCGTTGCGATTATAGGTGAAGGAATCCTCGGACAGAGAACAGGTGAGTCTATGACCCATAATAATCAACGATTAAAAACCCCATTGTTCCTTGTAATCCTGATGGTATTGGCACCATTTGCAGCAGCTGCAAACGTGACTACTTTTGGAAACGGAAACGCCACCACAGATATTGATTTGCGAGATGGCACTGCATTTGTCGATACAAACTCTGGCACAATTCACCTTCCTGCTGCCGAAACTGTGACAAGTGCTTCATTGGATATTTCTACCAATATGATTGAACACAGTGCGCATACTCGGGTCGATCTCGAAACAATGCCGCGTGTTTGGAATCCAATGTTTAACAATCAACTCACAAAATTCTCCAACGCCACCCACTTCATTTACGAAGAAGGATCCAACGCTGTTCCAGTCAGACTGAAGGCAGAAGGATTCCTTACAGACTTCGAAGAAACTGAAGCTGATTTCCTCGACCATCGTGCTTTCACTCAAGACCAATTCGGTTGGGACCACGGGCCAGTTGATGCTTCAACTGTAGGGCTAAACACCAATATCCCAGACTGTTCAAGTGGAACCTATTGCTGGGGTACTGGATTGACCGATGATGATTATTCCAATGAAGCGGCTGGTCAAAACGGCATTGTATACCGTATGACTTCAGCCTCGATTTTTGTCGACTCTTCTTTGAAAAATCACGCGGCATACTTCGACTCATGGCATGACCTTGATATGGAGACGGGCTCGGGTACGAACCCTCCAGTTTACTATCGAGATTGTGCTTATCTACAGATCCGTTCCTCATACAATGACGATTTTGTTGACAGCGACCCTGCTGGTTTTTCTTCGATTGATGTGGATCTTTCGAATTCATCTGGCGTAGGATATGGTAACGGATACTATTCAAGAGGGGCTGGTTCGTCAAATGCCGGTCAAATCGATTCACGATGCCAAGGCATCAGCCAGGGTGATTACGCACTCGCTGGATCTTCTACGTCGGTGTCAAATCCAACTGGTTGGGGAAACGTTGCCGTTGATTTAATTCAATATGTTGGTCAATACATCCAACTTCGTTTCATTATGGAAGACAACAATGTCGGAGGAAGTGATGGTGGAAAGGCAGGATGGTATATCGATAACTTCCGTGTTGGTGAACCATTGCCACAATCTGAAGATATGTCCATTAATGGCTTCTTACCATCTGTTTCAAGCGGTGATAATCAACCGAATGGCTTCGGAATCATGACTCTGGAATCCGAGACGACCAGTTCAGCAACTCTTTCTGTTGAAGTTCTTGATTCTGCAACAGGACTAACTGTCGTTGACCGAAATGGAAAAACCATGACAAATCTCCAAGGAAAAATAATCGAACTTTGGGATATTAATTCAACAATGCACCCCTCGATCAATTTCAAATTGACGTTCAATTCCGGCCCTAGCCGTCTCTCTTCACCTGTATTCCACGGTTTCAGCATCGGAACACGGGTTGGTACAGGATTCAATCAAACTGACGGGATGGATACGATCGTCGATGGAGTTTGGGAAACGCCAGGTAATGGCATGCCAATGCTTTACTCACCTCTTCTGACAGATACCACCTATTCTCCAGTACTCGAACGAAGTAATTTCGATCGCCCAATCACTCGTATTACTCCTTTGATTCAAGATGATTGTTCTGAAATCCCCAGCGTAAGCCTTATTGGTTTCGGTGGTGAAAGTCTCGCAGGATTGGAAAGTGGTACAGAATATATTCTTTCGGAACCTTTGTTCGGTTTCATGACTCTCATTTCGTATCAAAGCCCATGTAATGTTGGGGGTATTTGGTTTGATTTGACATTTGGTCACCATACTGAAAACGTTCAATTAGATGTTGCAAACGATGGACAAATTGACTGGGGCTTTGATGAACCTGCCTTTGGCGGATTTGGCCGACAAACAAATTTCTTACAAAGCAAGATTAATAATATTAATTTCGGCCAATCCTCTTCTACGCTCACCATTGACAGCAGCGGTGCTGCAGAAGGTGCCATGTTTATGCTCCCCAAGGGAGCTGAAGTCACCTCGGTAGACTTTGCTTTTGACCAAATCGAAATATACTCGAATAATGACCCCATAGAAGGATTCGATCTTACTCTTTTGTCTGGAACTCAAGAAGAACCCCTTGGTTCAATCGAGAACAGCACCCTCCTCTTCCCAGAGTATGTCGGTGAAACAATTGATATGAAGGGAGCACTCAATTCCCTTCTCTCGAATGCTTTGATCCCAATTAGCCATTACGATGCATATGGAAATGAATGGCACACTTTCCGCTTGAAAGTCGACTCTCCGAATGCCTCCACTGGTGCTCAAATGATTGTCCGAGATCTTGATGTCGTGTATAATTATTCAGTTTCAATCGGCAACGCAGATGGCTTAGACCGTGAATTGAACAAAGGTGTCGCTTTGTGGGATGGTGGTTCTACTGCAGAAGTAGAGTTGAAGGTCTCTGGTTCAATTGGTGGCGGAGTTACTCTTTCCAACCTTGAAGTTTCCACTTCAAGTGGATATGATAATTCCATAAGTTTGGTTGGTAATCCAATTGGATTGTACCCAAACGGTGCAATCTATGAAATTGTGACTACCCATACAGTCAGCCCACTTACAGGTGCAGGTTTGGCAGAAGCAACATTGACATTTGAATCGAAAACAGGCGATGTCGTTTTGAGTTACAGCGATGCTTTACTCTTCTCTGAAGCATCTGATGTAGATGATCTACTCAGTCTTGAATCATCGAGCGTACTCAGTATCAGCGATGGTAAGCAAATCACCTGGCGATTTGTAATAAATTCAAATTGGGAGGATACCGATGAAGTGCGTATCTATTCAGGCCTCATTGCATCGAATGGAGTCAATGGACTCCCAGATGCGACCTTACTCGCCCCAGCTGGTGGGAATGCTGTTGAAAACGATGCTATCATTACATCCTTCCAAGTTCTCAATAACATTGGTGTTTCTCAAGACCTTGATGATGGAATCACAGGTCAAACAGTAACAGTTGTTGGCTCAATCCGCCTCGAAGATTTATCAATTTCTCCGGATCCAAGTGGATATTTCATGGTCCTTGAACAAAAAACAATCAATAATACCGGTGGAAACATCTCCTTTGAATGGATTCCAGTTGCGAACCAATCTGGAGTCCCTAGCGGTGACTTCAACTGGGCTATTGACCTTGGAATGGCTGCAGGACAGGACACCTACCGTTTCCGTATCGATGGCTACGAAGGTGGCGACACCCTCTGCCCAGCTGCAGAATACCGGCCTGACAGTTCGTGTGGGATTCCATTTAACCTCTCAATCGACACACTCGATCCTAACTTGCTTGATGTCCGTATTCTCAACGGCCAAGTAGACCCATCACTTGACAGCAACTGGCGTGTTATGGTTGACGATACATGGGTTGTTCCCTCTGCAAACCAGCAAATCCGTTTGAATGCGAGCGATTTACCAAATCCTCCAGAATCCCTCGACCTGAAGATTTGGGTTGAATACGACCATGACAGCAATTCAAACGGTCAAGCTGATGCTGATGAATACATCACCGTAACCGCAAACAGCGATGGTGCTGCACCTTTTGCCAATTATTCTGCAATATACAACGATTATGCGAATGTTGGCCAAGACCCTGTTGGTAAAGTCAGTATTTGGGTTGAAGGCTACGATAAGGCAGGAAACCCAATCAACGGTGGATCTGCAGGATTTGAGAACGACCATTTCACGTATGTTTCGATGAATTCGAAATCCCCAGTGATTCGGAATTTCTTCATCGATGATTCCCAAGACAGTCGTTTCTTGAAGTCGAATCAACAACAATACAACGGGAAATGGAATCATACAATGTATGCCGGTAATGAATATCATCTCATCGTCGAAGCAAATGATGACAATGGTTGGCGAGATGTTAGTTATTTCCGAATCGACTTAGCTGATGACCGAGATGATATGACTGTGTATTATTTCCCCCGAAACAATACCGCTTGGACCGATAGCCCATACATCGAAATTCTTTTCGAAGACGGTGATTTCGATGGACCGCAAGTACTACGAATGAGTGGCAATGCCCTCATCGACCCCTTTGAATCTAATTTCTACTTGGATTTACCAATTCGTATGACATGGGGACTACCCGGTGCTACAACCTCCCTCAACAACCCAGTATTGTATATGCAAGACCTGGACAATCCTCGTTACAGAATGCTTCCAGCTCCTGGTCGCCATATCCAAGATTGGCATTACAGCGATGGTATCCAACTTGATTTCCGAGCAGATTCAGCCAATAACCTGATGATTACTCCATTGTTTTCCGATCTTATGGCCCCGATTACGCAAGACGTTCGAAATGGTTTTGTTTATCCCGGTGACGTAATCTCGTTCCAAGGTCAATATGCTTACCTTGATGGGATTCTCAATGAAGTCTACATTACACCAGAAATCGAATTGACCCTTGAAATTACTCGCCAGCCCGGTTTAATGGATGGAGCAAAAGGATACATTGCGTATCCTGGTGAAGTGACCTACCATTCCTTTACTGGTGGTGCCTTTGATATCAACCTCACAGCACCTCCTGTGACAAATGATTACACCTACACCTTCCGTTTGTGTCCATTCGATGCGAGCAGTGGTGATGGGGGCGTAGATGGTGAGTGCGGCAATGATGTCGAAGGATTACCATTTGGAGCAGTTGATACAACTGCAGCAATTTGTGCATCGTCTTCATCGTACGGTTGTCAAACCTTCAACCTCAAGATTGATGGAACTGCACCTCGAGTCGTTTCGAACACCTGGACTCTGAAGAATGGCAAGGGTGATGGTGGAGTGCTCGCTAATGTTTTGCCGACATCAACTTTCCGCTGCGTGGATATCGAAGTTATTCTTGAAGAACAAGAAGCCTTGTTCCAAGGAGATGTTTCCGTTGCTTGGAGTTTCTACACAGACCCAACCAATAACATCACGTGGCCGATCTATCGTTCAACTTTTGGCGATATGCCATTAGAGCAAGAATTAACCCTCACTCCAAGTGGCGGTTCTTACTTTGCATCCGCAGAGTGTGTCGACTTGTGGCCAATCACTGAAGGCCAATCGATTCCTGAAGCATCACAAATCGACAGCGTCGATGTTGTCTTCTGGATTGATGCAACTGACTCAGCAGGAACACAAGCCATTCTCGGCGGTGGACCAACAGATGAAGGCGGAATTGGGCCTATTTTCTCAAGTGACCCTGAACACAAATCTTTGTATGAACTGATTCATGAAGAAGCATCATTCGCCATTACCGATGTGGTAATGAGACCTGATAAACCAGAAGTTGGCCAAGACTTGGTATTGGAGATTAAAGTGTTGAATACTGGAACAATGGATGGCTCAACGGTTCTTAATATCCGCTCAGTCATCAATGACGGCGTTCCATTGCTTGAAGGCTCAATCGATACTGAAGAAATTCTTGTTGGCGACTCTGTTTGGGTGAAGGTTACTCTTCAGCAATTCACTTTGGCAACCACTGGTATGTATTATCTCATTTCAGATAACACGACCGGTGAGACACTGCACAACGGCTCTGCAAGTGGAGAATCTTTCAACGTTAAGGTTGAGAGTCAATCTTCTGATTCAAGTGGGTTTTTCCTCATTCTTGCGATTCTAGGAATCGCCGTAGCAGTGCTTGGAACACTTGTCTTCGTATTATCACGTCGTGGTGACGGTTCAGACCTTTTCGATGAATATGAAGAAGAAGGCGGGAAAACATATGTCGAATTACCAGGGCAACCACAGACAATTAGCGGACCACCTCCAGCCTCTTCTCCTGCGGCAAATGTATCGCCTGAAATGGCTCATGCAATGACTCAATTCCCTCAATGGACTCAAGAAGAAATCCAAGGTTACTTGGACCAAGGATGGAGTATTGACGCCCTCCGTGAATGGGTTAACAGCCAGTGAGCGTGAATTGTGTGCCCGCTCGACTTGAATGGGGTGACCATGCATGGGAGGACCCAGATGGTGGCCAGATTTTGCTCCATCCGGTCTTGCCGACCATTGTCTACCCCCGCTCGATGCGTCCAAGAGATAGTTGGCAAGGTTTGGCTTTACTCGAATCGCCAGATGTCGTTGACCTATGGATTCAAGAAGAAAAAGATGAGGCTGAATCACCAGGTGTGAATCTTTCTCATGGTTTGATTTCAGGCGGCGCATTTGGAATATTCTTAGATGAAGTTTCCCAGATTGAAGATGTTACAAGTGGTAGGTTCCCAGATCCGGAACCCCGTCGGTTACATCGAAACGCAGTACGTCATGAGCGCGCAGTTTTTTTCATAGAACCAACTGCAGATGATGAAGAGTGGAATAAGCACCTGACTCTCGAAGCCAAAGCAGCATCCCATTGGAAGAAATTACTTGGAATGATCTCAATTGGTGGGAAGTGGAGAAAACGAGTAAAAAAGAATATCTTTGATGCCCAAAAACCACCGAAAGGAGTCACCAGTAACTTTGGCTCAGCAGCAGTTTTGTCTGCAACATGGTGGGATTTGAGTGAATGGGTAGTCGGGCCTCAAGTTTGCAGTTCCCGTGATTTACGTTTTGCAGCTCGATTACGAGGAGCACTTGCTTCGCTTCGAAATGAATTCGGAGACGATGCTATGTTGTTGCTACCGTTGTATTTACCACACAGAAATGCAATCCTCGATGCTTTGAATTCTCTTCCAAAACAAGAGGAGATTAGTTTAGATACCACTTCACCCGATAGACAAGAGGAGGAATGAGGATGACCACTACAGCCATCGCAGTTCGAATTGAAAACCATTTAGTTCGTTTTATCCCACCCTCTCCAATCGACCAACAGGCCGTTATTTCACAACTCGGTGGTCAAGAAACCAGCGGTGTAGTCATCAAAGTACTCGAGAGTCCCCGCGCAACACTTGTGATCGACAAGGAAGGCCGAATTACTGTACATGGGACACACCGTGTTGAAGCGGCCCGTGCTGCTGCAAAGGAATTGATGCTTCGCCTTGGTTTGAGTGATGCCGGTTTGCAAACGGAATTAGGACCTGTAATTGCTTCTTTTGATTTCGGTCAAGCATTGAATATCAGTCAATTAGTCGGACGCTTCGGTGCAGGGAGCGCTGTATATGATGAACGCCTTGGATGCAGTATTCTCGAAGATTCCAGACACAACCTTACGATTCATGTTTGGCCAAATGGCCGTTGTATCGTTCCAGATGCACGTCATCAAAATATCGTGGCTATGGCTGCAGTGTATTGGAGAAACCAATTGAAAGAGAAGAACCTCTTCATCTAGATACGAATTGAGGCCATTGTCTGATTTTCCCCCATGCGTTGAAATTGCATGAACTCCAGCATTTGAATGAGGGCCACCATGGAAGAGAATGTGAATTGGTCCGGTCCTATACTTGACAATCATTTCCATTTGAACCGAAATGGTCGCTTTCTTGAAGCCGCTCGTGATTTCAAACATGCAGGCGGTACCGATGTCGTGTTGGTCCATTGCCCTGACTTTTCCGCACCCCCTACGACCAAGAAAGGTCATAGTGAGACGTATGCTGATACTGTGAAAATGGCTGAAGAGGTACGCAAGGAAGTCGGACTGGGAGTCCGCGTTGTCCTTGGCCCGCACCCTGCAGCATTCGCTCACCAATTTGCGGCTTGGTTGGAGGAATCTGGCGAACAAGGAGCGGAACGGGCGATGGAGAATTATCGTGATAGTATTGATGCTGCAGTTGAATTCTACCACGAAGGTAAAGCGCATGCTATTGGTGAAGTTGGGCGCCCACATTGGCAAGTCGAAGAGCAAATTTGGGAGTTGTCAAACACTCTTTTATTGGAAACAATGCACATGGCTCGCCAAGAGGGTGTGGCTTTACAATTACATGTTGAAGGTGAACTTGAATCGACGTATCGTGATTTAGCGTCGATGGCCGAAAAAGCAGGTCTTGATAAAAACCGATTAGTCCGTCATTACGCTCCACCTAATGTGTCTGAAACAATTACTCAAGGCATTACTCCAAGTGTACTTATTGGTAAAGGAGCGATTGAAGAATTGATGTCAACCGTTGAGTCATGCTCGCGTGGTTTTCTTTTAGAAACCGATTACATGGACGACCTACGACGACCAGGTGCAGTATTGGGTCCGAAAACAGTTCCAAAGCGTACAAAACAATTGCTGGAAGCGGGTTTAGATGAAGAATATCTTTGGAAAGCTCATCAAGGAATTGCTGAAGAATTGTATGGTCCAAGCGTTTATTGATGCGAGTCGAGGCTTTTGACTTCAAAATGCCATCACATTCATGAGTGAAAGCATACACCGCCAACAGGTGGCATCTATTCGAAAGGCATTGATTCTTGGACTCGTCCTCAGTCTCTTTCTGGCTCCATGCTTTGTCGTGCCTGCCGCAGCACAAGGCTCACCGCTCCCTGCAGTGGAGTTATCTTGTGGTTCCGATCCAGTCATGGACGTTCACCCTACATCCGATCCAGAAGCGTCAGTGACATGTACAGTTACCAACCCTACTTCATCGAGTGAAGATATCAGTATCACTCGAATCGAATGGGATGGAGTTTTGGTCGAGATGTCTTTGAGTGAAGATTCCTTCACTCTTGGTGCAGGTGAAGAAGACACCTTTGAAATCCTCTTTATCGGTCAAACCAAAATTCCAGCAACAGTTCAACATTCGTTTGAGATTGAAGCCAAGGTCGAATCTTGGAATGGTCTCCCATATGGCCAATTGCCAGAAGGGTTTTGGGTTGCGAATACATCCCATATTGGCGATTTGAAAATTCAAAGTTACGGCATGGTTGAGTTGCTTCTTTCCGATGTTACGACACGTTATATGGATACCAGTGATGAAATCGAGTTTAGTTTTCAAGTTACCAATAAAGGCAATGCTGATGACAAGCTGGAAGTTGTTTTCGCCAATGCAGCCGAACTTGAGGCTGCAGGGTTCTCTTTCCCAGGAGGGAAGTTCGTGAGTGAAAACGTAGATTATCAGGGGACCTCTTCGGTAAAAACACTCACCATCCGGGCACCTTCCGAAGTGACTGGAGACCTCCGAATGCCACTCCTCATCCGTGCACAAAGCACAATTGATGATTCTGCACCTTTCAGTGAAATCAATATCCAACTCGATATCAAATCATCCAGCCAATCAAGCGGTATCGATGGTTTAAGCTCCTTGAACTCTGATGACAATTTGATGTATGCATCAATCGCAGGTGGGTCCATTTTGGTCCTTCTTTTCCTCGTCGTTCTCGTTCGAGTTGTTTCGAACAAGAAACCTAAAGATCAATCACAAGTAAAAGTGAATCAACCAATAATTTTGCCTGATGAACCGGTAAAAGATTATGTCGATGATGATTTGGACGATTTCTTTTCTGACCTCGATGAAGAAAACGCTGAAGTCGATGAATTTGACGATTTATTCGATGAATTGTAAGACGACGGCTCAAAAAAGAGGGTCGCTGAACCACGGTCTTCAACAACACAACATAGGTAACAGTCATAGGTTGCGTGGGACGGCCAACACTTACCCATTGGGTAGGTGTATTTATGCTCAAATTACAAGGAAAGACAGCCTTCGTCTTCGGTGTGGCCAGTGAAGACTCAATTGCATGGGCAATTTGCCAACAACTTGCGGCTGCAGGAGTTACGCTGTACCTCGGTTATCAGAAGCGTTTCATGAGCCGCATTTTCCAGTTGAAGGACAAACTACCTCAAATCGGAGGATTCTATCCTCTGGATGTGGCTGAAGATGCTACGACGAGAGAATTCTTTGAAGCTTTTGAAAAAGATCACCCCGGGAAGAAGGCAGATATTCTCATCCATGCCATTGGTTTCGCTCCCCGTGCATGTTTCGATCGGCCAATTCTTTTCGTTGAAAACAGCGATATTAACACGGCAATGACCATCTCAGCAAACTCACTTCAACGATGTTTGAAACATGCTTTACCTTACCTTAATCCTGGTTCGTCAACCATCACCCTTACCTATGCAGCCTCCAATCGCTTTGTACCAAATTACGGAATCATGTCGATGGCCAAAGCAGCCCTTGAATGTTGGACGCGAGAATTAGCCTGCCATCTTGGACCTGAAGGCCACCGTGTCAATGCTATTTCTTCCGGCCCAATACGGACCATTGCTGCAGGCGGAGTGCCGGGCTTTGATAAGATTCTCGAACACGTTGAAGCCAACTCGCCATTGCGGCGAAATGTCAGCCAAGAAGATGTTGCAGGAGCGACCTTATGGCTTGCAAGTTCTCTTTCAAGTGGCGTTACAGGTCAATGTATCTACGTTGATGGTGGCTATTCAATCACAATGGTGCCGCAGAGTATCATGAACGAATAAATGAGGTGAATCTATGGTCAAAGATGGAAAAGGAAAGGAGGTTGGCGGACTTGAACAAGGTCCGTTTGAACCGATTGCCATCATTGGCGTATCTGCTTTGATGCCTGATGCACCAGATGTGGAAACTTTTTGGCAGAATATTATCGACGCCAAGGTAAGCATCCGGGAAATCCCTGAACACCGTTGGATTGGCCCTATTGAGCATTTTTACCGAGAAGGCGGTCCAGGGGATATCGAAGAAGGTTTCACCTATGCGCGAATAGGTGCTGTTGTCGAAGGCTATGATTTCGATTGGCGCCGTTGGAGGCAACCTCCAGGCACCTTGACTCAAATCGATCTGGTACAACAATGGGCGGTTTCAGTCGCCGCCTCAGCCATTGAGCAAGCTGGCTACGATGGAGAAACCAAAGATATCGACCGGTTGCGAACAGGAGTTGCTTTTGCAAATGCTCTTGGTGGTGAAAACCGAAATCTATCCAATATCCGTATTTATTCAAACCATACGAAGGAACTGGCTAAATCCCAGGGTATGCCTCATGAAAACAGTGCTGCATTTATCGATTCGATCGTAGAAGGTGCACCTCGTATCAATGAAGATACAATGCCGGGAGAACTTGCGAATGTCGTCGCAGGCCGTGTCTCAAACCTTCTCGATTTACAAGGTCCAAATTTTGCCATGGACGCCGCATGCGCTTCTTCGCTTGCCACTTTGATGGATGCATGCCGATTACTGCAAATGCGTCAAGTCGACGTGATGATTGCTGGAGCAACTGACCGGAGCATGGATGCACCAACCTTTGCTAAATTCAGTGCAATCGGGGCTCTTTCGGCTACGCATTCAACTCCGTTTGATGCTGGGGCCAATGGTTTTGTCATGGGCGAAGGCGCTGGAGCGTTTGTCCTCAAGCGTCTTTCGGATGCAATTCGAGATGGTGATGAAGTACATGCCGTTATCCGTGGTGTTGGCGGTTCATCAGACGGCCGCGGCAAGGGTATCACGGCTCCAAGTCAACGGGGTCAGATTCAAGCGATTGCTCGTGCCTATTCTCAAGCAGGATATGAGGCGACAACCGTTGAGTTAATCGAGGCACACGGGACATCAACTAAAGTTGGAGATGCAACTGAACTCGGAACACTCGCTTTACTTTGGGGCGGGAAACCAGCAGGGGATCACGTCGCCGTTGGCTCAATTAAATCTCAAATCGGTCACCTGAAGGCAGCAGCAGGTATTGCCGGTCTCATCAAAGCGGTTATGTCGCTCCACCATCGAACCATCCCTCCATCGGCTGGTTTCAAGACTCCAAACCCAACAGTAGATTGGGGGAGCAACCCCTTTTTCGTGCCAACTCAAGCACGAGAATGGCCCCGACCTGAAACAAATCCTCGCCGAGCAGGTGTTTCTGCTTTCGGATTTGGTGGCACCAATTATCACGTAGCACTCGAAGGGTTCGAACCCGAGTACCATTCTGAATTAGCCCAAGAATGGGATTTGCGATGGGCTGCCTATTCCCAAACTGAATCCACACATGTTGGGGAATCAAACGCAGCCTCTGTCCTCGATGCATCTGCAACTCCCTCGATGACACACGAGGAAATGAAAGCGGTGGAGGGTGGGATTCTTCTGGTCTCTGCTGGCGACCTTTCCTCTCTCCAATCGAAATTAGAAGCAGTTGAATTTTCAGGAACTCACTTTGATGAAGACCCTCGTGGACTGAGGCTCTCTTCTGCATTGAATGAAGCATCATCAGAATACGATGCTTCTGAAGCCTTCCGAATGTGTATCGTGGCAACTTCATGGGTTGAATACCATAAACGGACCACCTTGGCTCTCAAAGCGATGAGTGATCCTGAAAAATGGAGCTTCTTACAAGCGCAAGGCATTCTTCTGACCAACGACCCAGCCCTCCATCCAAAGGCCAAAGTGGCTCACATGTATCCAGGTCAAGGAAGTCAATATGTCGGAATGACGCATGATTTACATCAACGTTACAGTGCAGTCCAGAACGTTTGGGCTCAAGCAGATGAAACCATGGTCGATGTTCTCGATGGAGAGAGTTTGTCAAGTTTCGTTCTCCGTTCAAATCTCTCAAAAGAGGAACGAACAGAAGCGGAACATAAACTCAAACAAACCGAATACACTCAACCCGCAATGCTTACTGCGGACTTGGCAATTGAACGTGCCTTCAACGACCATGGGCAAATGCCTGATATGGTTGCTGGCCACTCTCTCGGCGAATATGCTGCATTGATGTCTGCAGGAATTTTAGACATGGATGGTGCCTTACGTGCATCTGCCGCCCGAGGTACTGAAATGGGTTCAGTCGTCATCGATGACAAGGGATTGATGGCGAGTGTTATGGCGCCATATGATGAGGTAGCATCCGTTCTTGATTCAATTGAGGGCTATGTTATTGCAGCCAACAAAAATTCACCGAAAATGACCGTTGTTGCAGGAGAAACTGAACCTGTGCAACAAGCAATGGCTTTGTTTGAAGAGAAAGGCTTCCAATGTGTGCTTCTGGCGACATCGCACGCCTTCCACTCTCGTATTGTCGCACCTGCGAATGAGCCCTTACGCCGTTTCCTTGAGAGTCTCGAGATTCGTTGGCCTTCAATCCCAATCACTGCAAACGTTGATGGAACATTTTATCCAATGGAAGGCGAAGATTCGAAGGCAGGAGTTTTAGGGAAACTTGCCCCTCAAATGGCTTCTGCAGTTGAATGGACAACGCAAATTGAAACCATGTATGCAGCGGGAGCCCGCGTCTTCATCGAAGTCGGACCGAAGCGAGCATTGACGATGTTTGCAGTTCAAATTCTAGAACACCAACCGCATTTGCCAATTATGTCGAACCACCCAAAGCAAGGTGGTATCACTACATTCCTTGCTGCGTTAGGGACTTTAGCATTGGCAGGCCGTCGACCTCAATGGCCAGCAAATGATTCGAAGGTTATGACTGAAGCATTCCGTGCTGGTCCGTTGGAAGCGTATCAAAACTCTCCGATTACAACCCGTTCAAATACTGAAATGGAGGATTTGCGAACCCGGTCCCGACCATTGCCTTCAACGGGTGCTTCAGCGCCAGTCGTTCAGCAAGTAGTCGTCCAATCAACAACCAAGAGAGCCGTTGATCCTGAAGTAGCAGCAGCGAAAGCCAAGAATGCTTACATTGGTGACCGTATTGCTGCCATCAGTGGCTATCCTGCAGCATTTTGCAACGGCATGGTCAATCTCCGCCTTGGTCTTGGTATGAGTGATGCCGAAGTTTCTACTGTTATTCAAACGATTGCCAGTGAAGCAAAAACCGATGCACAAATCGATATTTCAGCAGCAGTTACAGCAGCAGATTTGACGAAATGGGTGACTTCACCACCTTCGGGTTGGGCACCAAGAACATCTCTACTTCAGGTGGCGAAGACTGAAGTTGGCTCATCTCCTCAGTCTACTTCTGTTGGTCATGTTGACCGACGTCATGCTGACCCGTATGTGATTACAGGTGTTTCACTTGGCCTACCGGGAGGGGAACGCGTCTTTGATGAAGATACCTTCGAGCGATTGGTCCGAGGTGAAACATGTCTTACTGAAGTGAGTGATGAATACAAACAACGCCTTCTTGACAAGAATATTGTCCGCCTCATAAAAGGCAGAGATGGCTCCGTAAATATGGAGCAAGCGACAGAATTCGGAGATATCCCTCAACTTGCAGGCATTAAATCAGCATTTGATATTTCAGAAGAATTCGGTATCGACCCAAAGGTGGTCATCGCTTGGGACATCACAACTCAACTCGCTGTTGCTGCTGGCCTTCTGGCCCTACGTGATGCTGCGATCCCCTTGACTCCAGTTGAACAAATCGGTAAAGGTGGATTACGTTTAATTCGTAATTGGCAGGTACCTCAACACCACCGAGAACGAACCGGGATTGTTTTCGCATCTTGTTTCCCTGGGCTTCAGATGGCCATGAAACACGCCAACAATAACGGCGATGATGGCGAGGGGCGATTCGACCGCCGATACCTCTTCCAGACACTCAACATGGGTCATTCACAATTCGCTCAATATTCAGGAATACGTGGGCCAAATACCACGATTAATCTTGCATGTGCTTCAACGACTGCAGCCTTTGGTGTGGCAGAAGATTGGCTCAACAGTGACCGAGTAGACCGTGTCGTGATTATTTCGGCAGACGATGTCACCGGCGAGGATTTGTGGGAATGGATCGGGAGCGGATTTGCTGCTTCGGGTGCTGCTGCTACAAGCAACATCATCGAAGAAGCAGCACTGCCTTTCGACCGCCGTCGAAATGGGTTAGTTCTCGGCATGGGTGCTGCTGCATTCGTCGTTGAACGCCATTCCGAGGCAAAAGCCCGTGGTGTACAACCAATTGCTGAACTCCTTGGAACTCGTACAGCCAATTCTGCTTTCCATGGCACACGACTCGATGTCGACCACGTTGCTGAAACTGTGGATTCGTTTATCGGTTCAATGGAGCATGAATGGGGTATTGACCGCCATGAAATTGCTCCAAACACCGTTTTCTTTTCGCATGAAACATACACTCCCGCTCGTGGTGGCTCGGCGCAATCCGAAGTACGTGCCTTACGTGATACGTTTGGAGAAAGTACCGACCGTTTGGTTATTGCCAATACGAAAGGTTTCACAGGCCACCCAATGGGCGTTGGAATAGAAGATGCAAGTATGTTCCACGGTTTGAAAACAGGACGAATACCACCAATCGCCAACCATAAAGAGACAGATCCTGAACTTGGAAACCTCAATTTATCCAAAGGTGGCGACTATTCAAACATTCAATATGGGTTGCGTTTTGCAGCCGGCTTTGGTTCGCAAATGGCTCTTTCATTGGTTCGTAAATGGCCAGTAGTCGGAGACCGAATCGATGGACAACGTTTCCTCGCATGGAACCGTGAACTTGCAAACGCCGAAGATGTTGTTATGCGGATTCTGGATAACAAACTTGTATCGTATGTCAATGGTGATGATAACCTCCATGGCGGCATACAAGGAGACCCTTGGCCCATCACTGCCGCCTGGGAAGGTAAACCTTCAGTTGCCGTTTCTCAACCACCTCAGACACCCTCAGTCGTTGAAACTCCCCCCGTCGTCGTGGAACCGGTTCCACAACCTGAAACAACCGCAGCTCCTACCTCTGTAACAGATTCTGATTTGACAGCCACAGTGATTGAAGTCGTTGTCAATCATACGGGTTATCCTGCAGATTTTGTTGAAGTAGATCAAGACCTTGAAGGCGAATTAGGTATCGATACTGTGAAGCAAGCAGAAATCATGGCAGATATTCGAGAACGCTTTTCTCTTCCATTGGATGAAGAGTTTGTTCTCTCAGATTACCCGACCTTGACTCATATGATTGGTTATATCCAAAAAATGACATCGGGAGTTGTATCTGTTCCCGCTGTCATAGCCACTGTCGCCCCGGCAGTGATTGCAGCGGCTGTAGTACCCACACCCACCTCAACACCTACACCAGCCTTGATTGAATCCGATGGGGACTTGGTGGACTCAGTTGTTGAAGTCGTTGTCAACCATACTGGTTATCCTGCTGACTTTGTTGAATTAGATCAAGACCTTGAAGGTGAATTAGGTATTGATACAGTGAAGCAAGCAGAAATCATGGCCGATATTCGAGAACGGTTTTCACTTCCTCTTGATGAAGAGTTTGTCCTTTCAGATTATCCAACATTGAATCACATGATTGGGTACATACAACGTATGAAAGGCAGCACGTCTGTTGTTCAGCCAAGAACTCCTGCACCTGCAGTGACGTCTTCTTCACCAGTAATCGCAACACCACCTGTTGCACCAACTCCAGTAATTGCAATTATCGATGACTCCGAATTAACCACCATTGTTGTCGAAGTCGTTGTTCAACACACAGGTTATCCAAGTGATTTCATAGAGCTTGATCAAGATTTAGAAGGTGAACTCGGCATTGATACCGTCAAGCAAGCGGAAATCATGGCAGATATTCGAGAACGATTTACACTACCAGTCGATGAGGAGTTTGTCCTCTCAGATTACCCAACCCTCTCACATATGATTGGCTACATCCAACGGATGAAGGGTGATGCTGCTCCAGTTACGAATACAGCACCAGCACCGGTTCTTACTCAGCCTACCGCTCAACCTGTTGTTGTTCCTACACCCTCTGCTCCTCTGGCAACCGATTCCAATATTCAAGAGCAATTGATTGAAGTCGTTGTACGTCATACAGGATATCCAAATGACTTCATTGAATTGGATCAAGATCTCGAAGGTGAACTGGGTATTGATACTGTGAAGCAAGCAGAAATCATGGCCGATGTCCGAGATATTTTTGAACTCCCAGTCGATGAGGAGTTTGTTCTTTCAGACCATCCTACATTGAATCACTTTACTGCCTACATCCATCGAATGAAAGGAGGTGCGGTTGTTGAAACCCCATCGGCTCCAGTCGTTGCTGAAGTAGCACCAGTTGCTGAAACACCAGTTGTTACACCGGTTGCTGTTGGAATGGAACGCCAAGAGAATTGCCGTCGATGGCAAGTCGAAGTCGAAGCCTGCCCGGGTACAGGTTCATTGTTATCACTCGACGGAACCATCGTGGTTACCGATGATGGCTGGGGAATTGCAGAAGCCTTTTGCCAGCGCGTAGAAGCACGAGGAATGCGTGCAGTGCGTATTGGATTCGAGAGTGAAATTCGAGATATGTCAAGTCACCAAGAAGCAGGTCGAACTGTCTATCGAGCAGATCCAGCAAATCCTGAGCATCTTGCATTGGTCTGTAAAGAACTCGAACAATTCGATGTAGCAGGATTGGTTCACATGGCGCCTATGAAACTCGCAGGGGCTTCATGGGGTGACGATACACAACCTTCGTCACAAATCGCTTTATCTGCACATGGTTATTTCTCACTGTTACAAGGCCTGGATGCGCACCTTGCATCTCGTAAAGATGGGCTTATTGCCTCAATCACGGCAATGGATGGACGCCATGGAAACATCGGTGAACGTTTCAACTCAGTTCAATGTGCTGCATCAGGTGTGACGAAATCATATTACTTTGAACAGACACATTTGCGAATGCGAGCCCTTGATCTTCATCCTGACCTCATTCTTGATGCTGACCAAGCCGCTGAACAAATCGATTCCGATCTGTTTGAAATCGGAGGCGAAATCGAAATTGGATTGGACCGTGATGGTCGCCGATGGACACTGGTAGCCTTTGCTGAAGACCTTGAAGGAGAGATGACACCTTTGCAATCCGATGATACATGGCTCGTTTCCGGAGGCGGTTCAGGAGTTACTGCAGCCTCAGTCATTGGAGTTGCATGCAACTCTCTCAACGCAGGTGCCCACTTTGCTCTACTTGGCCGTTCAAGTCTTTTAGAAGAAACAGAAGCTTGGGTGGAATGGTCTGAAGCGCAATTGAATGGACGAAAGACTGCTCTTCGTGAAGAGTTGATGGCAGCCAATGACTCCGGTAAGGTCACAATGGTCGAATGGAACACTGCGTGGCAAAAATATTCCCGCAGTCGAGATGTATACATCACGATTAAAACGATTCAAGAAACTGGTAACGAGGCATCATACCATTCAGTGGACGTGATGGATACAGAAGGGATGAAAGAACTTGGCTCGTCTTTGGGTCGACCTATTACGGGAATTATTCATGGAGCAGGTCTCGAAGACTCAAAGCTGGTTGCCGCGAAAGATTACAATGTCTTTGACAAAGTGATACGAGTCAAAATTGATGGTTGGCAGTCTCTTTTGGCAGCCGTTGAAACCTCAGGCGGAGACCTTCGTTTCGCTTCATGCTTCACCAGTGTCTCAGGTCGCTTTGGCAACAACGGTCAAACTGATTACTCCGCTGCAAACAGTATTCTTGACGCAGAAATGGCTCGTTTAACTGCAAGTGGTTCATGCCGCGCAGTTGCCATTGCATGGACGGGTTGGAGAGATGTAGGTATGGCGACTCGAGGTTCCTTCCAGGCAGTCTTTGATGCTGCAGGAATCGATACCATCTCTGTAGAGAAAGGTGTTGAAATCTTTGTTGGTGAAGCACTTCAAGGCGGTAAACGCCGAGTACTTGGCTGTGGTAATCTCGGTACTATGGATGCTTTCAATGCCTTCCGTGAATCCCCACTCCGCCTTCCAGCAGAGATGGCAGGCGTCATTGCAGACCCTTGTCGTTTCCCTTTCATCGACAAGGTACTCTTAGTTGATGAGCGGCAATCCTTGACGACACAGACGACTCTTTCAGTTGCCGATCATCCGTTCCTATCAGACCATGCAATCGAAGGAGTGCCGTATCACCCAGGCGTCATGGCTTTGGAGATGTTTGCCGAAAACGCACTCTTATTGCGTCCTTCTGCATGCCTTGCAGGGTTTGAAGATGTATCGTTTGGCCTTCCAGTGAAACTCTTGAAAGGGGAAATGGTTGTCCGAATTCATGCGGAATTGATTCGGGGAGATGGAGAGATGAGCTGGATTGCTTGTCGGTTACTATCTGATTTGTCGAATTCAAAAGGAGAAGTATTCGGTGAACGAGAACATCACAAAGCTGTGGTCCGAATCGTTGAACGCAGAGAAGACCTTGGACCATTTTTGCAATCTGAAGTCGCTGCATTGCCACAACTCGGCACACCTGCTTTAGGTGAGTTAGTCGAACTTCCATCGTTTATCTATCGACGCTATTTCCACGGGCCTCGTTTCCAATCACATGGAGGAGTTCTGCGTGGCATTGGTGATGCTGAAACGCCTGGTGCAGATGGAATTGCTCTCATGCGGCACCAACTGCCAATGCTCGACCAATTTGCCATGGAGTCCGAAGGCGAATCCGTTCTCTTGGAGTCACTTCCAATGCTTATTGAAGCAGGTTTCCAAAATGCTGGTCTTGTTGCGATGGAATCCGAAGGCTTTTCTTCACTTCCAGTCGGCATCGAATGGTCTTCGATGTTACGAGTACCCGAACGAAATGAAGTACTCAGAATGCGGAGTTTACGAATTGCAGTAGAAGATGCAGGAATTACTGTGCACGATGTCGTCATCGTTGGAGATGATGACGCTCCAGTACTCGCTCTCAAGGGCTTACGTCTCAAGAGTATGGCTCCGGTCCCTGAAGATCAATCGTTCTCGCTTGAACGCTGAGGTGAAAACGTGCACATCGAGGAACTCATTCCTCCTCACGTACTTCCTGTTCGAGTTCTTTGTTTACGTTGTCCAGTGGACCACTTTGAACTGGGACAAGTAATGTTGGCATCCGTCGATGAAGTTTCTACATTTGCTGTTGAAAAGAGGAGAACTGAACACTTGTCAGGCCGTTGGCTTTTGGCTCAAGCGCTTGAGCGGTGGGGGCTTGATCCATCGCAACTTGAAGTCCGCCGAACTGAATTACGTGCTCCGGTCCTTGCTTACCTTCCAGGGCTTTGGGTCAACACGCCCCTACCATCAATCAGTATTGGCCACTCCGGAGGTTGGGCGTATGTGGCTGTGATTGAAACCGAATGGTCGGTTGGCATCGACGCCGAACCGGCAGACAGAGGAATTGCCAAGAATGCGTTT
>Ga0308016_10000165_pt1 | contig 34937 bp, 41 predicted proteins | sample Neamet233_FD_203129 | JGI IMG/M metagenome (GOLD analysis project Ga0308016, IMG submission 203129) | Marine microbial communities from water near the shore, Antarctic Ocean - #233 | ecosystem: Environmental > Aquatic > Marine > Unclassified | place: Southern Ocean | collected 2014-07-28
CAGTGGTGGAAGAACCAGTGGAACCCGTGGTGGAAGAACCAGTGGAACCAGTGGTGGAAGAACCAGTATAAAAGTTGTATAATATTTAATATTTAATCAAATTAATTAATCTACTCACAAAAGATCAAACGAAGAAGAATCCTGGTTATTATTCATGGTCTTTTTAGAAGAACCAAACAACATACTACTCCTACACCAGGGACATTTGGATCCTCGCACCGATAGGACACATTTGAAGTGCATAATTCTGGAACACGTACAATTACAGCTGAAACTTACTACACCATAACCCTCCTCTCCGATCCCGTGTAGCAATCGTTCTCCACATATACAATTGTCTACTAGTTTCCACGCGTCTGTCTTTTCCAGCTCTTTTTTAGCATCATCCGACTTCTCAGTCTCAATAAATGCTAGTAACCCTCTCTCTAACTTTTCAGTGTCTGTTATTAGCTTAGATCTAATTCTCTCCTCTTCTCTCACCATTGTAGTGAAAGAATCTCTTTGTACTTTAAATCTGCGTATCCTAATGTCAGACCCCCGGATGTCTCTCTTCCTTTTTGATATCTTCTCTACCATAATCTCCTTCTCACTTGGTGGTTCATTCCTAATAAGCGGTCCACATATATCAAAATCATCACTATCCGTACTACTATCCGAAGAACTATGTATAACCATTCTATCAAGAAGATCAGGTTCGAAAGTTGTGTGGAACATGTGTACGGATAATTGATCACATTTATTAAAATTTAATATTTAATACAATTATAATCATAATGCCTGGTATCATAGAATCATCCGGATTTACCCCTTCTTCTAGAAGAGCATTGTTTTATCTCGTATGCATACCTATCCGACTATCACTTGTAGCACTAGCATTTAAATTTCACGAAAACCCATTATTTAAGATAGCAGCTTTCTTAGCAGCAGTATTCTCTGTATACACGAATGTGGACAAACTGGCAAGTGGGGATGAAGTATGGTGGAATAGGTCAGTTCATGTAGTGACCTCAGCTTTGATAGCTTCATCCGTAGTGATATCATCTAGTGATATGGTAGGATATATCATGTTGGCAGACATTGTTTTCGGATTCGTGTCGTCACTCGCTATCCGACCATGGTAAAAAATGTGTCACAATGATTATCAGTATGCGTAAGCGTCGAAACAGAAGTCTTGTACGAAAATCTAGACCTCATTCAAAGAAGAAGTATGCTTCTAGTGCAACATGTATACAGAAATGTTTTAAGAGGTTTTTATACAATAGATATAATGAATGTAAAAACAACGATGATGATGATATTTTCACATTAAATCCTGTATACATGATACCAAGAAATCTATTGATTATAATAGATGACCAAGCTTTCAACGCTTGTAGTTTTTTTAAGTGGGGTCTTAAAACTGGTAAGCACCCACTCACAAGGAAGGATCTATCTGTGGCGATGATAACATCTTGCGTCCACAGTATTAAAAACTTTTTAATTGTAGATTGTAGGAAGGATTCCATTGGGAAAAGGACCGGGTTTTATAAAAGGAAAAAGCCATATCTAAAAGCACTCGGACTACTTGCATATACTCATTCTAAATAAAATGGATAAAATTCTTATTGTTATCAGGCAGGGACAGACAAGCGTCGAATTCACTCGGTCTCTTATCGAATATGTTGGTTCTAAAAAGACTTATGAAGTAGAATATTATATATCAAGTCCTGGAGAATATGAACAGGATGTATTGAAGAGTTTTACCGAAAAAATGTCAAGTAATTCGTCGATCATTTTCATAACCCCATCTACAGGATTTACACCCTCTATTATAGATAAGCTTGTATCAACTAGTAAAGATACTACCGTATATGGTGTACCAGTACCTACGGGTGTAAACAATTTTTCTGGAGGAGAGGTGGTTAAAGAACTGGATCATGCCAGAATCATGGCAGCTACTTTCCAATTGTCTTCTATAGGAAACCAGATAAAGCTTGATAAGGATGCATCGGTAGAAGTTTCAACCTTCCAAAGGAATGATATCATATGTATACCACATGGTGTCGCGAAGAATGCTCCTGATATCTCAAATGGGTATGGGAACCTTGGAAAGTGTAGAATGTACACGGAATTTGCTACGTCATACATGGGAATCAGAGGATGCCTACTTGAACAATTGAGACATATAGTACATATGAGAGGTCTTCACCCGAATAAATGAAGTGTGTTCTGTAAAAATAATAAATACACATGATATAACAATCATGGAAGTCAATATCATACATGCAACGTATCCATCAGATGATCTCACTGGATACAAGATGAAGAAATGTCAGGAAGATGGGTGTGACATACATTCTTTAAATGTGACTGTAGCGGATGACGTTTCTGAACCATCAATAGAAGATATATACACAACACTCGTACCTATGGGATGTCATGTCCAGTGCTTGTCTGTAAGATATGTGACAAAACCAGAAAGAGCCCTTGTTAACATATCATCTATTTTAACAATAGTTGATTCGGTTCATTTAATGTCCCCTATAATCCCCAGGGAAGAGACACAGAGATTAAAAGATATTCTAAAGTCTGGAATACATTTCAAACTTAGAATGACTGGGTCAATGGAGGATAATAGTGTAGATGTTCCTGAAAAAACACCAGGATCCAATTATATTACTGTGAAAAAATGCGAAGACACCACGATTGTCATATCCGAACCTAATATGGAAAAGATGTCAAAACCACTAGACAGTTCTGATGAAGAATTGGTAAGACTCGATGAACAGGAAAGCCTTATGTATATATCTCAAAATTCTTAATAAAAATATTTGAATACAGTTATCATGACAATGAACGATGTTCGTTTGACACTTGAAGGGGTCTCGGGGGAACCATTAACAATACCCCCAAATGAAATACCCATAGGAACCACTTCTCTGACCATCGACATCAGAAACGATGTACGACCAGTAACAATCATTTCTCTTCCTCAATCTCTTAAACAACTTACTATCGGTACCAAATTATCCGAGAGTCTTTCAGAAATACAACTACCCCAATTCCTTGAAAACTATTCTGGACCTGTTTTTCACGACACGAGGCTCCCAATTACTCTAAGGAGTTTAACATATGTGCAAAACTTTGCATCCATAGACATCCAAAAGGTTGCAATACCATCTGGTGTGTCAACAGTCGGTATAGTAACTACATCGGAAACAGCATCTGTAGACAATGTAAATCTCCCAAACAATACAACGTCGTTGTCAATAGAAGGTCCATTTAACACGAGTATCGACAAGATGAACACCAAGAATGTTATAAATTTAAGCATGCCATCTACTTTCCACCAACCATTTGGGATTAATGATGTGACCAGCGTTCCTGGAAACCTAGCAAATTCTGTACCCGTCATTTCAGGGAGAGAGGGGATGGATCAATTGATGAAATACCTACCATCTCTAAATCATCTACATGTAATACTCGGTGATGAAATAAATGATATGTGGGATGTATGGACGAAGGTTTTATTTGAAGGGATGGTAAATGTCAGATCACTAACTATAGATGGGAGTAAGAGCAAGAATGTCCTTAAATACATGTATCGTGTTATAGATAGGTCTGTTGAATTGGGGAGACCTATAGCAAGGAAGATACATATAACAGGCTTATACTACAATATGGCACATGAAGTATCTTATTATAAGATAGGACAATCTCTAATAAACCTTCATGACATCGAGATCACCGTGACACATGCCAATTCCGTATCCAACATAGCCCCATCTATAGCTAGGATAATGGGGATGTATACAAACAGATATGATAGAGAATTAGGACATGTGTATTACAAAGTATTTGGAGCTGTGTCTACACAGGTTTACATCTTGAACGACACAAGTATCGTTATAGACAAGGGAGAAGGTCCAAAACATAAAAGACCTAACATACCAGAATCTTCTTTCTCTCCGATGGAGATTGACGAAATAGAAGAGATAATTGTAAAGCCTATAATACTGTACTCGTGGACACAATGTGGATATTGCAAACAACAAGATGAAATTGTGGTGAGGTTCAAGGGTCACTCTGAAGAGAATTCCAGATTATTTGATAGATTAGTAGACATACAGAAAGTAGAAGATCCATCTAGCATCCAGGATGATAGAGTGAAGTCTTTCCCCACATGGGTTACAGGAGAAAGTATCTCTCCCGGGGTCAAAGATAGTACCATGATTAAGAATCTTCTCGATTCAAATAATATTTAAACATTTACACACATGCTTCGATAAGGCGAAGACCATCATTGTGCCAATGTAAAAAAGATAATTTATTTTTTAAAACTTTTTTAATTTTATATGAAGGAATATATGTCGTTCATCATCCCAGGAGGAAGAGACGCTATTCTTTCGACTACTGGTTTCAAATTTCCTCGTAGAAGAAGCTTATCTGGGAAACATTGGTACCTAGAAGTACACTCAATCAGGTCATCCCGTGTACGCTGGCGTACCATCTCAAATATCTCCGGTGCAAACTTAGAGATGTAGTATACCCCACACACAGCCCAACTGTTCCACCACCCCATATCGGACGCGTGTACAGTGAGGACCGTGTAAGAAGACTCTTCCATTTTTCCCGACATTCCAAGTACTTCGGCACTGAATTCGGTATCAATATCCGCACCAAGGTCAACAAGTACCTTGAAATCATCTACATCTTTACACAGCTTAAGCATGTGCGTCATATCTGCCCCATACATCCTACACAGAGACAGCATGTATTTCTTCTTTGAAAAAGAGAGTGTACTATTCTTGAAATAGTCAGCGTCTAGTTCTCCCATGTGGTACAATACGGATTCCAGGTACCTCATATCATCCCCATCTTTAAAATCAAGGAAAATCTCGTCCAATATAGTACACAGGAACTCGTACGAAAGGAAACTCACGAGTAGTTCAAATACATCAATCTTGATGTAGTAGAGATACGTAATCCTATTCAGATAATCCATAGGATCGTAACCATTCTCCAACATATCAAATATCCCGTCCATATCATTACACGAAACAAGTCTCCTCATCTCCCTGAACACATGCTCCTCTATGTCCCTTGTAGATCGTTTATGGTGACGAAGCTCGTCGCGTATCTCGTAAGTAAGGTCCCTTGAACAATTGATGAGAGAAGGAGACATCTTGTAAGGAAGATGTGGGTGTGTGATGTGGGGATGTTCACACCTCGATCAGGATCCACAAGTTTCAAAAAGACCCCTTTTTATTATAAACCCGGGGGTTTTTAATTAAGCCGAAAAAGGCATACTGATCGAAGGATGGTGGAAGTAGTTGCAAAGCTCTACATCTTCAAAACTAAAATCATCAATATGCCGAATATTCTCGTTCAACTTTACCGTAGGGAAACCCAATGGATACCTCTCCATCTGGATCTGAAGAGGATTCACATGATTCTTGTACACATGGGCATCTCCCATGACATGTATGAATTCTTTAGCCTTTAACCCACACACCTGGGCTATCATGTGTGTAAGGAGACTGTATGAAGCAATATTGAAGGGGACCCCTAAACCTAAATCACAACTACGCTGGTACATCTGACACGACAATTCTCCATCGGATACGTAGAATTGTACCATCATGTGACACGGAGGTAAATTCATCTCTTCTATATCTACAGGGTTCCATGCAGACATTATGATTCTCCTTGAATAAGGATCATTCTTTATTTTATCTATACAATCTGCCAACTGATCAACACCCTGTCCAGCATAACTTGTCTGACAATCCTTGTATTCTGCCCCGAAGTAACGCCACTGGTGACCATACACGGGTCCCAGATCCCCCTCTTTCCGGTCATAGAATCCCAGGTTATCCAGGAAGTCTCTTGATGAATTTTGATCCCATATCTTCACCCCTTGCTCGGATAGCATCCTTGTATTGGTGGATCCAGAAATCATCCAAAGAAGTTCTTTCACTACACCTTTCCAGAATACCTTCTTGGTTGTAAGGACGGGTATTTTCCCATCGCGTAGAGAGAAACACATAGTCTTCCCGAACAGAGATAGTGTCCCGGTCCCGGTACGATCCCCTCTCGTGTCTCCGTTATTTATAACATCCTTTACCATATTAATGTAATTGTCTTCTTCTGTGGTACAAATACGTTTATATTCCCTGAAAATCACACTCTCTGATTTACCAAGATACTCACTGATAATCTTGAAACCATCTGGGATCTCATCAACAAAAACATCACATTTTTGTGATATACCGATGATTTCATTTGCATAGATCTTCGATACGATGGGAAGATTGAAGAACTGGGAGTATATGGAACCACCCCCTATAATATAGACCGTGTCTAGACCCATTGTCAATAGATCCTGGATACATGCAGGTATACTTCTATGTAAAATAACCCCGGGAGGGAGATCTTCTTTACGAATAGAAGAAGATATGACCACATTTAGACGACCCTTGAGACAATTCCCTTCTAATGATTTCCACGTATTGGATCCCATTATAACAGCGTTATAATTGTTACTCAGTGTCAATTTCTTGAAAAAGGCCATATCTTCTTTGCATGACCATGCCAAATCATTTCCTACACCTATACCCCGGTCAGAAGTATGGGCTAGAACTATTTCAAACTTCATGATCAGCGTTGCAAGTGCAACACATCATTTAAAAAAAAAACTACATTGTTAAAATTTAACTTTAGAACTTGTATTATTCATGCAATATAAATGAGTTTGTAAGAGACAGTACAACCCAGGCAGATGTGAATATGGGTAGACCTATACCAGATGCTATATTACCTGGGCGTTCGACCTTATTAACCAACATCATGGCTAAGAATATCATAATGGGTGTCATGATTCCAGATACGGATAATATGGTTCTTGTCATTGTCATATCATCACTCTCGAGTTCAACCTCTTTTGTAGTTTCAACATCTTCTATTATTTCAGCATCAGTTGTAAATGAAACATTGACCTCCTCTTCCTCGACATCTTCGATTTCATCTGTGAAACTAGTTTTTCTGGCAATGGTGTGTCCAATTACAAACCATGACGACATGAACATTAGTCCGAAGATCATCATGGGTACCTTGGAGACATTGCTATCCATCATCATGCGCAATGACATTGCCGAAGCCCACGCAACTACGGAAGAAATGATCAGATACATTTTGTACTTGTCTTCACGTGTGTCGTTTTTGTCAAATGAGGCAATTATTTGAGCCCATCCCATAGAAAACATAATCATGCCGATGATCTTGTTTGCCATTGTGGATTTAGAATTATTCAAAAATGATATCGCAGACGTGATGAATGCTCCACCGGAAAGTCCGGCTATCATCGGGAACGTCTCAAATGCGACAGTTTCAGACATATTGGTATTTATTAATTAATTAATATTATAATCTCATAGATGCTCAATAATTCCGACCATACATCTCCTTCCGTGTTGCCATCATACACTTCCCCATGAAGTTGTTACCGACCAACTCTCCACCAACTATTCTCCCGCCACAATACCTCTCTCCCCCGTTGACAACGTGTGCAGTCCAAAACTTCTTCTCTGGTGTAGACCTTGTATAATCTACAAGTATCTCTGACCCCGTACTCATCAAGATAGCCCTATGGACAGGGTTCTGTGTGTACTTGGCAAAAAGTATCTTCTTCCAAATTGAAATCAGAGAAGAATGTCCTCCAGGAGGACCATATTGATCCAATGGGAATTCTTGGACACACATCCCTAGCTCTTCTGCCTTGTACCTCTTACCATCCTCACTCTTGTGTGTCAACATCTTTGACACTATCCCAACGCTTCCTTTCCTAGACCAATATCTCCCCTTAGTCGTCCCAATAAAGTCTCCGTGAATAACCTTGAGACCATCTACTGTGGACAGGTCTCCTCCAATAGCAAGTCTTGAAACATCCTCATGTCTGGGCATAAAATGAGCCCACCAGTAGTGCTCTGCACACGGGAAAACGTACTCCTTTTGTTCAAACTTCCCTCCGTCCACTTGTACAGACAAATATCCCGTGATTTTACACTCGCTCATGTTGGACAATTGTACGTAAGGCTTCGTCATAGCATGTCCGAAGTATCTGAAAGTCTTGACCATATTGATATTGGTTTGAGGTGAGGGAGTGGGAATTGTGAATGTGGTGGGCGAGATCACCACCCTATATTCGAAACCTTACAGGCGTTTTCAATAAGGGTACCATGACTATATTTAGTATTAAAGATCCATCATTCTAGATTTGGCGTTTTAAAAAATACACCCTATCAATATTTATTGTTTAATCAACATTTCCCCCATCCATCCCATCTCTTCGACAATCTTCATGTATTTACACTTAGGAGACGGTATCATGTATATCTCGTCATCCTCCTCCATACCATACACATCCTGGTTATGCGGGTCAATGTCCGGCATATACGAAGGACTCTCTGGGTTGTACGGAATCTTACCATACGGTGTACCGTCCTCACACGCATCAATTACTTGAAGATACGTGTGGGACATGAACACAACATCTCCAAGATAGACACAGTTATCCTCAATCCACCCTAGGATGGCATTCTTATGATCCAAGTTGGAATAAGTGTACATCTTGGTCTCCCCAATATCAATGTCCATTGCCATGCGACACCCATGCCTATTAAGCCACGACAGAACAGCCAATTGGTTGGAAGTATCCGAAGAAGAAAAGGCAGCCTTGATGACGTTTTCAAACGTGTCTTCTTCAAAAGAGTATCCGTGTACCAGAATCCACCTCATGACATCCAAGTTAGCGTTGGAGTCGGAAAAGGGGGTGTCGCCAAAGTCACATCCGTTTCTCCTCAACCAAGAGATGTTCATCAGGTTGCCGTTCTTGGCCGCATTCTTAAAAGTGTCTTCATCAAATGTAACCCGTTGGTCCCTGAGATACCTCATCTTTCCCAAATCACCCTCGTACGCGGCATCAGAGAATGTGTATTCAATCGTGTTCATCATTTTGGTTTGGTGGATGAAAGAATTGTGATCAGGTGGGGTGGCAGACAAAACAATTAAATGTCGCTTCTATAATTATTAAACAATATAAAAGAGGTTGGTCGCCAAAATTAGTTTGAGCCAGATCGATCAAGGATTTTGAAACAAACAAAAGTAAAAACGAAAAAAAACGTGTTACACCCACATGTTTTACATTGTCCCCAAATCTTGAAAATCCGTATCATTTTAAAACATTCCTATCTACTGTAAATAGTATCTTAGACTGTTAACCATAACAATATTCTATAAATCGGTCCATAAGGAATACACATATATTACCCACACGAATTGATGGTTTCTGTAACATGGTTCATATACAAAGTGTACACAAATCGGTCCGTAAGCTTGTGGACCGATTCGTGTTTTCTATACCTGTATCAAAGTAAGTATATACCTACATAATTTTATTTTAAATGTTTATATCACATCCTTGGAATCGGTCCGTAAAATATCAGGGATGAACTAGAGAATAATATATATTTTAAGTTGTAATGGTCATGAGAATTGTATGGAAAGTGTTCCCGATTGTTATAACGGGTCTTTCTCTTACTAGTGTCTTCACAATATTATTGTATAGAACCAGTCTTGAAACGATTAGAGAGTATGAAGGGTCAATTTTGACAGAGATCACGTTGTCTCTGAAAAGTATTTTCCATATCAAGTTGAACCAGGATTTTATATCTACATTTATAGGATTCGTAGATGGTCAAGTGACAAGATCAGAATATGATAATATTTCAAAACCATTACACGAACTCACAGAAACATCTACGAGTTCTGGATGGGTACCAATGGTTTATGCTCAAGATAGGGAAAAGTTCGTGTCAGAATATGCTCAAGAATTCGGCGAAATAGATTTCAAAATAACCATATTGATAGATGAAGATATAGTGGAAAAACCTATAGATACCGATACGATATGGCCTATATTATATTCAAACCCATGGACTTCTAAATTTACAGGGTTTGATATGGCTAGTTTATGGGGAGAAGACATCCAAGAAATGATAGAAACACGTTCAACAATTTTGATAGATTTGGTACCTCTTGGTGTTTTCGGATTTATAGAAGATTTTTTCAATGACAAAACACTAGAATTTAGTAATAAAAGAGAAGAGTATGCTTTTTTTGTATTACATCCAGTTTTCAATACTACATCGTCTGAACCTCTTGGTCTAATCATGGAAATATTATTCCCTGGTGGGATAATATTAGAGTTAGTTGATCAATTGGATCCACACAATATAAAACTACCGGAACTTTACATATTGAGAAAAAGAAAAGATGGTTCTACAGAGATGGTGTTTTCTCTATCTGAAAGAGTACATGATCCTTATGGTGATTCATATAAAAATACAGAATCATGTAAGAATGTATATACAAATACTTTCATAGTATCGGATCAATTGTTTACAGTCATATTGGCATCGGATACTGTTCCAGAATTTGTTTCATATGGTACAACCCTTTTAATTTGCATTGTCGCTACAATTATAATATCTTTATCGTGTTTCAATCAAATAGGTCAGACAAATTCACAAAAGGATCTTGTAAAATTCCATAAAGAATCTACAGACTTGAAATCAGAGTTCCTAGCTGAAATGTCTCACGAGTTACGAACTCCTTTAAATGGAATTGTAGGAACTGCTGATATATTGTCAACTATGGATATTGGTAAAGAAGCATCCGAGTATATTCAAGATGTTAAAACGTGTTCTACAATGTTGATGTCAACTATTTCAGAGATACTAGACTTCTCTAAGATAGAAGCAGGGAAGCTTACTTTAGACATTGTAGGTGTACGTCTAAACGAATTTATACCAGAGATTGTTAAAATTATGACACAATCTTATAATAGGAAAGAAACATTTGGGCGTGTGGAACTACATCTCGTCATGGATGTTCCATCGTGTCAAGTGTTTGGTGACAAAACAAGATTGAGACAAATAATCATGAATTTTGTATGTAATGCCTTTAAATTTACAGACGCAGGATCCATCATGGTAAATATACATGTGAACTATATTGTAAATACTGAAGGAACTTATATAGATGGGGTGTGTCAAAGGGGTGTAGCAATAGATATAACAGTGGAAGATACTGGTATAGGAATGGACAATGATAAAGTATCTAAACTATTTCGACCATTCTCCCAGGTTCATAGAGGAAGATCTGAGAATGGAACTGGTCTTGGTCTAGTAATTACAAAGGCCATATGTGATGCAATGGGTGGATATACTTCATGTAAAAGTCAAGAAGGAATTGGGACGACTTTTAAAGCCAGAGTGTTGTTTGGAATAAATGATAGTATACAGGTAGGGACACCGAGAACTATAATATGGGAGCTTAGACATGTACCCCGGATTCAAGTCGAATCATCTCCTATCATGATATCATCTACTGATTCTGAACCAAAAGTCCTTATAGTTGATGATGTGCATATCAATAGAAAGGTTCTTTCTAAAATGTTACAACTTCTAAATCTAGAATCAGATACAGCATGTGATGGTGTGCAGGCGATTGAAATGTGCAGGATGAAGAAATATTCAATTATAATTATGGATTATTATATGCCGGGGATGACAGGGCCAGAGGTGATCATAGCTATTCGAAAAGACACACGTACAATGAATAAAGAAACGGTAACAGTAGGATTAACTGCAAGTGGAACGGAAAAAACATTTTCCGATATGAAAGCATCGGGAATGGATGATTATATGACCAAACCAGTTGGATTTAAAACCATCAAAGGTATATGTGAAAAATATAAAGTAATATAATTAATTATTTTTTCGTCCTCTTGGAAGATCTCTCCATCTCCACCCCCTTCCTCTTTCCTGACTCTTCATCCGAAGATTCACCGTCTGGGAATTCATATGTCAACATACCACTCCTCTCCAAAGACCCTAACACGCTCTGAAAAGGTCGTACACTCTTGGACTCTTCATCATATACACCACTATTGATATGGTGAAGATCTTCTGTATAAGGCATATCAAAGAACTTTCTGGAACCAGACCCATAAGCTTCCTTCCACCATGGGATACCTATCGCAGGACAACCCTCCCTATCCTTCATGGTAAGAACCTTGCCCGCGAGAGAAGGTATGTTGGAAGTACTATCATTCCCAGGAGAATGAGCCACAATAGACCATCTCTGCGTCATTGTGGTAAGATCCATCTTCTTACATTCAAAACCAGTCGGAAGCTTGCGGGGCCTGTCAGGGAAGTGGGAATTTATATCCTCCAACAACTTCTTCCACTTCCTAGAATCAACTATATAGTACCTATGAACATTATTCCCTGTAACACTAGCCTTCTTAATACCATGCGCATAAGGACGGAACGGTGTCTTAGACATGATGTGAAGAAAGTCCTTCATTGACATCTTACCCTCATCCAGTATTATCCTAGGAATACCACTCTTAAGAATAGTTCCAATCTCCTCCTTGTTCCTCACAACGTCGTCGAAATACGCACAACACATGTGCTCAACCATGGGAAGAGATACAACCACCACATCCCTCTCGGTGTTGTCAGAGTGAGTATAGGTCACCGGGACCCATGCACAATGACCAGTTGATCCATTGAAAAGAAGAGGAAGAACTTGCCAGAATAACCAATGATTGGGGCTGGAAAAGATGCTGTCCGTGCGAACCCCATCAACCTGTGTGACCATTCTGCTCATCTTCTCCTCGATTTCTGCAACCTTTGTGTTCACCATGGAGACCTTGGTATCCACATCGCCTATCTTCCTATTGCAATCCACCAGCTGTTGACCAGCCTTCATCATCATATCAGTGAAGGAATTCATACGGTTGTCGAACTTGACTTCCATAGACTGTGTATATTCCCTATTGTCTACGATGATCTTGGACAATTTCCCCATGTTGGCCCAGAATTCTTCCGACCCCATTGACACAGGCGTTGACACAATGTCAGTAGAAGTGGATATCATGTCAGTTGATGAAGCCATTTTTGTGGAGATTATGTGATTGTGATTGTTGTGTAGTGGTATATCAAATGGTAGTATTAAATATTAAATATTAAATATTAAAATTGACAGAACCAAATATCCCATCGTGGGTTTGTCTAATATGCTTATCCAAGTTAAATCTTGAAAAAAATCTACGATCACATTTGATACACGGATAACCACCTCTATGATAAGACCGTATATGATACGCTCTTTTTGTCTTCGCCGTGAAAGATCTAGTACACCCATCCACCCCACATTCGAATACAATTGATGTATGCTTTTCCCCATGATGCATAAGAAGGGACTGTTTTGTACTGAATGTTATACCACACTTGCTACACATATATCTCTCCTTTTCACACTTTATACCTGAATGTAACTTTGAATGTCTAACCAGACTCCTCTTAGACGAAAGAGTACTGTTACATATAGTACAGTCAAATGTGAGTCCAAGATGAACTGACCTATAGTGATCCCTCTCACTAGATCTTGCTCCGAAAAACGATATACACCCATTAATCCTACATGGAATATCAAGTACCCTCTTCTTATTCGTAGTCGGTACCTGATCCATATCAACAACGATTATTTGACTTATTAGACCGACGTCTACGATTTCATCTGGTTCCTGGCTGTCGTCCACCACCTTTAAATCAAATCCAATTTCTTTCGGATCTATATCAAATCCTGTAAATACTTCATCGAAGTTAAAATCAGCTTCCGTGACATACGTTGCATCCATGATTGAATGAATAGTGTGTCAGAGTATTGTTCAAAAATTAATATTTAATATTCATAACATATACTCTTACCACCATAGTCACTAAAAGTATGGCACGATTGAGCGCAAACACACCGATGGGAGAAGTGTTCGTTGAATATAGTGAACAGATGGGACTTAATGCATTCATGAAGGATGAGTGTATTGACAGGCAGCTTGTGGAGTTGTGTAGCAATCTGGCAGTAGCTGCCCAAACGGACTTTCCTGATAAGACGGTATACGAATTTCTAAAAGAGATAGCTATCTGGACAAATGAGGTGGAGGACGATCTAACACACGATATCGAGCCGATTTCTATGGATAGTATCAGAAGACATATATACGAAGATGGGGGTCGTCTGAATATAGTTGATATTATGATACAGGTGTTCGAGATGCAGCATATTGTATCTTACACCCTGGGAATGATGACGTCAGGGTAATAGTTAATAATTAACAATTGATATCATTTATCGGTCGGTGTGGATTCAAGTTAGTTCCCCCGGTCCCTATGATGGCAACATTGAAAGAATTCGCTATATTGCAACAAGAAAGTAAAAGAATCAGAAAAGTATACACCATATTTATTTTTATCCAGTGTGACACGACAGTGTACAAAAGCTTACTATTCATAAAAAATAAGAACACCCCTTGAAAAATATAAAAGGCGTTTATGACAAAATTTCACACGGATTCCACCCCCACATGACCACAACCCACACCACACCACAACTACTCTCAAACATGGCTCTCTTCTCTTTGTGCGCTATCATTCTTGTATCGAAAGCCAGTGGGATTGCGTCTACAACGACGACATACTCCGATTCATCTTGTACACAAGAACTGGCTGTTAGTTCTGTATTTGGATCATTCAGGGTATCGGACGGAGAAGTATTTTTAGGAAATTTCAACACGTGCTATGACGGAAATGGAGCCAGTTCGTTAACCGTATGTGACGAGAACACGGGAGAGTATGGTATAATTTCATACTCCGACGAATCGTGTGTGACATCCTTGTTGGATCTATCGGGAGAACCTCCTTGCGTCGAGCTTTCAGATTGCGGAGAGGGAGGAGGAGTTTGTTCGTTTAGGCAAACATGCTCAAGCGCTGAACCTACGATTATAACAGCCAATAGATATAACTTCTTGGCAACCGAATATAAAGACTCAGATTGTCAAACTCCTACTGGAAAAACGGAGATTCTTTCAACGACCATTTACGGTATCGAAGGAGTTGGAGACGGTTCTTGTGCTATTCTTGGTGCAAACTACTTTCACACGGCATGTATGGACGATGGTAGTACATTGTCCCAAACATTCGGAACTGGTGATAATACTTGTTCCGTAGAAGTATACAGTGAAAGCAGGAGTACTGGAGACATAACTTGTGACACCGTAGAAGTGAACGGCCTCTATTACAACGCGGTTTCATGTACGGACGATGCTTCTACTGTTGGTGGGTCCCCGACTTCTTCACCGACACCTTCTCCGATTTCTGACAGACTAGTGGATAGTTCTTCAAGGGATTATGCTTCTACTATTGGTGGGTCCCCGACTTCTTCTCCGATTTCTGACGGACTAGTGGATAGTTCTTCAAGGGATGATGATTCTTCAAGGGATGATTCTTCTTCCAGGGATGATGATTCTTCTTCCAGGGATGACGATGATGTTGTGGAATCTGATCCTTCTTCCAATATAGTAGTTATCGTAGCAACAACAGTTGGAGTTTCTTTCCTATTGTTGATAATAGGTGGGTGTATATTTGTAATGTGTAAACCATGTAGGAAGGAGTGTGGTAAAAAGACGTCAGAAGTACCCGACATAGAAGAGGCTAAGATGGACGAGACGGTTATTGAGTGTGTGGTGGGAGTTCCGACGGCACCATCGGATTTGATGGCTAAGGGTAACATACCGGAAGCGGTACCGGTTGCTGAAACAATTAATTAAAAACAATGTCTTGAAGTGTTCCGCGGTGGCTCCTATGGCCCCGACGGATCCCTCTAGGGGGTGTGTAATGTTTGATTTTGTAATAATATTTTTTTTAAAATTCCATTGATCTAACACATTCTTCAGATCTTAACCGTTTGGGACACAATTGGCTCTCCGGTAATGGATCACAATCTTCTACATTCGAAATTACTCCAGAACCCTCTTCTTCATATTTCTTCTTGCGTCGACGCTTCTTCATGGAATTTGATGTCTCTATTAAATACATTAATGTGAACTCCCCTGCGTATAAACCATTGTAAAGAATGAAATATGGTGTAAGACTATCCCCAGCTGCTCTCAATTGTTGAAAACAATACCGTATGTCTCCTACAGTCATACCCAATATTCTTGATTTAGCTGTTGAACGATATCTCTGTGTTCTCTTACTCTGGCGAAGAGTCATTCTTTTCTCAGTAGGTGTTTTATCAGAAAAAGGATCTCGTATAGATTTATTTATATTCTCTATATTTTTCACGGATATAAATACATGTGTAAAAGTCAAAATATAAATGAATAGTAAAAAAAACCTATATCTATACATTCGCGACCATCTTATTCTGAAAACGGTATACATTATAAATTGTACACAATTAACCCCGGGGATTAACTACGCATCTTTCTGAACAGAGTCTTTAAAAGGGCATCGTCAGTTTTAGTATAAGTATCTTTCAGATCAAATGCATTTACAGCATTAATCTTCTTACTTTCAGCTATTTTCAATTTCAGGGCAGACTTCTGTTCATTGATTTCATCCCAGAATATCTTCTCCTCTTGATTAGATTTCTCTTGTTCTGTCAAAGGAGTCACCTTCAAAGTCGTCGTCTTCTTTTTCTTATGTTTAGGTTTCAATGAATCCTGGATTTCCATAGTCATTACAAGTATCTCATCACCTATGTCCCCGACATCTGCACATATGTTCTTCCAGTCTTTGTGTTTGGCCCAGTGTGAAATAGTGTCTGTCATATGGAGAAACATCTTTGCCTCGTTACGAATTGATGGTAATTTGTTGGAATCTTTTGCCTGTTTTACTAGGGAAGACGCTTTTTGAAGATCCATAGAAACCAATATAAGGTTATTGCAAATGATAGGATTACTTCCCTTAGCCATACCTATTTTAACAATTGACTCTTGAATGTCGTTAACAACTTGTGTGAGTTCATCTTTGAGAGACATTGTTGATATCTTATTTAAATAAATGCTATATTTTAATGACAATGACACACTGATAGATTATCATTTATAATATTTACACAATATATCCCCAATCTCCACATCCTGAAATGGAGGAGGGGTTTCTCTGTGAGAGTGTTTACGCGTGGCAACGCGAGAGGGTTAGATGTCTAGATGAAGACGACTTTCTATATGCAGACATGTCCTGGAAAGTAGATGGTAGGCTACTCAGGGATGTCAGACAAGTTTATGCTGGGTCTTCTTTCATGGCAGCCATGTTTGCCACGGGGATGAAGAAAGGAATAGTATACGATGAAGAAAATGAAATCCATGTTTACGAAGTGGATGAAGACTTCTCAACGTTCGAAAGTATCCGTGTATTCTGCCATACTGGTCTGGTAAGGTTCTCAAAAGGAGAAACTATACTAAAGACACTGGAAAGATACTCTGCATTTCACATGTATGATATAGAGGGAGGAAAGGTTGCACTGAGGAAACTTATACAGGACAATCTTACACCTGTAAATGCAACACAGGCATTCGAGTATGCCATACACAGAGACGACTCTGAATTACTCGATGTTATAAATGGATATATTGTAGATTACGCGTTTGTGATTTTCAAACACAAGAATTTTGGAAATTTAAAAATGGAGTCTATTTCATACCTCGCTGACCTCTGTCTAGAAAACAAACTGAATATAAAAGAACCAGATCTCCTGGAATACATGTATAAGTTTTGCGATAAGAAGCTCGGAGAGAAGGAGTATAACGAATTCAAGAATCCTATAGATATCATGAAACACAGATTCGGGAAAACAAGTATATGGGAATCAATTCGTATACAGAATATAACCATGCCAGAATTTATGGAATTCATCAATTCTCATCCTCAATGTATGGGGAATGATGATATAGTAGAGGTCATGAAAACAATATACTCTAGTGAATCATCGTCTACACTTGTGAAGAAACGAAAACGTTTCCAGATGATATCATCATATCCTAGAAATTTAAACATACTGGATACTGGAGAAGCACAGGGAGATATTACACATTGGGACATGGACAAGCTACAGGTATTCTTTGTATTCGATTGTTCGGGCAAGGAGAAAATAACTCTTCCCCCGACTCTTTTCAGACAATGGAAGCTTAGATGTTCTATCCATATAGATAAGAGCCTACATTTGAGGGGAGGTGTAGTAATGGATGACAACACCAGCGACGAAGTAATGCTCACTGTGAAAATGGTCAATTTCGTACACGCGAGATGGAGAAAGAGTACAGCTTTGTGTAAACCGAAGGATTATAGTTTTGATATGCCGAATATATTATCATGGAATTCTATCGAAGGACCTGGTTCCGGAGGATACATGTTCAACATGGCAAAGTACCCGGAATACGATGAGAATGGGACTTGGTTGATGATGTCTCTTGCAATAGAGAGGGTAATACCGAACCAGTAAATAATCTACAAATATTTATTTCTATCAGTTTCCAATATATACAGGATGTCAGAAACAAAATACCCAAAATCAGCCTCCTCCTTGGTAAGGACAGTGTCAGGGAGAAGAGGCTCTTTTAAAATTGTAATACGATTAATCATTTTCATAAGTGTTTCCAATTCATTATCCCCCTTGGGTATACTTCTACCGATCACATACGACCAAAATACCCAACTATTATGCTTCTTTTCATGCTGTTTGTCGTACGCAGTAAGGGGTGAATTGTTATCTGTCAGATAATTATAAAAACATTCATATTCTTGGAGTTTATACATGTTTAAGTTAAAACAATATTTAATTAAGAATCATATCAACATAAAACATGATAGCCATATACATTACGATAGCTATAGGATGGACTGTCCAGGTTCTAAAAGATGGCAACTTGAACATCTTAGTGGGAAGATCTAAACCGAAACGTCCCACTGTGGATAGGAATAATCCTAGAGAAGCTCCAATTATAAGCTTCTTTGAAATAGGTACGTGATCCTCAGCATCCTTCTGCCGATTCATGACAATGTTTGTTATACCATAAGAAACCAATATACCAACCACTATGATCTCGTATGGTATCGATAAGAAATCAAGTACTTCCGAATTAGACGCCAGAGATAGAGCCTGAATCCTATTTCTATTCTGAGCCATACCAACATATATCAATGTTGGTAAAGCCACGGCAACAGACGAACCTTTTAGAAAAGAATCCATATTATATACGTGTGAAATATTTTATATTGTAATTAGTAATATTTAATACTATGCCTAAAAAACCACAACTTTAATTCACAATCCAACATGTCTATACTATCTATCATCATATTTATACTCTCCGGTGTTCTATCGGAAGGATGTGGACAGAATGAAACATTTACTGTAATGTCGGATAAATTTGAAAACGCCCAGGGGTGTTACGTACCGTCGTATAGATTCAGATCTTCTCATAACTTTATGTATATATCGTACCCAACTGGTGGAAGACAACAGGCTAATTACCTGGGTGTAGACACTTCTTCTCCAGAAGATGATGGTAAATACGTATTGTCCTTCTACGGAGACGATGGACATCTTATTTCGTGCAAGACGACTATGTATTCTGTAATGGAAAGTCCAGTAGAAATTAAGTGGTGGGATACATGCTTTGGAGACAATGATATCTCAATCACATGTGGGTGTGGTACCGAGACGGACTCTCAAGAATACACAGGAGACGGAGAAGAACAGGGGAATTATGTTGTACAGGAACCAACAGAATATCCGATAGGGATGATTATATTCTATGGATATGTTGTCATCGGTATCATTGCATCAGTTGTGTATACGAGGTGTATACAAGGTGTTGTTATAAGAGGACGGAATTAATTAATTAAGATAATTCAAACCAATCAATACCATTCGTGTATACCTTCATTGACCCATATGATGTACTTAATGTGCTACTGGCGTTTCCCGATATCAATTCGGTAGAAAATGGTGAAATTGTGATAATACTTGCCCCTGAAACTTCTTTAACTATATGTATGATATCACCCACTGATTTCGTCGATGGATCCGGGAGAGTCAAAGACGTCGCCAAAGTTCCCGTAATTGCAACTATATCTGTCAACACATCTATAGTGTCTGTTGTGACAAGGGCACCTATCGCAATTCTAGTATTTACAGATCTAAATGATAAATTCCCAGAATCATCAGTTTTAAGAACTTGTCCAGATGAAGGGGCTGCAGAAGGCCATGTGAATGATCCTATTTGAAGATTAGAAGATGATGAAATTGTTGACGTTACTACCGCATCACTTGTGATTGTACCTGACATTTTCCCATATGAATACAATACAATATAATTATAACATACATATATATATACAATTATTATACGTAAGTTGGGAATGTTCAAAAAGAGACGACAAAAGGTTAAACCCAGAGAAAATACACAATGTATACACTGTACAAGAAACGAAGAAAGGTTATGTAACATCGAAAAAATGATACAAATGATAATTGAAAACAGTTCAAAAATGGAAATTGACAGGGTGAAACATGAATCAATGGTAGAAGACGAAAGAATCGAAACTTCCACCGAGACTAGGAGAATCTTTGAAGATATCCGTCATTGTCTCGTGAATATAATGAATAAAGAGAAGAAACGCAATTTTTTTTCAATTAATTTTTAATTAATTCGCAGATACCATCCTTGTAGGTTCCATATCCACCATCTCCTCATCTCCGACACAATCAAAATCTATGGCTTCCATGTACAAGTCATCTGATGACTTATTGTTCCCGTTACTAAACATGGGATTACATAATTCATACCCTCCTTCCGATGATTCTTCTTCAAACATATAATCGTCTTCCGACAATGACAATGAATCAAGACCGGGAAGACTTTCATCTTCTACCGGATTCATAGGATTGGTGGTAGAATACACCGAATACACCTCCAAATCCTCCAAATCATCCTTACTCTCTTGAGCATACATCATGGGGTTGTTTACAATATACCTATCATCCTCACCACCAACAACAAGACTAGAGTCAGACATCGACTCAACGTGTACAATACCAGATTCAATGTCAATATTCTCACCAGACACTATTTCAATCTCTTTGTCATTACTGGAATCACCCGCATCACCAGCCTTCCCGAAACCACCAGCCCCCGTACTGGTACGTGTAACCCATCCTTGACGGTTCATCGTAAAGATAGAGTAGATGCGGACAACCCACATAAGAAGAAGGTACCAGGGCATAAGGAACAACCAGGGGACATACTTACAAGGTGTAGTCCGGAACGCGGGGAACACCCTGACCAACCTCCGTACGGCCATACCTAAGAACAAGAACACAAAGATCCTCAACGTTACTTCAAGACCACTAGTCCCGACCCAAAACCACTCCCCCGTGATAAGGCTGTAAATGGTAAGACCAACAACGGCTGTCATCACCAACGTGTTGAGCCATACCGTCAACACCTGGAAAAGAATGGCAGGACGCTTGTAGGCCCAAAACCTAGTGTAAGGTACATCAACATGCTTCTCTTTGATGCAAAAAATAGCACGAATGGTACGGCGACAAGAATTCCTGGCCCACCTCATGCGTTGCTTCATAAAGATTTTCAATGAAGGAGGGGAAATCGTGAGGAAAACGGCAGTACGCTGGTACACACACCTCCAACCCGTACACAACAAAAGACTGGTAACACGACCGTCGTCACCGGAGATACAGGGCATACCCAAAAATTCTTCCTTCTGGAGAGCATCCATAAGGGGCAAGATAGCACTCTTACGGAATGCTACACACCTTCCACCCAAGACGGTGACACACCCGAAAACGCTGAGTGCGGGGATGGTGAATCGGTATTTGATCACTTCGATGAGGTTGTTGAAGAAGTTGATGCTGTTGGCGGTAGGCTCGTAGATAAGCTGATCACCCACAACGCCTCCGATACGCTCATCTTGGGCGATGGGCTTGATGAGCTCGTCAATTGATCCAGGTTCGGCAAAAGTGTCGGATTCGATGATGACAAGGATCGGGTGCAGAGCAGACTCGATGCCAAGACGCACAGCTTGCCTCTTTCCAACCGGAGAAACCAAAACACGGACACGGGACTCATGTGCCCAATTTTCCCTACACCATTTAGCCACCTTGGCTTCCCTCTCATCCGTCACGATAAGAACTTCTCTCACCATGGTGTTGGACTCATGAAAAATCCTCTCCACCGAATCGGAAAGAGTCTCATTAGTCTCCTTGTATGTAGGAACGATGATAGAAACTCCCTTGTTCCCAGCCCACCCGTGAAAAGGCTTGTAGACACAGTATGCCAGCAAGAACTTGAGAAACCAGATAGCCCAAAAATAACAAAGAAGAACCAGGTAGAATGAGAAGTCGCTCCTCACACCAGTGAAGAAAATTACAACATTGTCATTGATAGAAGACATGTTGAGGAGGGGAGGAAGTGAAAGTGAAAGGAGATGGGTGCCTCGACCAAAATTGATAATTAATATTAACGAGGGATTCCTACTACATTTAGAAATGATAGTCGGAATACATACTGGATTAATTAAACCGAAGTTCTTAGAAATCGGGATCTTCGTGATAATAGTAGCTCAAGATCAAGTCTTCTGCATCCATACAGCATTCAACACTCTCACAATTCCCATCTGAAGCAATCTTACAAGACTTGTTCAAAATTCCAGTAACACCTCCAGGGCAAAGGTAATCCTTACCCATATCAAGGAAATTCTCGACACAGTGACCCATCTCAACATCTGAAGTTACACAACAGTCAATGCTTTCACAATTTCCATCTGAAGCAAGATTACAACTCTTGTCGATAACACTATCAGCACCTCCATAGCAAAGATACTCTTTTCCAGTGTCGAGAAAGTTGTCGAAACAATTTCCTACAAATTCCTCACACACGGTACAACATTCAATGCTTTCACAGTTACCATCTGAAGCAATCTTGCAACTCTTATCTATAACACCATCAATACCCCCATGACAGAGATACTCCTTGTTCACGTCTAGGAAGTTCGTAAAACAATCTCCCTCCACGTCATCGGTAGAAGATGCTACGGAAAACAGACAAAGTGTGTAAAACAGAACAGAAAAGAAAGTCTTCATAGCAACAGTTCTAAAATATTGTGATCATATGGGGGGTATAAAAGTAGAATCTTAAAATTCAGAAAAGATGTATATTAAAAATTAAAAAAAAGTCAGATTCAAAATTAAAATTGGAAAATAAGAACCACATAGTATCACTTATTTCCCAGACCATGTCTAAAATGATATGCAGTTTTATACTGGCATGTTTAATGAGTTTCACGATGAGTAATGCGACCGAGGTTCCTAAAATATACATTTACGATGACCCCAGAGTGGATTGGTCTCACCTAATACCATGCTACGAAGAACAACACAAGGGTGTCTCTCCTCACAAAGATGAATCCAGCGAACATGCTCAGAACATGGGAGAAGTTTGGATGCACCAGTTGATGCTGAAGCATCCTTACCGGACTATGGACCCAAGAGAAGCATCTATGTTCTACGTTCCCATGTACATAACAGTTAGCTCTGACGCGGAACCACTTGGAGGAAGCCTGCTTTGCAACGGAAAAACACACATGGAACGTGTCTCCGAAGCTATCGAATATCTGGAGACTGAGAGCATATATTTCAAGACTCTTGGTGGATCAGACCATATGATTACATGCACATGGTGGAGATGTGGTGCCGCAATGGGAAACAATGCAAGAGTTGTTCTCTCTCGGACAATCATTGGAATCAACGAATCCCCTCCGGTCAACAATATATGGGCCAGATGGGAATGTATGGACCGCGTTATAACTTTGCCATATGTTGCTAGTAGCAAACTTACCACGGGACACGACCATCACACCAATGTAGAAAGGAAAATACCATTCTATTTCTCCGGAAGGGCTAGGGGTCGCATAGAGAGGGAGAATCTAGTAGTAATCCAGGAGAAGTACACGGACAGTTTTATAGGTGTTTCTAAATGGGTATGGGCTGATGACCCCGAATCATATTCGGATCATATCACAAATAGTGTATTCTGTCTATGCCCCAGGGGAGACACCCCGTCTAGTAGAAGACTATTTGACGCAGTTGAAGCTGGGTGTATACCAGTTATGACAGAGAGTCAGGTGGTAGACGGGGCTGTACCATTTAAGAAACATATCAATTATGAATCATTTTCGGTTATTGTTCCCGATAACACCTTTTTGACGAAGAAAGATGTTCTTACTATGGCTACGGGGTTATACAATATGGATAAGAAGGAGTTGGAATTCAAAAGGATGAATCTTAAGTATGCTAGGAAGTTTCTAGTATATGGTACATCTACGTCTGAAGAAATGATTCCGAGTATGGGACTGGTTAGTTTCTTCTTGAAGGATGCATGGAGAGCCATGAATCTCAAGGGTACATGGGGGTGTGATGCTAGCCCATGGTGGGAATTTCCTGCTGATTGGGTTGATGCATCTTCACCTCCTCTACGTCAACATGGAGAATGGGTGTTTGACACTGAAACGATAGTATCTAGGGAGAATTCTATTCTCATGTGTACACCCCCTTACACAAGGTCTAAGCCTATAAGAAACTTCTTCAAACATGTACAAGAATCTAGCACGTGGAAGGGGAAGAATGTTGTTGATGAAGGGTTGGATATTATACAAATGTCTGGACCTGATATGTTTGAAATATATTCAAAAGTAGGATGGGTAAAAGCGTCAATGGTTAGGGACCCTGTGACTCGTCTACTATCAGCGTTTATGCTAGATAAGAGTGTAGTGGCATATACAATTGACGGTAAAGGTTTTAAGGATTTCGTTTATGATATGGGAACGGATGTTGATATAGAAATTCCCCACGTATTTAAACCCATGAGGAGTATGTGTGGGATGAGACATGTACACTTTGAATCTATTGTCCAATACGAGAACGTAGACACACTAGGGAAGAAATTTCTTGAATCTCTCCCTGGTGACATTTGGAAGAATAGTGGTCTTAATTGGGAAGAGGGGGATATAGATATCATTGAATATTTCAATGAGAAATACGAATCGGTTTCGAGGGATATCAACCTGAACACATTGTTCAATACATGTGAATGGTCAAGATATTACGATGAAGATACGTTGGATCTAGTGGGGGAGATCTACAAGGAAGATTATGATGCTTTCCGTTTCTACAACGTGGAAGAGTGGAAAGAGAAACTTGCTTCGTGCGAGGGTTAAATTAATACAATTTTATAGGAATAATCATTCCTAAAGTTTAATATTTAATATTTAATACTGGATCACGACACTGGGCCAACCTCAGTCACACTATTAAATATCATGGCATCATTTATCACATTCTTGTGCCTTCTACAATGTGTCTTCTCGAATGGAACATCTTTCAAGACTAATCCTATACATGCACCCAAGATCGTCGTCATCCTATCTATGCAGAGGAGTGGGAGTACAAGCCTAAATACTATGCTTGCTTCTCACCCATGTGCTCTTAATGGAAACGAAATCATGACTGATAGGGAATCACAAGACCTTCTTCTGGCTCATAAGTTGACTGGGATGGATTGGGAATACACCAGAAGTAACCCCCTGGAATTTCTTATGGAAAGTCATAGACATATATGTGGAACGCGTTCGGAATGTGGAGGGGATTGTACTATATTTGTCAAATTGTTTGATATCAACGGTATAAGTGATGAAAATCTTCTAGATCTATTCTCGAGTCAGGAAATAGGGTACGTGGTTTTAGAAAGAAACCCAGCTGATTCGTATTCGTCGATGAAGAATGCAGAGGAGCAAGGAGATTGGCTTACGTCTCCAGGGGAGAATAGGCCCAAGAAGATAAACTATGAACTTACCGAAAAGTACAGGAAACGTCAGTCTGACTGGTATGTTAAATTGAGGGGGTTCCTAAGGGATGTTGGACATACGTATGTAGAGGTTTCTTTCCAGTCGATACAATCATGTGATCTTATACACGAAGTTCTTCCGAGAGTATACAATTTCTTTGGTATGGAATCTGGGATGGTTGTAAATGTAGACGATGACAATTTTCTAGAATCGTCAATGGAGGAATTCATCAAAAAATGTGTTTAGCCCCCACCTTTCACAACTTCCCACATCTCAATATGATGCTATCAAGATCGATGACGATATCTGAGAAGAAGAGGATAGGATCCATTACAACACATATGGCGAAGAAGAAGTTCAATGAACGAACTTTACACAGTAGAAGCAAGTTTGTAGTGTCTGAACGTTCCAAGTCGCTTGTACGCGTGTTGAGAGAGAAGAGGTCGTGTAATACCAGTTATACAGTGGATAAATTCATCACGTCTGGTATGACATACGACACACTTGATGTGTGTGTTAAAGGAGTCCCGGGGGTAGGAGAATCCCAGAAGAATACATTGGATGAACATGGTGTAGAGAAGATATCTGACCTAATCGATATATTCTTTGAACTAGAAGAAAAGGGGGGTGTAGGTGGGCCATATGAATTGTTCGAAAAGTGGCTCAAGAATATAGGAATTAGTGTTCATACGGATACAATTACCATGTGTATTTCAGCAAAGTGGTATATGTTGGTGGCAAAGGGACAAGACCATAGGAGAGAAATTGGGAGACGGTGCATAGTTAAGAACATAGGTGGGATATTAACAATTGGTATATGTTCATGCTTGCTGTTATTTTAATTAAAAAAATTTGAAATACAACATACAACATACTAAAAATCCTGACTCATTGGGATATTTCCCAATGTTGATGCTTCAGGGCACATCCTTTTCATAACATATGTTCAATTTTATAATAACACTTCACCATAGCGAAGACATCATCCAGGGCACAGTGTGCATTCTCGAAATTCTCGTCAAATAGGAACTTATACAACTCCTGAAGCTTCGGCCACTTGTAAGATGAAGAGAACTTCCCAGGACATTTCACAATATCTACGGTGGACAACATGGTACACACCCCAGATGCTTCCTGGAGAATCATGGCATTAATTGTGTCTCCCATCCTATATAACTCTGCTACAGTGATGGTCCTGTCGAAAAACAAATTATGAGCAATTACAGTGTCTGCAGACTTTACATCCTTCATGAATAGTGCCAAGACCTCTTCAACAGGTTTTCCATAGTCTACGATCATTTTTCTTGATATATGATGTATAAACTCGGCACCAATCTTTTCATACATATAACTCTGCCCAGGATCTACAATCATGTAATTCTGAGAATACACTATAGATTCATCACGAAGAATCCAAGCAATAGATATTATTCTACATTTGTCATATTTGTCGAAAGTATTTTCTGATGGGTTTACCCCGCGAGGAGGAAGCCCGGTAGTCTCGATATCAAAGAATAGGGAAATCATGATATATATATTATTTAGTATGATTATTTACCATAGGAAAAATACGCACTAGATCTAAAGATCCATCAATCAAAATTTGGCGTTTTAAAAAATACACTAATTGATAGTCAGATCAATTGTTTGAACACCGTGTGGACCATGTTGTACAATCAACGTGTCATATATGACGACATCATCCTCCTCTTCATCTTCGACTACTGTATCAATGACTCCCTCTATCTCTCCTCTACATATATGACACTTATGTATATCTCTTACAATAAGCTCGCTCATACATGAAGAACACATGGTATGAAGACAAGGCATTATAACCGATACGCAGAAAACACCATCTTCCGATTCATCCTTCAAGCAGACTGAACACGATTTTTCTCCAAAGACTTCCATTTGTGTCTGGGTGAAGAAAAGATTGTGACCATGTGGGCACACAACACGACTAAACCACAAACATCCAAAAAGGTTTTACACCATAATTATCATAGAATCAAAACTCGTTATAACTGGGACAACACGTACATCCAACACATGCTCCTAGCCAACATGGAAGACATAGCCCACAAGACAACATTGTTAGACCGAAGTGGGCAAAGTGGTTTACGGGCAAACAACAATCGTCCTTCACATATTCATTCTTCGCTGGTTCCATCTTGTGTGCAGGCTGTATTCCCAAAATATACTGTTCCCTTGGTGTCATGATCTTGGGTACAATAATGTCGGGTACAATCGGAACCTCAACACTTTTAGACATTGTGGTAATACGGATTTTAGGACGAATAGTAGCTGATGTCATTATTGTGAATACGTGGGGAGATAGCCATTGGTATATTAAATATTAAATATTAACACATCATCTTCTTATTTATTCTAAGATCACATACGCCTTCATACAAAGTACCTCTTGGCCTCTTTTTATCCGTAAGTCTACGACAAATGTCTCCCCATCCTTGCCCATACAACTCCTCTATTCTTTCGATAAGCCTATATACAGGAGACATAGAACATGTAACGGCTATGGAATCCTTAACCTTTGACTTATACACGAATCGTAACAACATCTTGACAGAATTTACAGAAATACGTATATGTTCACATACCAACATCTGACGCCCTATATTGCTATAATAGTTAGCAATTTCAAGATGTCTATCGATGTATGATATAGAGTTCCTTATAACATTCATATGGTAATAAATATCCGTATCCGTAGACATTAGGAAAGTGAAGACGGATGTAAATTATGGTATTACACTTTCTAGTAAATATCAAATATCAAATATTAAATATCGGTGACGGGGTTTCCAGATATGAATATTACGACGTGTCACATCCACACGAACACATCCCCACCTCTCACAATTATCCGGACACCGTCTTAATAATATTTCATATTTATACAACAATGTCTGATTCGGAGGAAGGATACCAGATCAAGACAAGGAAGAGGTCTAAAGAATCTGACCCATTGAACAATATGAAGAGGAATCTTTTCGAGAAAGTTTGTTCAGGTCGTAACATGGAGTTTAAAAGTGGGATGGCGAATAAGAACTCTATCTATATACGAGAGTTGTCACTTGAAATAGATAAATATGCCGATTCTCTGGCAGAGTCTGTGTTTGAACCCGGAACACTTTTGTCCGATTTGAGCCGGAGGGATATGGGAGAAATGACTTCTTTTTGTAATGAAAAGTCTAAGGCTCAATGCGACATGGGTAAGAATGCTCTGAACACGGAAGGGTGTGGATTCTTACCGGGATATTATACAGGAGAACCTGTGAAGAAGTTTATACCTCAATTGTATCATATTCTCCAGGATTACGGGTTCTTTCATCACTACTTGAACTTTACGAGTATCATAGACACACGTCCGAGAATGAAGATCAATAAGATATTGTCTAAATGGGGGATACAGTTGGGAAGAGTATTGGACGGGATAGAAACACGTGAAGGGAAAATAGGTTGTTTGGATACAATGATGGCTAGATTGAGAAGAGTACAGTTTCTGAGATCTTTTGATTCTTCATGTTGTATGGGTGGTGTAATATCAGAAGAATCAATGAACCATGACTTTTTCAGTATAGAAATTCTTGATACGGTATATGAGACACTGGAGGAAGAGAAAGCCTCTTTGATGACGAATTAATTAATTTTTAAAAATATCTTTTACAAAATTCCTGACTCGGTCGGGGGTCCTAGGATCCTCATCGTTGATGCTTCAGGGCAAATTCAAACTGCAACAAACTCATCCGACGGTTCTACTTCATTTAGAAACTTGTCCAAATCACGTATCTTTTTGTCACGTGCATCTATTTGTTCACGACCTATGTATGCACTCCATGTACTTACTTTCTTGTACACACTCTTCTTAAATGTATCAATATCGTCTGGAGTTTCTGGGTCCGAATCTGATTCAGAACAAGATCTGACCCTTTCTCCATATTGAATCTTTGGACAACAAAATATATACCTGAGACATTTGATACATTCTGACATATTTGTTATTTATAGATACATATTAGAAATTAATTCGTGTTATGAAAACTATTATCAATTATTAATAATTGACGAAACTATAATACATATGTTGTCATTATCATCAATAATGGAATTGGACTATTTCCTCCAGGAGATATGCAACGTGTTTGAAGAGACACCCATTGAAGAATTAGAGATGGTGGATTTTTTAAAAGAATTATACGAAGAAGATTGTAATAATGTATCAACTGTACCATTTGGAAAAGTAAAGAACCTAGAGCCTATACCATTAGACCAGGATGAAATACGTGTAAGATCGAATAGAATAAACGGGAAACGAAAGATATTACCAAGCTTATTCAAGAACGGTGATGGGGAGAAGAATATTGGTTAAGAGATAGGGTGGAAACTGTGACATTTAATTTATACTCTTAATTTTATAACATGCAGACTGAAAAGGAAAAAATTCACCATCTTGAATGCCTGGCCATTCGTTTCATTGAACGTGGTTACGAGAATCATAAATTAATTTGCAGAATAAATAAACTCCCTGATGAACTGAAAACCATTATTCTATCAGAATTTGTATGTACACAATTGAAAACGAATTCTCACCACCATATAAATAAACATGAACTATATTCTATGTCTGATAAGAACAATAGAAAATTCACAAAGAATTTTAAATCAATAGTAGGAAGGTCAATGGTATGTTCCGAATTAGAAACAATATCCAATATATTATTAAACTCCTATTTCAATGAAACACACTATGACCTATCTACAGTGTTTAACTCTCAACTAGGGTTTGAACCCACTACGTATTACATCAAACAACTCAGAGATTTATTCCCAACGAATAAATTATTCCGTGTTATAAGTATAGATCATCTGTCGTTTTTTTAATTTTTAATATTAAAGTTTAAAGTAGAGTCCTCATATAATCACATTTCACATGGATTCTTTTCTGGAAAAAGATATCGAGTCCTTCTTCAATAGTGTAACCAGGGATGAAGTAAAGGTTGTCAGATACCTTTTGAAACTTAAACCGGGTCTGATACATACCCTGTATGGATTCAAAAAGCAAACACCTGTACATTACTGTAAATCCGTACAGATGCTAGAATTACTTCTAGAAAAAGGAGGATCACCGAATGGTACAGATAGCCAGTGGGATACACCAATGACTGTTTTTTCAACAAAGGGGTTAGACGGTAATATAGACATGATAATGACATTGGTTGATAGAGGAGCAGATGTTAACCAGCGCGACATTCTTCACAGAAACGCCCTATTTTACTGCTCTTCCCATATTACAGAAACATTGGTTGAAATAGGGACACGTATAAACGATAAGGATGTAGATGGAAATACTCCCCTACAATATATGTGTGAATCTATGGCATCTATAGTAAAGATACATAAGTTGATAGAATTAGGGGCCGACCCCAGGATAGTATCGAATGGTAAAACAGCGAAAGATATACTTCTCGGAAACCGATGGCATTTTCATGGAGGGGCTCAGTTTTTCAAAGAAACCATAGAACTTTTCGATTATACATCGAGAATGTTATATGAAAAAGAGAATAGGGAGAAAACATGGAATCGTCGCAGGGAATTTGCTCTTTTGGTATTTTCATACGGGGATAGGGACGGTCCGGATAAACGTGGGAAAGAAGTAGATTCCACAAAAGAATTTAACGCGATGAAACTTATATTAGAGGACGGGGTTTCAGGATCCGGGTATAAATTATTCGACCAGGGGAAGGAATGGGGTAGAATGATAATGGAATATGTGTAATTTAATTTGATAATTAATATTGTACACATTTATACAACAATTCATAAACACGTATTATCACACCACACATGTCTTTTTTCCGTCGATCATTTTCTATGGTTTCTCCTTATAACACACATTATATCATAATTGTATATAACAAATATGGAAATATAGATACGAAAACGAAAGAATATCTTACTGCATTAGATGATGGGATGACGCATATCGTATCGAGGAAGTGTTCAGGAGAAGAGATCAAGACTGTCATCAAAATTTTAAGATCAGAATATTCACGCTATAATAATATTGTAATGTGGAAGACAGGGATATTCGGTAAAAGATACATCGACATACATATAGGAGAAAAAACACTTCGTGTCACATTTAAGAATAGAAAGAATGGTACCTACGTTACATACGTGGAATCTATCAATAAGAGAGCCAAGATCCCGGCATTTTTCAACTATTGTAACTACTGTAGGGTGGGTCTAGCACCTATGAATATTATGACTTGTTCCGAATGTTCTATTGGATATTGTGGTAAACATTGTCAAGCCATGGACTGGGTGTCGTACCATTCATACAATTGTCCAGGTTCAGAATAGATTTTTTAAAACGCCAAATATTGATCGATGGATCTTTAAGATTGTCATAAAAGGAATGTTTAAGTTTAAGACATAACCATAACGAGACATGTGATAAACACACAAAATCATGTCACACATATACATATCCGTTAAAGGTGTCATAGATGATCATAATACATCATTGGGTTCAATAGATGTTGAACGCATGGGATTCGACACACAGAGTATATGCATTATCGATAAAAACACGATAGGGGATTTCATGTATAAGAATAAGCAAATATCTTCAGACATGTCGGAGAATCACGAGAAGTTTTACAATGATATACACAACAAGGGGATACATATATCGTTTGGATGTAATAATTATGATAATTACAATAAATATATGGAAACGAGGGGGTTTCCAGGTGTAATTGGAGATGTCATAATATTCGCCGAGACAATCGATGAAGAGAATCTAGAAATTGGGATAGATACGAATATATCTATCATGCTTGCTGAAGCCATATTAGAAGGAAGGGGGAAGAGGTTTATAGATTGTTTAATACATACATCACGTAAGAAAGAGAATTCTAGAATCAAACTTAACAGGTATGTTAAAGAAACCACGAAATATAATACATACACGGAAAAAGTACTCAACAGGATTCTAGAAAAGGGGGAACTTGTACATGCTCCAGATGATTCTTCGGATATCATATGTTGCGAGATTACCTGTTCCAGATGTGGATCATGTAAGCCAACAGGGGAAGAATTTATTACATGTGAATGTGGAAGAGCGATATACTGCGATGAGTCATGTCAATTTAAGGGGTGGAGATCTCATTCGAAGCATGTCCACACCGGGAAAATGTCATCGAAGTAGAGAAAGAACGGAGCTGGTTCAGCTGATACCCGTCTGATATAATAATGGTAAGTTAATTGATTTAATTTAATACATTCCCTCTTCATCTTCCTCGATGCTGTCAAAGTCCAACTGATCATCTTCCGTCGGTTCGACAGGCTTCTCACAAACAACCTCATCTTTCTCCTCCTCATCATCCGAACTTTCAGAATCCGAATCAGAACCACTTGAAGAATCCGAATCAGAACCACTCGAAGAATCAGAATCAGAACCACTCGAAGAATCACCACCACTTTCATCGTCCTTGGCTACTTCTTTCCCAGTAATTTCACCAAGCTCCTTCTCCTCTATCTCTTGTTCACTCTTCTTAGAAACAATAGGCTCGAAACACGACTGCTGCATCCCCCAACTGGAACTTCCACTCGAACGGTTCTTCCATGTGTTTGACACATTGAAACTATCACGCCTCATATCCATCTCAAATTGACTAGGACCTATGTCCATGTGAGACATATCCACCCCCATAGGCCTACGGTGATCCATCCCCATGTTTCCACCCATAGGAGGTCTTTGCATAGGCATTCCCATAGGAGGTCGTTGCATAGGCCTCCCCATAGGAGGTCTCTGCATGGGCCTACCCATACACCCATCTTCCCTCATACGCTTATTGTTGTTATTGACGGTGCTTACATTGATATTGCACCCATCGTGGGGTCCGAATACCTTGTGTACGTTACAAAAGGTATGGAGAACAGAAATGGGGATTCCATTTACAGCTACAATTTCCCCACACGGACGAGAAGGAGAAGAGTTGTGGCCAGCTTTACCACATGTAGTACAGAAAAACCTCTTCGTAGTGCACTTCTTCCACTGGTGCCCATATAGACCACAGTTTGTACACTGCTCAAGCTTGATGATCTTGCCCAATATATTGGTAGTAGCTCTGCAATCCCTGGTTGTGTGATCCGAAAAACGTCCACATCGTTCGCAGTGGATATTCGGTACTGGTTGCTGTTGGTGGTGGTGGTTCATCTCTTGTCCTTGGTCCCAACATTGATCTTGTTCATTGTAGAATCCATATCCTTCGTTGTTACAGAATCCATCGTCCTCGTAATACTGTTGGTTGTTGTTCATCATGTTGTTGTGGAACATCGTTGTTGAAACTAAAAAGTTATAGGGAGATGATGGGGAGGATAATAGTGAACAGGTGGGGGTGTGCGGGGTGCCAAATACCTTTACCATGGGGATTTTTTAATATTAAAAGTCCCCGTGTTAGTCATGACTGGCCAGATCTTTTAAACACGTTTTACATTTATCATTTGTTACATTGTATTCACATCCAGGACAATTTTGACATGTAGTCTTCCCACATTGGATACAGAATAGACGTTTACAATCTATATGAGAATTATGATGTAATAGTTCCCATCTATCAAGTATCTCTTTGGTGACATTAATTTTACCATTACTCTTTAGGATATACGGAATAATATATTTAGGAATCTTATTCAGTGTTTGTGTCATTACTCTTTATATATACACAATATTTTAACCGAAAAATTATTCACTCATATATTTCCCATCAATATATTCATTATATGTTCCTTGAATGCAGAATATATAATCGTTCATATACTTTTCGTGGTCACTTACTTGGTATTCGTAGTTCCATTTCATCATTAGAAATGGGTCTATAACTACATGGTTATTTACTGGACGTTGTAAAGTATTACACTTTTCCAACATATGAGCACACATTCTAGAGACTTGGCCTTTATTTCCCGGGGGGAAGAATGTCTCTCCAAATTTAGTATCGGACACATGGATAGAACGATTCAGATCCGTGTCTATTACCAATAGATTATTGAGATCCCATGCCAAGAATCTTGGTAATAAATGTCTTCCTGATT
>Ga0308016_10000168_pt1 | contig 34795 bp, 31 predicted proteins | sample Neamet233_FD_203129 | JGI IMG/M metagenome (GOLD analysis project Ga0308016, IMG submission 203129) | Marine microbial communities from water near the shore, Antarctic Ocean - #233 | ecosystem: Environmental > Aquatic > Marine > Unclassified | place: Southern Ocean | collected 2014-07-28
GCATTTTCTCTATCTTGTGATGACGAAACCAATTCCATATTATTTGTATAAAAGTTGCAGCAATAGCTACAGCAGTTGCTGCATAAATTCCATATAGCTTAAATGCAATAAAAAATAGTATGACCGGAAAAAGGTCAAAAAGAAATTTCATAAATCTAGACTCGTAAAGTTTGCTAATAAGTAGAACAACCAGATTATGGTGGCTACGCTTGGAAAAATCCATAGAATTTCCAGCGAAATGTGACTCTAGATGAGCTCATGAAACTACAGTGATATGACCTCACTAAGGCTATCAGTATAATAAACAATCCCTTACTTTAATGAAAGAGGATAAATTTATTCGATACGAAAATCTTTTATAGTGAATTTATATTTATGACTTTTAAAGAATAGCCGTTTTTTAAACTCACAGGAAATTATTTGGAATAAGGTCTTCTTTTGTAAAGCCATATGTCATTAGTGTAATTGTATTTGTATCTTATCTCCCTTTTCAGGAAATTCAGCATGTACAATTTCACCCTCCGGATTTGGGAATAAAGGTGCTCCACACTCTTCACAAGATTCTAAAGGGAAATGACTGTCTAGTGGTGTTATGCGAGTTAAGCCACACTCCTGAAGTGTGGTTTCTATCTGTGTAATTGTGTCACTGTTTTCATCTTCTTCTCCAACTAATGCCCAGACAATACCGTACAAGACTTCGTCGCTATCTATGTAGGTAAAGCTTACACGGTATTCCTCTAATGACTGACCATGGAATGGTGCTATGACTGCGCGAAGGTCGGTTACCGGAATATTTAGGCTAGACTGTAAAAAATTAACCGTTGCATGCATAGAATAGGGGCGGGCTAGTCGGTCTGCCATCCGCCATGCAGAAAAAAATCCATCGGGCAATACTGAATCTAAAGAGCAGCCCTGAAACAATGAACGTAATGCCTTGTTACACTCTATTTTCCACCTAAGAAATATTCCTTGTTTTGAAGATTCAACATCAGTTTCCCCCTTATTCATTTGACTCGTAATATCGGTTTCCTGCCAGCGAAACATAGGTTCTCCTTGTCGGACTGCTATTGCTCCCAGAATATAACGTGTATCTGATAGAAAACTTGCTGTCTCAGAGAACTGTTGTGGGTTCATATGTAAATTTTCCCCACTTAGAGCGGCAGTACATAATTTTTTAGCTAATTCATGTGTAAGCTGATATCCGCGCGGCAATTGATCTGGGCTAAAGAGGTAGTCGGCCAGTGAGAACTCAGTATTTTCAAAAAGCAAAAGTGTCTGGAACTGGGCTCGAAAAGTATTTAAGGTTGGCTCGGGTATCGGGCCTGAAGGAATTGAGAAACGGGAAGATGCTAGTACTGGCGCTGCAAACATTAGCACATCATAGATACAGCCTTCGTATGATAATGTACTACACTCAATTGCAGCTTCAATAGCATAAATAAACTCTCCATAACCGGCTGAATCAGTAGCATATAGTAGTTTTAACGCTTCCTCTAAATTTTGATCACTACTCGTGCGTAACTGTTCTTCTATTTTAATTCCAAGCTGTTTCTCCCAAAAAATATCTTCTTTATAGCTACCAGAGGCAGCAAGATTTGCAGCTAAACGAGCAAGCTCCTGTACAGCACATGGGGATTTAGTACGGCGGGGGGAAAGAGACTTTTTCATGATAGAAATCAAATAGTAATCATGGAATTATTTTATCCTAATTTTAACAACTGGTATGAATTTGGTTGCTATATATAAGACATAAAATGTTGTTGTATAACGCAGAAGATATAGATGGTAGCTATGTAGGACGTATATTTCTTACAAGTTTATACTGCGTCCACCATCCACTGCTAATATCTGCCCTGTAATATAGGGAGCGTCCGAAACTAAGAAAAATACTGCTTTAGCTATGTCATTTGGGTCACCTGCTCGCTTAAGGAGGGTCTTGTTGATGATACGTTGGCGCGATATTTGATCTGACCATTCCCCATTTTCTGGCCAGAGAATAGGGCCTGGAGAAATGCCATTTACTCTGACTTCAGGAGCTAGTTCTAGCGCCAGAGATTTGGTTAATGTAGCTAATCCGCCTTTAGCGGAGCTGTAAACCGTATATTTTTTTAGGGGCCATTCAGAATGAATATCAATTATGTTAATAATACAGCCATGTTGTTTTTTTAGATGTGGCGCTGCTGCTTGAGATAAAAAGAGGGGCGCTTTTAAATTACATCCAATAAGATCATCCCATGATTTTTCTGTTATCTTCCCAATAGGCGAGGCATAGAAATTGGAAGCATTATTAATAAGGGAGTCAATCCTGCCAAAATGTTTTAATGTTTCATTAACTAGAATTGGTAGCTGGGCTGTATCAAGCAAATCAGCTTGAATTAGCGCAACTGATCCGGGACGTATTTGATTAAGTTTAGTTTGAAGCGCCTGAGCTTCCTTCTCAGAGGATCGGTAATGTATCATCAGACTCATACCCTCAGAGTGTAGTTTTCGACAGATAGCTTCACCTATGCGTCTTGTGCCTCCAGTGATTAGTATAATTTTATCTTGCATCGTAGTCCCCTATCGGGTATTTCTGATGATCGGTATCAACAACCAGAAGTTGTATGTATTAACAAGTTACCTTGTGACATCACATTATTTAGCAATCAATCTTTTATTTAGGGTTCCTAAGGTTTAGATAATTTACCATAAAGACAAACTTACGCCGATGCCGCTACTACCAACACCAGATGAATCTGCTCTCAAGCATAGTTGTGCTGTAAAAGATATGATCTGTTCAGAGATTACCACGGCGGGGGGGTGGATTCCATTTGAACGTTATATGGAGCTGGCAATCTATTCCCCTGGAATGGGATATTATTGTTCTGGTACGACTAAATTTGGCTGTGCCGGAGATTTTGTAACTGCACCAGAAGTTTCTTCGTTATTTGGTAGAGCTATTGCCCAACAAGCTATACAAATAATAGAGGATGTCGGTGAAGATAGTAGTGATATTCTAGAATTTGGGGCTGGGACCGGTAAACTCGCACTTGATATATTGCTTGAGTTAGAAAGTCTCAACAGGTTACCAAATTACTATTTTATTCTCGAAGTAAGCGGAGAATTGCAGGAGCAGCAGAATAAGTTATTTGCTAAATTTGCACCTCATCTTCTGTCTCGAGTTCAATGGCTGGAGCAGCTCCCAACTAAATTTAAGGGTTTAATACTTGCAAATGAGGTGCTTGATGCCATGCCGGTTCATTTGGTGGCGAGGCGTGATAATGATTTATTTGAGCGTGGCGTGGTGTGGAATGGCAAGAGGTTTGAATGGAGTGACCGTTTACTGGTTGAGGGAGAGCTCTTTAAGATCGCACAGGAAATAATTCCTCGGGCCAGTTTCGATAATAAGAATATTGAAATATATATTAGTGAGATCAATCTTTCAGCACGTGGTTTTATTAGGAGTATTGCAAATATCTTAGAGAAAGGAGCAGTAGTTCTCATCGATTATGGTTTTGGGCGTGACGAGTACTACCATGAGCAGCGGAATCGCGGCACGATGATGTGCCATTATCGACACCATTCGCATGACGATCCATTTTATTTTCCGGGTTTGCAGGATATAACAAGCCATGTAGATTTTACTGCTATTACTGATGTGGCTACAGGGGAGGGGTTAGAATTATTAGGCTACACTTCTCAGGCACAATTTCTTATTAACTGTGGCATCACTGAAATTCTCGCACGAATACCGGTAGAAAATACAAGTGACTACTTGCCTATGGCCAATCAAATGCAGAAATTAGTAAGCCCTGCTGAAATGGGTGAGTTATTTAAGGTGATTGCTTTAGGTAAAGATAATCAGCAGCCTCTTATTGGATTTGAAAATGGAGATAAGAGCTTCTTATTAGAAGAAGATATGTAATTTTATTGCTAGCTATTACTTAAAAAGAACTTGGCTCCTAAATAACAAACAAATAAAATAGATTATTTCTTCGGCATATAAAGATCAGTTATCGATCCTTCTGCTATCTCGGCAGCAAAGTTAATAGTTTCTGATAATGTCGGGTGTGGATGAATAGTTAAACTAATGTCTTCCATATCTGTACCCATTTCTAATGCAAGGACCGTTTCAGAAATCAACTCTCCTGCATTAATGCCAACTATCCCTGCACCGAGCAAGCGGCGCGTATTCTTATCGAATAGTAATTTTGTCATACCCTCATCGCGCCCCATAGCTATCGCGCGGCCACTAGCAGCCCATGGGAAGCTAGCTTTTTCATAATCAATTCCCTGTTTCTTTGCTTCAATTTCAGTTAAGCCCATCCAAGCTATTTCTGGATCTGTATATGCTACTGAAGGAATAGTGCGGCCATCAAAGGCAGCTTTTTGCCCTGCTATAATTTCTGCGGCAAGTTTCCCCTCATGCGTTGCTTTATGAGCAAGCATTGGCTCTCCCACAATATCACCGATCCCAAAAATATTCGGAACGTTTGTTCGTAGCTGGTTATCAACTGGAATGAAGCCTTGTTTAGTAACATGGACCCCCGCATTTTCTGCTTCTATAGCGTGTCCATTAGGACGGCGTCCGACTGCAACTAAAATCCGATCATAAGTTTGAGTCCCAGGAGACTCTTCTCCTTCGAAGGTAACTTTCAACCCGTCCTTCTGTGGATTTATTTCACTAACTTTAGTTTTAAGATAGATTGCTTCATAGCGCTTCTTTATTCTTCTATATAGCGGCTTAATAAGATCTTTATCAGCACCAGAAATTAATTGATCCTTCATCTCTACCACGCTTACTTTAGATCCGAACGCATCATAAATTGTTGCCATTTCTAGACCAATGATCCCGCCACCAATGATTAACATTCGTTTGGGAATATCTTCAAGTTCTAGAGCACCTGTTGAATCAATAATTCTAGGGTCATTTTGGATAATCCCAGGAGGATGGACTACGCTTGATCCTGCAGCGATTACACAGTATTCGAATGAAACGGTTTTCTGACCATTAGGCGTATTTACTGAAATCATGTTGGGAGTAATAAACTTTCCATTCCCTTGTATGACTTCTACATTCCTCTTTTTTGCTAATGCGGTTAGGCCATTAGTAAGTTTTTCAATAATTGACTCTTTCCATTTTCGTAATTTATCTAATTCAAGCTTAGGGGTATTGAAATTAACCCCCGCATGAATGGTTTCTTCTGCATCAGTGACAACTTTTGCCATATGTAGTAATGCTTTTGAGGGAATGCAGCCGACATTGAGACAGACCCCTCCAAGTACTGGGTAGCGTTCAATCAGTATTACTTTCTTTCCGAGATCAGCCGCTCTAAAAGCCGCTGTATAGCCACCTGGCCCTGCTCCTAATATAGCTACATCTGCATGAATGTCACCACGAGGAATCGAAGTAGATTGAGTTGAAGTAGGACTGGCTAGAGGTGGAGCAATTTCTGCTTTAGTATCTTTTTTGGTGTAAGGAGGGGAATCTGTTGAGTCGGTTATTGGTTCTAATGTAAGTATTATTGATCCTTCCGAAACTGTGTCGCCAATTTTTACCTTAATTTCTTTTACTGTGCCATTCTGAGGCGCAGGAATTTCTATTGTGGCCTTATCAGTTTCTAGTGTAATAAGGGAGGTTTCTTTCTCTACATTATCTCCGGGATGTACTAGTATTTCGATAACAGGAACTTCTTTGAAGTCACCAACATCAGGGACTTTAATTTCGATAAGCTGAGTCATAGTATGCTATAAAAAATTATGTTGTTTATTGCCGAATTTGACCATTTCCAAATACAATAAATTTCTGGCTAGTTAGCCCCTCTAGCCCTACTGGTCCACGTGCATGTATTTTGTCAGTAGAAATACCGATCTCAGCACCTAGGCCATATTCAAAGCCATCAGCGAACCTAGTAGAGGTATTTACCATTACTGAACTAGAGTCCACTTCTCGTAGGAAGCGCCGGGCTCGAGAATAATCCTCTGTAACTATGGAATCAGTATGGTGTGAGCCATATAAATTGATGTGCTCCAAAGCTTGATCCAGACTATTTACTATTCGTACACTTAAAATTGGCGCTAGGTATTCAGTTCTCCAATCATCCTCTGTAGCCTGAGTCATCTTTTTTACGATAGCGCATGAAGATTTATCACCTCGAAGCTCTACCCCTTTATCAAGGTAAATCTTACATAGTGGGGGCAGTACTTCTCGTGCCATTTTTTCATGTACCAATAAGGTTTCCATAGTATTGCAGGTCCCATAGCGCTGAGTCTTTGAATTGTCAGCAATGCCGATAGATTTATCCAGATCAGCCCCTTCATCTATATAAACATGACATACACCATCAAGATGTTTGATGACTGGAATACACGCTTCATCAGAAATACGTTTAATCAGACCTTTTCCTCCACGCGGAACAATTACGTCTACAAATTCTTTCATGGTAATTAGCTCACCTACCGCGTCTCGATCAATAGTATTTATTACTTGTATTACTGTTTCTGGCAGACCAGAAATTCTGAGACCTTCTTTTACGCATGCAGCGATAGCTTGATTACAATTATATGCTTCGGAGCCACCACGTAATATTGCTGCATTTCCTGCTTTGATACACAGTCCGGCTGCATCAGCTGTAACATTAGGGCGTGCTTCATAAATAATCCCAATTACACCTAGCGGCACCCGCATTTTCCCGACCTGGATTCCAGAAGGGCGATAGTTTAAATCGCTTATTTCCCCAACAGGGTCAGCAAGGGAAGCTATCTGCAATAGGCCCTCTACCATATTAGTGACACCTTCGGAGGTAAGCGTCAGGCGATCTATTAAAGCCGAATCGAGACCTTGAGCTTTTGCTGCCTCTAAATCATCTTTATTCGCAGCCAATAAATTCTTTTCATTTTTTCTGATTGATGAAGCTATTTCAGTAAGTGCTTTGTTTTTGGAAGAAGAGTCTACTTTCGCCATCGTATGTGATGCAGCACGAGCTTCACGCCCCACCATCTGCATGTAGGTCTTAATGTCTACATTATCCATTTTTTGGTTCCAAGTTTTCAGTAAATCAATAAATATTGATACAGTATAGCAAGTTAGGCTGCCAACAATGTTTCTGTAGTGTAATGATACAGATACTGCGGGTAAGGGAGGTCACATTACATAGATAAAATATAGGAATTTAGAGGAAAATCTAATTTAGATTAAGCAAGTCTATTAGATAGTTTTATAGAATAATTAGAATAAATGAAAAGACTCTATTTATTCTATAAGGATGAAATATGTTTAGCTTTTTTTAAATGTAAAATGTAATCCTAGCTGTTCAATTTCGTCCCAAGCATCCCCTTTTTTGACACCTTTACTTATTTTATCTATTTTCGCAGCATGTAATAATGCTTTTACTAGTAGTTTTAATCCAACTCGTTTAGCTGCATTTCCCATTATTTTTTGACGGTCTCCCCATACGTTTGCTTCTCTCAATATTTGTGTATAAGGCTTACCAGAATCTAATCCCTTGCGAATAATGATCAATGAGCGGATCTGTCCTACAAGTATTGCCAGAATAAATGGTACGGCAGCGCCTTCTCCCTGTAGCCCTTTCAATACGAGGATGAAGCGAGCTATTTCTCCTGTCACCATTGCATCTGATAATTTAAAAATATCATATCTTGCCACTTCCATTACTGCATCTTTTATTTGAGTAAAAGACAGTGTGCCTGGTGGATAGAGTAGTGCAAGTTTCTTAATCTCCTGATTAGCTGCCAGAAGGTTTCCTTCTACTTTCTCTGCAAAAAACCGCAAAGTATCCGGATCAGTTCTCTGGTTTTGTATACTTAGACGCTGATTAATCCAGTCTGGAAGCTGGTTAAATTCTACCAATGGAACTGAGATCATAGATCCCGTCTTTTCAAGAGCTTTGAACCATTTTGTTATTTTCCCTTGCTTATCTATTTTGGGTAACGTAACCAGAGTTAGCGTGTCTGGTGGTAGTGAACAGCAATAATCCTCAATAGCCTTGCCGCCTTCTTTTCCGGGTTTTCCTGAAGGAACACGTATATCAATTAATCTTTTTTCACCAAATAGAGATAAGCTGTTACTTCTTAGTAGTAAGTCTGATTTTTTGAATTGATTATCTATTGTAAATATTTCTCTCTCAATATAGCCATCCATACGGGCCATTTTACGAATCAAGTCAGCAGACTCAATAGCCAACAGTGGTTCCTCTCCATATACGGTATAAAATGTTAAGAGTTTTTTCTGGAGATGTTGGGAAAGGTTCGCTGGTTGGATATGCATTACTTATATTTGATAAGAGAAATTTTCCAATGCAATCTATAAAAATTACTAGCGTTGTTAGTCAGACAATTGTCGAAAGATTTTCTGGGCAGCAGCCAATGGCTTATCGAGAGCCATTAATTTTACTGTCCTTTGAGTAGAGAATTTAAGTTCTGTAATTATAAGCACCAGTTTTAACTTAGGTCTATATAACAATATTTACTAGTCTCTTGGGTACTACTATTATCTTTTTTATTTCGTGCCCTGCAACAAACTTTTTTACTTGCTCATTTTCCAGAGCAATCTGCTCAATAGTTTCTCGTTCAGCTTCTTTGACTACACGTATCTGGCCTCGCAGTTTACCATTTACCTGTACTACCATTTCAATCTCATCTTGTACTAGTATTCTTTTATCGGCTTCTGGCCATGGTTGATCAAGAAGCTCAGTTTCTGGCCTGAGTTCCCGCCATAATGTATGGCAGATGTGAGGAACAATAGGTGAGAGAAGCAACACTATGTTTTCTAACGCTTCCTGTATTACGCTACGGGAGGATTTATCGGAGCCATGAATCTTAGTGAGAGAATTCATTAGCTCCATTACTGCAGCAATTGCTGTGTTAAAAGTATGGCGTCTTCCTAGATCATCACTAACCTTAGAAATAGTATGATGTAATTGAAAGCGAAAGGATTTAAGCTCAGCAGACAGGTGGCTACTAATTTCAGGCTCAACTATTCCAAGTTGTAGATGTTTGTAAACTTGATTCCAGAGCCTATTTAGGAATCGGAATGCACCATCAGCTCCTGTATCCGTCCACTCAAGTGTTTGTTCAGGTGGACTTGCAAACATTATAAATAGTCGCGCAGTATCAGCGCCGTATATATCAACTAATTTTTGTGGGTCAACACCATTATTTTTAGATTTTGACATGGTGCCAACACCCCCAAACTCTACTGGCTTATTATCTTCACGTAAAATGGCATTGCTAGGTTTTCCTTGATCATCTGTTTGAATATCGACATCAGCCGGGTTGAAATAAGTAATTCGTCCGGCTTCTTTTTTTCGAAAGAAAATTTCATTTAATACCATGCCTTGTGTAAGTAAATCTGAGAAAGGCTCATCAAATTCAACCAACCCTAGGTTGTGCATTACCTTAGTCCAAAAACGTGAATAAAGCAGGTGTAGAATCGCGTGTTCAATTCCGCCGATATATTGATCTACTGGTAACCAATAGTTTGTACGTGAGTCAGTCATTGATTTATTCTGGTCAGTACATGTATAGCGAATGTAATACCAGGATGAATCTACAAAAGTATCCATCGTATCTGTTTCACGTCGAGCAGTTTTGCCACATTTGGGGCAGTCACAGCTATAAAACGATGACATTTTTTCCAATGGATTGCAGGAACCATCCGGAACCAAATTTTCTGGCAATACTACTGGAAGCTGCTCATCTGGAACAGGCACAACCCCACATGTGCTGCAATGTATAAGTGGAATCGGACACCCCCAATAACGTTGTCGGGAAATACCCCAGTCACGTATACGAAATCTGGTTTTCTTATCCCCTAAATCTAATGCAGATAAATCTGAAGCAATGGCATCAACGGCTGTTTGGAAATTCATGCCGTCGTATCTGCCGGAATTAACGCATACTCCTTCCTTTGAGCTATACCATTCCTGCCATTGTTCGGTACTGAATTCAGAGTGTGACTCTGATTGAGGTCTGGTCGGTGCCGAAATAGCTTGTTTTATAGGTAAATTATATTTCTTTGCAAATTCAAAATCACGTTCGTCATGTGCAGGTACTGCCATAACTGCACCTTCGCCATAGCCCATCAATACATAATTTGCAATCCATATAGGTAGTTTTGACCCGGTCAGTGGGTGAGTGACAAATAATCCTGTAGATAGGCCTCTCTTTTCCTGAGTGGCAAGGTCTGCTTCCATCGTGACGCTGTTCCTGCACTCAGAGATGAAATTAGAAAGCTCGGGATTATCTTTTGCTGCATGTAGCGCTATTGGGTGTTCTGCTGCTACTGCCACGTAAGTTGCGCCCATTAAGGTATCTGCACGGGTTGTGAAGACTTTTATCGCCTGCAAGGTATTTGGAGCATCTGTAGGAAAAGTAATGTTCACACCAAAACTTTTACCAATCCAATTGGCCTGCATCGTTTTTACACGGTCTGGCCAACCTGATAATTCATCAAGGCCACTAAGTAGCTCTTCTGCATATTGTGTGATACCAAGGTAGTAACCGGGAATTTCACGCCTTTCAATCAACGCGCCTGTACGCCACCCGCGTCCGTCTATTACTTGTTCGTTAGCTAAGACAGTTTGATCTACTGGGTCCCAATTTACTACCTGGGTTTTTTTGTAGGCAATCCCTTTCTCCAGCATCCGTAGAAAGAGCCATTGATTCCAACGATAGTAGTCCTGATCACAAGTAGCGAATTCTCTATCCCAGTCTATGGCCAATCCCAAGCTCTTTAACTGCTTTCGCATGTAATCGATGTTGTCATAAGTCCATTTTGCTGGTGGTACTTTATTTTGTATGGCAGCATTTTCTGCGGGTAGGCCAAAAGCGTCCCAGCCCATAGGTTGTAGGACGTTGTAACCTTGCATGCGGTGATAGCGTGATAGCAGATCGCCGATAGTGTAATTACGAACATGCCCCATATGAAGCTTCCCAGACGGGTAAGGGAACATTGATAGGCAATAATATTTCTTCTTGCCTTGTACTTCAGTAGCGCTGAAAGCACAGGTTTTATCCCAGTAAGACTGAGCACCTAATTCAATTTTCTGTGGATTATATTTTTCTTGCATAGAATTATTCGCTATTAAGCAGATAATTATAACGTGAAGATTATCTGATTACCGTCAATTACAAGTATTTTTATTGTTGTAATATCAGATGTATAAAAAATTTCTTTGTTTTAATGGTCACTTTATCCTTATAAAACTGATTACAAGTAATAAAATTTAATATGTTATGTCTGATTTCCTTGATCATCCAATAATAAAAGCCGTATCATGGCGATCTAGAAATCTTATTATTCTGAGATTAATGAAATTTTGTTAAAGTTAGAGAGGTAACGGGTAATTCTTTATCCGTATTATTATTACTGTTTCAGGAGAAATCTTGCATGTCAAAAAAACACCCTGTTATAGCTGTCACCGGATCGTCTGGTGCTGGCACCTCAACGGTCAAAAATAGCTTTGAGCAAATTTTTTGCCGTGAAAAGATTAATGTAGCTGTAGTAGAGGGTGATAGTTTTCATCGCTATGATCGTGTTGCGATGAAAAAAGCCGTAGCTAAATCAGAGGAGGACCATGGTCGCCCTATCAGCCATTTTGGGCCTGAGGCGAATGAATTTAAGAAGCTGGAAACACTCTTTAAAGAATATAGTAAAAATGGTAGCGGGAAGACACGCCTTTATTTACATAATGATGAAGAAGGTGCTCCTTATAAACAAAAAGCCGGTACATTCACTCCTTGGTCATCAATTGCTCGCGGTTCGGATATGTTGTTTTATGAAGGTTTGCATGGCGGAGTAAAGAGTAGCACTGCTGATGTCGCTAAATATGTAGACTTACTGGTAGGAGTTGTTCCTGCAGTTAATCTTGAGTGGATTCAGAAAATTTACCGTGATACAAGTGCTCGTGGCTACTCAGCTGAGGCAGTAACTGACACTATCTTACTGCGTATGCATGATTACGCGCATTACATTACTCCTCAGTTCTCACGTACTCATATTAATTTTCAGAGGGTGCCAACTGTAGACACCTCTAATCCGTTTATCGCAAGGGACATTCCAACATTGGACGAGAGCCTTGTTGTAATACGTTTCCAGGATTCTAAGAATGTAGATTTTTCCTGCCTTCTGTCTATGATTCATGATTCCTTTATGTCGCGCCCGAATACTATAGTTGTTCCTGGTGGAAAAATGGGATTAGCGATAGAGCTAATATTGACACCATTAATTCTAGATCTGGCAGCTAAGAGGAAAAAGAAATAAATAGTTATATAGATTTTCTTCAGTGTTCAATGAATTGACGGAGGCTGTATAATCTCGGTTTAGAATATACTGCTGGGAACAGCCTCTTTCAATGTCTCTTCTACTTTCCGGCCTCAATAACGAGCAACTCAAAGCGGTTACTCTGCAAGATCAGTCAGCTTTGGTGCTGGCTGGTGCAGGCAGCGGTAAAACTCGAGTACTTACTACCCGCATTGCGTATTTAATCCAGTCTAGGCAGGTTAGTCCTCATAGCATATTAGCTGTTACTTTTACCAATAAAGCGGCTAAGGAAATGCTTATACGTATTTCCGCTATGTTGCCAATTAATACTCAGGGTATGTGGGTAGGTACTTTTCACGGCTTGTGTAATCGTATGTTACGTGCTCATTATCAGGATGCAGGATTGCCGCAAGCATTTCAAATTCTTGACTCAGCAGATCAATTAGCAGTTATAAAGAGAGTTCTCAAAGACATCAATGCAGATATTGAAAAATTTCCGCCACGTCAGGTTCAGTGGTTCATTAACAATGCAAAAGATGGAGGAATAAGAGGATCTCAGGTTGAAGCATCCGATGATTTCACACGTAAGATGGCTGAATTCTATCTAGTGTACGAGCAGCAGTGTAACAAGGAAGGAGTGGTAGATTTTGCAGAGCTTTTGTTGCGTAGTTATGAACTATTAACCCGTAATGAGATCTTGCGGAAACACTATAGTGGTCGGTTCAGTCATATATTAGTAGATGAATTCCAGGATACCAGTCAATTACAATACAAGTGGCTCAGGTTACTTTCCGGTGCTGAAACTTCAGTATTTGTAGTGGGTGATGATGACCAAAGTATCTATGCATTTCGTGGCGCTAATACCGGTAATATGAAAGATTTCGAGCGTGATTTTAACATTTCAGAAATTATAAAATTAGAACAAAATTATCGTTCACATGGCAATATACTGGATGCTGCCAATACATTAATACGTAATAATAATGGGCGTTTGGATAAGAATCTTTGGACCTCTGAGGGCGATGGTGAGCTGCTAAGAGTATACAATGCGCCAACTGATCTTGATGAAGCTGCTTTTATTGTAAAAGAGGCAAAGTCATTGTATGCAGAGGGGGTAAAGTTATCACAGATAGGTTTGTTATACCGCTCTAATGCCCAATCACGCGTGTTAGAGCATGCTTTATTTAATGCCTCTTTGTCTTATCGAGTATATGGAGGCTTACGCTTCTTTGAGCGTCAGGAAATTAAACATGCTCTAGCATATTTACGGATGATCGCTAATCCAAATGATGATAACGCATTGTTACGAATTATCAATTTTCCTACGCGTGGAATTGGTGCGCGTAGTTTAGAGCAGTTACAGGATAGTGCTAAAGAGAAAGGTGGAAGCCTGTGGCAGGCAGCATTAGGAAACAGAGGGGGGGCAGTCCTGAACCAAGAACTGGGAGATGGGACTTTAGTTTCTCGTATTGAAAATAGAGCCGCAGGTATTCCAAAAAAAGGGCTTAATAGTTTTGTATTTTTAATTGAGTCAATGCAGCAAGACTGCCTAGAGTTAACGTTACCAGAAATAATTAAGCATATGTTAGAGCACAGTGGGCTTGTGCCTCATTATAATAGTCAGCGTGAAGGGGCTAACAGGCTAGAGAATCTGAATGAATTGATTAATGCTGTCACAAGTTATATTCAGGAAGCTGAGGATAGTAGTCTCACAGCATTTCTTGCACATGCATCACTGGAGGCAGGCGAGCATCAGAGTGGTAATGATCAGGATGCAATTCAACTAATGACGGTACATTCTTCTAAGGGACTAGAATTTCATAGTGTTTTTCTTAGTGGATTGGAAGAGGGTTTGTTCCCTCATGATAATAGTCGTAACGAAGCGGGTGGACTAGATGAAGAGCGCCGTCTCATGTATGTGGCCTTGACCCGAGCGCAGCGGAGAATGTATCTGAGTTTTACGCAGAGCCGAATGCTGCATGGTCAAACTCGTTACAACATTCCTTCTCGTTTTCTAAAGGAAATTCCTGAAAAACTATTAAAATTCTTGCACCCTGTACAAGAGCCTGCGGCTACTGGACGGGTATCTGGAGAAAAAAATTACAGGGTTGATGCGCCGACTCGGAATTCTAAACTCAGGATGCAAGGCTCTGCATCAGGTATTCTGGATTCAGAAAATTTAAAGTGGAGTATAGGGCAGAACGTAATTCACGCAAAATTTGGAGAAGGCATAATTGTAAATTGTGAAGGTGGCGGATCAGATGGCCGTGTTCAGGTTAAATTTAGTCAATATGGAACAAAATGGCTATCACTAGAATATGCCAAACTCACTTCTGCCTGATTGTACTAATTTAGTAATAGCTGATCAAATTATTCAGTCTCAGATTCGTTAATTTTCTGAGTTCTTTCTCCAGATTCCTCATTAATAAATATAGCTTTGTAGCTCGTATAGACAGAGGCATAAAGTATTGGCATAAGGACGAAATTTATCAGTCCGAAGCTCAAAGATACAAGGCCAAATAACATATAGGGCATGAGCGCTATGACTACGAGTAAGAATGAAGAGGTAATAAAAATTTGGAGGGGTATGAAATTTGATAAGCAGGCAATGAAGCTCAACCTCATGGCTGCATATGGGGTCATCTTATCAAATACTATTAACAATGGGGCAAACCAAACAGCCATTATAAGTGGCACATGAAGTATCACTCCTGCAATGAGAGCAGATAGCATATTGCCAGATGCCTTAATCACCTCGGTTTCTTCGTTAGTTCTTGTTCCTTCCATTACATAGTCCATTGCCACATCACCTGCAATTGTTGATATTATGCCGAAGATTAGCAACTGCCCCACCAATGAAATTGCTCCCAAAGTAAGCAATGGAACCGGGCTTGTCTTGAACCCTGCAAACAGATGTAAAAACTGTAATTTTTCATCTTGTTCAAGTGCTTTACAACCAGTCCATAATCCAGCCTGAAGAGCCGGAAATAATATTATGAATGCGAGTAGTCCATATAATTCAAGTACAAACGATAGTATTGCGATGATTGCATACAATGTACTGCAAAGTATGATCCAGATTAGAGGGCTCTGACGGAACCGGTATAAACCATTCAAAATCCATTGTAATCCTTGTTTTGTTCCAACCTGTTTCACTTTCATTTCTTGGTATCTCCTATTTGCCTGGAGTGGGAAGTCAGTATCCGTCCTTTATCCACTAAGTTCTACTCTAACCCAGATTTCGGCCAGTCTGGCCTGAGCTAATAAATGTCCTTGTAGTATTTGCCTAAAATGGGCCGGATTTTTAGCATGAGTAATTTCTCCCTCCCGTGGCAAATGGTAGTCATATAACCTTGATATCCAGAAGCGTAATGCTCCGGCACGTAACATTATGGGCCAGCTATTTTTCTCATCAGAAGTGAGTGGGCGTATGTAATGATATGCTCGAAGAAGGGCTAATAAATTAGCGTCATTAAATTTTCCATTTTCATCCATACACCAGTCATTTGCGACAATAGCAAGATCGTACAATAGTGCGTCGTTACAGGCGAAATAAAAATCTATGATGCCGCCAATAGTATCGTGATCGAATAGTATGTTGTCACGAAATAGATCTGCATGAATTACACCTTGCGGGAGATCTTTAAATTGATACAGTGATTGAAACTGTAGCTCTTTCTGAAGAAGAGTTGCCTCTTCTGGCGGCAGCAGCGGTATGAGTTTGGGGGCCATATCTTCCCGCCATTTAGGGCCACGTGTATTATTCATCTTTTCCGGAAAAGATAGGGCAGATAGGTGCATGTTTGCCAGTAGGGCTCCTACGTGCGCGCATTGCTCTGGAACAGGGTGTTCAAGTTGGTTTCCGGGTAAATAGGTAACGAGGCTTGCCGGCTTACCATTCAAGCCACCAAAAAATTTATTTTCAAGGCTCTTAATCGGGCTAGGGCAAGGGATGCCATGACTCGAAAGATGTACCATAAGATTAAGATAGTAGGGCAACTCAGAGAAAGAAAGTTTCTCAAAGAGCGTAAGGATATATTTGCCGTGTGAAGTTGTGACAAAATAGTTTGTGTTCTCAATGCCTGAGGATATGCCCTGCAAATCTATTAGCGTTCCTATGGAATAGCCTTTAAGCCAAATAGAAAGTTGATCTTGAGTAACGGTGGTAAAGACAGACATAAATTAGGAGGTAGATAAGGATATGGAAATTAAGCGGTAGGCTATTCTTTCCTATTGTTTGTAAAATTTAGAACGTAAATATTGACCACATTGCTGGGCGCAACCCAGTATCAAGTACACCATCATCGGTGTATGAAGCATCTCCGGTATCATCATATAAATAATATGGAAAACCAATGCGGGGAGTTACCTTGATTACTTGTATTCTTCCTTCTATTTGATATTCTTCAATTTTATCTTCTCCACGTTTTCTGATGATAACAAGAGGCTCTTCTAAAAGGGGATCTTCTGTTTCAAGTGGCTCAATTTTTAATTGTGGTAGATCGGGTGGCTCCAGCGGCAGTAATTCCTGCGCAGTTGCTGGGGCTGCAAAAATTAGTAGTAGCATAAGAAAAATTAGATGCATGGTGGTCCATAGCTGGATCTTTAAGCCAATACCAGTTGATTTTTCTGAATATGTTACTTTGTTCGTTGCTTCCATAGCATTAGGACCGCCACCTAAGTGGCCAGCTGCTATGTTACTAAGTGATCTATTTTGCCAAATCATGAATAATTTTTAAAAGAATTTTATGAAAACTCTGTTGTTAATTGATGGTTCATCATACCTGTATCGCGCTTTTCATGCTTTACCTGATTTACGAAATCGCCGTGACGAACCAACTGGAGCTATCAAAGGCGTAATCAATATGCTACGTCGTTTACATAATGATTATCAGGCTGATTATAGCGCGTGTGTATTTGATGCAAAAGGTAAGACTTTTCGTGATCATCTGTATCCGGAGTACAAAGCGCACCGTCCACCTATGCCAGACAATCTTGTGGCACAGATTATACCGCTTCATGAATGTATACGCGCCCTAGGTTGGCCGATGTTGATAGTTGAAGGAGTAGAGGCAGATGATGTAATTGGTACATTAGCAAAGCAAGCCGAGCAAGAAATGATGCGATGTATTATTTCTACTGGTGATAAAGATATTGCGCAATTGGTAAATAAGCAGACAACACTGATAAATACCATGAACAACGAAGTTCTTGATGAGGCTGGTGTGCTCACCAAATTTGGTGTTGAACCTGAAAGAATACTTGATTATCTGACGCTGACAGGTGACAAAGCAGATAACGTTCCTGGTGTGGATAAGGTGGGGCCGAAGACGGCAGTAAAATGGCTTAAACGTTATGGAACAATGGATAACCTTGTAGCACATGCTGAGGATATTGATGGTGTAGTCGGAGAAAATTTACGTAATACGCTCGAATGGCTGGAAAAAGCACGTGGGTTACTTACTATTAAATGTGACGTAGTTCTGCCAGTTCGTGTGAAAGATCTTGAATTGCAGCCACAGGACACAAAAAAATTATTTGAGCTTTATGAGAGACTAGATTTTAGGACTTGGTTGCGTGAGTTACAACAAGATACAAACCCGGATTTGAAAAGCTCAAGTTCTTTGGGAGTAGATTCCATACAGTCTATAAAAGATGATCAAGAGATAGGTGTAAATCAGAAAAATCTTGTTGAAAATTTAAGCACAAATTATCAAACTATATTATCTAAGTCTCAGTTGGAGGAATGGATTGAGCGTATCAAAAAAGCACCCTTAGTTTCCATCGATACAGAAACTACCGGGCTAGATCCTATGCGAGCAAAGCTTGTTGGCATATCATTTTCTGTCAAATCTCATCACGCTGCTTATTTACCATTAGCTCATTGTTATACCGGAGCTCCTGTACAGATGGAGATAGGCTATGTATTAGAGAAACTTAGATCCTGGCTGGAGGATCCTAACAAGCCAAAGCTGGGGCAGAATCTAAAGTACGATAAGCACATCTTTGCGAATCATGGTATTGCTTTTAGGGGAATCATGCATGATACGTTATTGCAATCTTATGTATTAGAATCACATCGCCCACATAATATGGACAACCTTGCATTACGGCATCTTGATATCAAGACTATCACTTACGATGAGGTTACTGGAAAGGGTGTTAGTAGAATCAATTTTGATCAAGTGGATATAGGAATCGCCACGAAATATGCAGCGGAGGATGCCGACATCACGCTTCGTCTGCATCAGCATCTCTATCCACAAATTATGTGCAATTCTAGGTTAGATAATATTTATCGTACGCTCGAGATTCCGGTATTAGAGGTATTATTCGAGATGGAGAATAATGGCGTTTTATTGGATATAAATATGCTAGAGATCCAGAGTCGAGAGCTTGGTGAGAAGATGCTATCGCTTGAGGAAGATGCATTTTTAATTTCCGGGCAACCATTTAATTTAAATTCGCCCAAACAGATCCAGGAAATTTTATTTACCCAACTCAAGCTTCCCATAGTAAAGAAGACCCCAAGTGGGGTTCCTTCCACAAATGAGGCTGCGCTGCAGAAACTTGCACTAGATTATCCGTTACCAAAAATATTGCTTGATTATCGTAGTCTTGCCAAGCTTAAATCAACGTACACAGACAAACTTCCACGCATGGTAAATGCTGACTCTGGAAGAGTACATACTAACTATTCTCAGGCAGTGGCTGTAACTGGCCGATTGTCCAGCAACGAGCCTAATTTGCAAAATATTCCAATACGGACTGCCGAAGGACGCCGTATTCGTGAAGCATTTATTGCCGCACAAGGGAATTACATTATCTCTGCTGATTATTCACAAATTGAGCTACGTATTATGGCCCATATCTCAAAAGATAAAGGATTGCTCGAAGCATTTGCTCAGGGAGCAGACATTCATCGTGCCACTGCCGCAGAAGTATTTGGTGTATCACTAGATGCAGTAGATAGTGAGCAGCGTCGCTACGCTAAGATTATTAATTTTGGGCTGATATATGGGATGTCTGAATTTGGCCTTGCTTCACAGTTAGGCATTGAGAGGAGTGCTGCTCGTTCCTTTATGGATCGCTATTTTGCGCGTTACCCAGGTGTGGCAGACTATATGGAATGTACACGAGAAGAAGCCAAAAGAGCCGGCTATGTAGAAACCGCGTTTGGTCGCAGATTATGGCTGCCAGAAATTAATAGTCCCAATGGTAATCGTAGGCAAGCAGCAGAGCGCGCTGCAATTAATGCGCCAATGCAAGGTACGGCAGCAGACATTATCAAATTTGCGATGATTGCGGTACGTGACTGGCTGTTACAAGATAAATTGAAAGCCAAACTTATTATGCAGGTTCATGATGAATTGGTGCTAGAAGTCCCTGAGGAGGAGGTAGAGTTAATAAAAACAGCCTTGCCTTTACTTATGGGAAACGCAGTAAAGCTTGATGTACCGCTTCTCGTGGAACTGGGGGTTGGAGGAAATTGGGGACATGCACACTAAATAATAAAAATTATTTATAAGAATAAGAACTATCCTAAAATTTATACTCTACTCTTTTTTCTTATCAGGAAAGGTATTTTACTTGCTTAAATGGGGAAAATTGCCGTAAAATCACACATTTTTCTGATTAAGTTCCTTATAGGCGATTCAAACATGGTCATAATTCGACTAGCGCGAGGCGGGGTTAAGAAACGCCCGTTTTTTAAAATGGTAGTAGCAGATTCACGTAATGCCCGTGATGGTAAGTTTATTGAGCGCATTGGTTTCTATAATCCAAGTGCATCAAAGGATGAAGAAGGGTTACGTATAAAACTTGACCGGATTACTTATTGGCAATCACAGGGCGCCCAGTTATCTAATACTGTAACAAGGCTTGTCAAGCAATTTGGTGCACAACAGAAAGTCGCAGCAAGTAGCTGATAAGGAAATAAAAACATCTGAACCTATGGCTGTAATGGGTCGGATCGTTGGTTCCTTTGGGGTATATGGATGGGTTAAGATACTTCCATTCACTCAGTCTGTGAATGGATTGCTTAGTTATCCTATCTGGTGGCTTGGGAATGGCGATGGAGAATGGAGTGAGATAAAAGTTATAAAGTGTAATGCTCACGCCAAAATATTAATTTCTTTATTGGACCAATGTACTGATCGTACTGCGGCCATGAAACTGAAAAATACGCTGATTGCAATTCCGCGAAATCAGTTGCCAGCATTGTCAAATAGCGGTAAGGACGGTTATTACTGGGAAGATCTTGTTGGTCTAAAAGTAATTAATCTTCAGGATGAAGAGCTCGGAAGCGTAGTTGGGATAATTGCATCATCTAATGATATCCTGCAAGTTCAGAGTTTAAAAGAAGGTGAACGTGAAAGATTGATTCCCTTTATCAATAAAGTAATTGTGAAAGTGGATATAGGGGCTCACCAGATTATTGTAGATTGGGGGTCGGACTATTAATAGTGAAACGGACTATGGCATTTGAATTTGACGTCATTACCTTGTTTCCAGAAATGTTTGATTCTATAACAAAGTATGGTGTAACTGGCCGGGCAGAGAAGAATAAGCTTTACAATTTACATACGTGGAATCCACGTGATTTCACTGAAAATATTCACCGTACAGTAGATGATCGTCCGTATGGAGGTGGTCCCGGTATGGTGATGTTAGCTGAACCATTGGAAAAAGCGGTTACGGCAGCTAAAGCAAGGCAGTTAGCATGTGGGGTTAGCGGGATGAAAGTAGTTTACCTTTCTCCCCAAGGTAGGACCCTTGACCATAAATTAGTGAAGGAACTTGGACAATTGTCGGGGCTAATACTAATTTCTGGTCGTTATGAAGGTATAGATGACCGCTTGATAAAGAAGCAGGTGGAAGATGAGATTTCCATTGGGGATTATGTGCTTTCTGGTGGAGAGCTTCCCGCGATGGTATTAATTGACTGTTTAGCCCGACAAATACCGGGTGTTTTAGGTGATCCTGAATCAGCAGAGCAAGATTCATTTGCAGATGGATTGTTAGATTTTCCGCACTATACTCGTCCTGAATTTTATCAGGGGGATATCGTGCCGGAGACATTGATGTCGGGCGATCATGATAAAATCAGACGCTGGCGTCTACAGCAGGCACTAGGTAGAACTTGGCTCAGGCGCCCAGATTTGTTAGCTCTGAAAACTGAGCAAGGCCTAACTACTGAGGAAAAGAAGTTATTGGAAGAATTTAAGATGGCTTATGAAGCTAATAAGAAAAAAATGAATCAAAGCAAGGAGTAGAAATGAATCTGATTGAGCAATTAGAAACAGAAGAAATCAAACGCTTAAATAAGGATATACCAGATTTTTCTTCTGGTGATACTGTAGTTGTTAATGTAAAAGTTGTTGAAGGAGAGCGTAGCCGTATTCAGGCCTATGAGGGAGTAGTAATAGCCAAACGGAATCGAGGTCTTAACTCGGCCTTTACTGTGCGGAAAATATCTAACGGTGAAGGAGTGGAGCGTACTTTTCAGACATATTCTCCATTAATTAGCAGTATAGAGATCAAACGTCGTGGAGATGTGCGTCGTGCAAAACTGTATTACCTCAGAGATCGCTCTGGAAAATCGGCGAGAATAAAAGAGAAGCTTCCTGCGCGGGGAGCTGCTAAAAAAGAAGCAAAGAAAAAAGAAGTAAAGAAAGAAGTAAAGAAAGAGGAAGCACCGAAAAAAGAAGCACCGAAAAAAGAGTAGATTTAGAAGAAAATTTAAATTTGATTGGTACAGCTATGGCTGTACCAATCTGGTGATAAATAAAATTTACTAGAGCTGCAGATGTATTGGTTCCTAGTCTAATTTGTGTTCTTTCTTTTCTTGATATTTTCGTTCTATTTCCTTGTACCAAATACCATATACTTCAGCTGGCCAAATTGATGTAATCCAGACTATCACATCATCAATTTCTCCATCTGTTAATTTATCACCCCATCCCGGCATGTTCCCGATTCCTGGTGGGCTGCCTTCTCGAATTGTTTTTGTCAGCGTTTCTGTTGAGTGGTGCCAAGTGTGGGCATCACCATTTAGAGGGGGCGGAGGATATTTACCATCTGCACCTACCTTACGCCAGCCGGGCTTAGATTCACCATTCTGACCATGACAGTTTGCGCAGTTTGTCTGATAGATAATTTTTCCGCGCTGAACTTTTTCTGAATCTAATTTACGTACTATTACTACGTCCTGTAATTTCTGTTTTGGTTTATCTGCAGGCTTTGTTAGCGCTGGTTCAGGCGTGGCTGGTGATGATATAGGCTTAGCTGATGAAGATATAGGCGTGACAAGTAGTACAGAGGCCATACCTAGCAAGAAATAATGATAGTAATCATCGAATTTGTTTAAAGATTTTTCAATACTCATTTTAGCCTCATTACCGATTTATTTTTATCAGATGGGAGATGCCTGTTATATACACTCACACTTCCTTCTTTATTAATTAAAAGTACGTTATAGGGATTGGGGCGAGAACTCTCCATGCCCGGGGATCCTTTTGGCATTCCGGGAGCTGCAAGTCCGATAGCACTAGGACGTTCTTTAAGGAGCCGTTTAATGTCATTTGCAGGTACATGACCTTCAATAGCATAACCTTCAACAAGAGATGTATGGCAGGATCCGAGTGACGGCCTGATGCCAGCACGTTTTCTTGCCTCCTTATTTCCTATGTTCTTGGTTTCTACAGTAAAACCATTGGCACGCATATGGTCAACCCATTTCGCACAACATTTACATTTCGGGCTTTTATAGACTTCAATCTTGGTTGCAGCAGCATAAGAAATCATTCCGCATAGGGAAACAGCCAGCATAGATTTTAATAATAATTTGTGAATTAATGGTTTCATTTGATTATTTTCCCCTTTGTTTATTCTGGTTCCTCAGGATAATTAAAATTAAGGCGACTGAAAGGTAGGTACTGTTTTTCTTATGGCATTTTCTAATCAGAAGATATAACTTGCATGCTATAGCAATGCAAATATTTACTCTTAGTATACCAAGTATCAGCTGTTCGTTAAGTTTAGTAATTATATCTTTGAATTACAGTTTCTTTCTTATATGTTTTAATTATAGTTGATCTTGGCTCGCTCTTTCCGATAACCTTGTTATGACAATATCTAAGTCATGGTGTTCAATCTGTATTGCTTAGTTTTGTATTTGATGGCGTCAATCTTATGGCTTACGACTATTTCTAAATACGAATATATCAAATATAGGATATATTCCTCGATTTTGATCGTGATAGCGCTAATAAGATTTAGTTTATGACTATAAGAACTGCGCTAGTATTTATATTAGATTAATAATCGTTAAGATACTCCCGATCTAATGACGATGAGAATAAATAGAATTATTTATTCTACAATAAATTAAAATAACTGATAAATGTCTCGCTGTAGTCCTGTTGTAACCATTAGTAATAATTGAATAATTATTAGAACAAATATTGGTGACAGGTCAATGTTGCCGACAGGTCGTATGCGTTCTCTGAAGATCCTTAGAAATGGGCTGGTGAAGCTGTCAAGTAGCGTGGCCATTGGATTCTGTGGACTGAACCATGACAGTACAGCTTGTCCTATTATTGCTACCATCACAATATGAAAAGTTGTTTTAATGATCTCTACGAATGCTAGCAACATAAGTGCCATAGCTGTTGTAGCTATGTCTGAGCTAAAATTATTTGCCTGTAGTTTGTATATCCCCGCTATTAAGATAAATTGAGTAAGCCACGCTAATAGTAGTGCGGAGAGATTGATGCCTTTATATCCGGGAGTAAATCTGCTCGTAGGACGGACGATGAAATCAGTAAGGGCGACAAGAAAATGTGATACTGGATTGTTGAAAGGTATATTTATCAACTGCATATAGAATCGTAGTAATAGCGCAAGTGACAATAACCCTAGTACGGTATTGAATATAAAAATCAAAATTTGATCAAGCACGTGTTTTCCTAGTAAAAATTAGTTAGTTCCTGAGGTTTACTTATTGCTAAACTCATTCCCGATTTCTTCTGAACGCTTATGTGCCGAATGAATCGCACGTATTATTTTTTTATCGGTCTCAGCACTCTCCATTGCTTTTATCCCGTATGCGGTAGTTCCGTTCTTTGAAGTTACCTTTGCTCGTAATGTGGCCGGACTCTCTTTACTAATGCTTACTAATTTAGCTGCTCCAAGAAAAGTTTCCAGGCTTAATTGGTGGGATTGAATATCATTTAATCCCAACTCTCTGCCGGCCCGCTCCATTGCCTCCATGAAATAGAAAATATAAGCTGGTCCGCTTCCGGATATGGCAGTGACAGCATCTAATTGCTCTTCGTTTTCAACCCATAATACTGAGCCCACCGCTTTTATTATAGTCTCAGCGCTATGTCTTTCTTCTGTGCTTACTTTAGGTAATGCAAATAGTCCTGTAATAGCCGCACGGACCAATGCTGGGGTGTTTGGCATAGACCGTATTACTTGTGTATAACCGCCCAACCAGCGACAGATCTCTTTGGTCCGTATGCCGGCAACGACAGAAATAACCAGGTGAGCTTTTAGGAGCGGTGCAAGTTCCTGCGCCACGGATTGGAGTTGATGCGGCTTTATAGCTAGTAGAATAATATTACTATCAGCGACTCCATCAGCAATGCTTTCCGTTACCGTTACCTTATATTCTTCTTTTATCTTTTTTCGAGTCTCGGGATTAATGTCGACTACACATATCTGTGCAGTCGAATAGCCCTGTTGTAATAGTCCGCCAATCAAAGCTGCGGCCATATTGCCTCCGCCAATGAAGGTTACATTCATATTAATCCCTGGGTAGTGTAAATTTTAAGTCCAAATAATAGCTTAAGCTAGGATACTTTATAGAACTGATCATTAAAAGTATTTATCGGGGAATTTAAGAATCTTTGTATTTTCATTAGCCGATTGATTATTTTTGACAACTTGGGCAATAAAAACTTGAGCGCTGTCCTTGCTTAATCTGCCTAATGACACTTTCACATTTTCGGCATGATTTGCCGGTACGCTGATATACCGAATACTGTTGTTGGAAATAACCCTGGCTATTATCACTATGAACAAAATTACTTATACTACTTCCGCCCGCATTAATGGCAAGTTCAAGTGTTTCCTTTATAGCTGTAACCAGCCTAACATAACGATTTAGACCTACTTTACATGCTGCTATTTTTGGATTTATGCCGGCACGGAAAAGAGCTTCATTTGCATAAATATTACCTACACCGACGACGATACGGTTATTCATTAGAGTCTCTTTAATGCTTGCGTTTCGATTGCGCGTATTCTTATATAGTAGAGTTCCATTAAAGGTCTCACTAAGTGGTTCAGGCCCAAGGTGAGCTAAAAGCCGGTGACACATAACATCATTTGTTGTCCACAGCACTGCCCCAAAGCGCCTGGGATCCCTTAAGCGCAGGGTCATGCCGCTATCAAGAATCAGGTCAAAATGGTCATGCTTTTGTGGAGGTGTTCCAATATGTTGAACTAGCAAACTACCGGACATTCCTAGATGTAGAATTAATGTACCTTCACTACAATCAACAAGGAGATATTTTCCGCGTCGTGTTACTGTGGAAATTCTAAGTCCTGTTAATATTTTTTTTAGATCATCAGGTATAGGCCAGCGTAGACGAGGGTTTCGTACAATGACATTAGTGACATATTGTTTTACAAGATGGGGTTCAATACTCCGACAGGTAACTTCAACTTCAGGTAATTCCGGCATCCTTATTCCTATAAAGAAGAATCTATCATGGCAGGGAAATATCTAGCTAATCTTTAGTTATGCATATTAATTTTCTTGGTATTCCCGATTTACAAGCCAGTTTATGAGAGTGATACTGAAGCTTAAATTAGTACTGTCCAGATAAATCGTAGTAGGAAAATATCCTCTACTAATTACTGAAATACATTATGTTTCATATTTATAACTATTATGTCTTATTATTTACTTATCAGATAAGTAAATTTAGAGCTTTAGGCTTGTAGTAATAACAAAAAAATGAGGAAAATTGTAAGGAACCTTTAGTTCTATCAAATAGTCTACTTGTGATGAAGGTAAAATATACCTAATATAGGTTATTCATTAAAGTCTGCCTTAGTACTTTATAACAATTATTGTTTGGATCTATACATGAATTTTAAACTTCTTGGTTTATTGTTTTCTTTTTTTCTTGTTTCTTGTGCACAGCTCTCGGAGAGAGCTGTGGTTGAGGTAGATAAACAGAAAGAACAAAAAAGTAAAATTGAACAATTAAAACTTCCCAAGCAGGATCTGACTGCTCCGATGCTGTTTGATTTCTTAATGGGAGAGACAGCCTTCCAACGTGGAAATCGAGATATTGCTTCAGGAAGTTATCTAAGATTAGCAAAGACTACTCGAGACCCACGTATTGCGCAGCGTGCAACTGAGATTGCGCTTCTTTCACGAAGACCTATACAGGCTCTGGATGCGGCAAGGATTTGGGTGGAACTTGATTCAAACTCAATATTCGCACACCAGACCATAGCGGCAATATTGATAAGTAGCAACAGACTAGATGAGGCACGGGTTCATCTAGATAGGTTGTTAGATCTGGAAGGTGATGCTGTTAAATTTTTCATGCAGCTGAACAATCTATTGGCACGTAGTGCTAACAAGGTTGAAACGCTCCAACTTGTGCAGCAATTTGCGAAGCCTTACTCTGAAGTGCCTGAAGCTCATTTTGCTATAGCTCAGGCCGCATCACTTGCAGGTCAGTTTGAGACAGCTAGGCAAGAGATGAAGCTGGTGCTTACTTTACGTCCAGATTGGGAGATGGCTGCAATTTTTAACGGACGCATACTGCGTCATCATGTTTCAAGTGAAAGTGCAATAGAGTTTTATGAGAGTTATCTTAAGGTTAATCCCAAGGCCAATAAAACACGTATCGCTTTTGCTCAGCTGTTAGTGGCAGAGAAAAAGTTCATCATGGCTCGTGGTCAGTTCAAACAGCTTTTGGCTCAGAGTTCGGGAAATGCTAATGTTGCTCTAGCTGTGGGATTGCTCTCAATTGAACTGCGTGATTTTTATGCTGCTGAAGAAAGCTTTAAAAAAGCACTGAAGTTTGGATATAAAGATTTAAATACGATACGTTTTTATTTGGCCAGTATATATGCACAAACCAATCGACTTGATAAGGCTATGGAATCATTTCGTTCAGTAGTCGGAGGAAAACAGTTTCTAACGGCACAAATTAGATATGCCTATTTGCTTTCTAAGCAGGGAAAATTGAGCAAAGCTCGCGAACATTTACAAAAATTGCCAGTAAGAAATGATCAGCAACGATCCCTTTTAATAGTCACCGAAGCAGAATTTCTTCGTGAAGCCGGTGCGCATCAGAAGGTATTTGATTTGCTTAGTAATGGTTTAAAGAAACTACCTGACTACCCGGAGTTACTATACGATCGCGCTATGGCTGCAGGCCAAATTGGTAAAACTGATATATTGGAGAAAGATTTACGTAAATTGATTCAGTTAAAACCAGGCCATGCTCATGCGCACAATGCTCTTGGATATAGCTTTGCAGAGAATGGTAATCGCCTGCCGGAAGCGCTGAAATTAATCGAGAGAGCTATTAAACTTTCCCCGGGTGATCCCTATATTATAGACAGCTTGGGTTGGGTACATTACCAAATGGGTAATCTTAATAAGGGAATAAGCTATCTTAAGCAAGCCTTCCAGATTAGATCTGATCCAGAGATCGCCGCCCACTTAGGAGAAGCTCTGTGGGTGCAGGGAACCGAGGAAGATGCAAAAAAAGTTTGGCGCTCCACTATCAGAGACTATCCAGACAATGAAGTGTTGCTCAATATCATGAAGAAATTCATGCCTTAGAGTTAACGTCTGTAAAATGATAACGAAATTTGTTGGGATGTATCCTTTTTATAATTTTCAGCTACTGCTGTCTGATAAAGGAAGATTATATTTCTTTCTATACCCGTTGGTTTTCTGTATATGTTTTTTGCTTGTAGGTTGTGCATCATTTGTTTTTAAACCCTCTGTTGTAGAAACAAAAATAATTGAGGCAGGAGAAGCCACACCACCCGTAAATTTTGAATTTATGGGTAGGGTTTTAGTAAAAGGAGGAAATAAGGGTTTCTCTGGCGGGATACGATGGAGCCATGTCAGTACCGTTGATAACATTCATCTCCTCTCTCCGTTTGGGCAGGTAGTAGCGGAGATAAAGAGTAGTGAGGGCGCTGCTTTACTTACAACTTCGGAACAAAAAATTTATCGTGCTACAAATGTTGAGAGCCTTATTAAGCAGGTGCTGGGATGGAGGCTACCTATTTTAGGCCTGCAATATTGGGTGCGAGGTGTAAATGCACCTAAAACAAAATCGGAAATAGACAGAGATGCAGATGGACGTGTTATAGGTATTCGGCAAGATGGCTGGACGATTACATATACAAGCTATTTCCCTTCAAAATTAATAAAAACAGAGCAGCCTAGAGTGCTAGTACTAAAACGTAGTAATCTTAAAATTAAATTAGTAATAGATAACTGGGAGGCTAAATAGCTTTTTTATTAAACATAGCTATTTAATTCCATGAAAAAACTTTTTTATCCTGCGCCAGCTAAGCTGAATTTGTTCCTACACGTAGTAGGCCGTAGAAGTGATGGGTATCATTTATTGCAAACAGTTTTTCGCTTTCTTGATTTCTCTGATCAGGTGAGCTTCACTATTCGGGGTGATGATAAGATCCAATTAAATACTCCTATTTCCGGGGTTCCAGCAGAGAAAAATCTTTGTATACAGGCGGCACAACTGCTACAGAAGGAAAGTGGAACTTCTCTTGGAGTAGAAATATCTTTAGAAAAAATCATTCCAATGGGAGGTGGACTTGGTGGAGGTAGCTCAGATGCTGCAACTACGCTTTTAGCGCTTAACCGTCTGTGGGATTTGAACTGGAGCAGGGAGAAGCTAATGGAGTTAGGCTTGAATCTTGGGGCAGATGTTCCGGTTTTTATATTTGGTGAAAATGCTTTTGCCGAAGGAGTAGGTGAAAAACTTAAGCCTATCAAATTATTACCGGCCTGGTATCTTGTTTTGACGCCACCTGTACACGTATCAACAGCAGACATTTTTGCTAGTAAAGAATTGACACGAAATACAATTCCGGTCAGAATACCGCCCTTTTCTGTCGGGCTTGGGCATAATGATTTAGAGTCGGTGGTATGCTTAGCATATCCTCAAGTAGCGCGTCATTTAGAGTGGCTCAGGCAGCTCAATAGAACTACAATGGTAGCAATGACCGGTTCTGGTGCTTGTGTTTTTGCAGAGTTTATAACAGAGTCGGCTGCACGAATGGCTCTTGCAAGTGTTCCTATCGGTATGAGTGGTTTTGTAGTACAGGGATTAGACCGGCATCCTATGCAGGATTTTGCTAGACGAGGTTAATTTGAAGTTATGGGGAGTCGCCAAGCGGTTAAGGCACTGGGTTTTGATCTCAGCATTCGTAGGTTCGATCCCTACCTCCCCAGCCATATAATAGGGGTTAATTGAATAATTTTGTGGGGTAGTGATTGGACCGGCATTCCATAAAGAATTTGCTAGACAGTAATTCGTAATTATGGGGAGTCGCCAAGTGGTAAGGCACTGGATTCTGATTCCAGCATTCGTAGGTTCGATCCCTACCTCCCCAGCCATATATAATAAAGAAACTTATGTTCAAGCTATTTTTCAATAAGATACTGTATAGAGATACTTTTGATTCCTAATCACCTAAATTATAACTATGTCTTACGATAGCTTAATGGTTTTCACTGGTACCGCCAATCCTAAGCTGGCTCAGGATGTGGTGAGGCATCTTAATATCCACCTCGGACGCGCAACGGTTGGCAGCTTTAGTGATGGGGAGGTAATGGTTGAGATTCTAGAGAATGTACGTGGCAAAGACGTCTTTATATTGCAGTCAACGTGTATGCCTTCAAATGATAGCTTGATGGAAGTTTTAGTAATGGTGGATGCATTAAAACGTGCTTCTGCTGGACGCATTACCGCAGCAATTCCTTATTTTGGTTATGCACGTCAGGATAGAAGGCCTCGCTCAGTACGAGTTCCAATTACAGCAAAAGTTGTAGCAAACATGCTCACTACTGTTGGAATCGACAGACTGCTAACAATGGATTTACATTCGGATCAGATTCAAGGGTTCTTTGATATATCTGTGGATAATGTTTATGGTATGCCAATTCTGCTTGGAGATGTATGGACTTGCGATTATCAGAATTTAATCGTGGTTTCACCCGATGTGGGGGGCGTGATTCGAGCAAGGGAAATGGCAAAACGGCTGGAATGTGATTTGGCAATAATAGATAAACGACGTCCTAAGCCTAATGTCGCTAAGGTAATGAATATTATTGGTGATGTTAAAGGGCGTACTTGCGTTATTATGGATGATATGGTCGATACCGCTAACACTTTGTGTGAAGCAGCCAGAGCATTGAAAGCAGAAGGTGCGCAGAGTGTGGTAGCGTATTGTACTCATCCGGTACTTTCAGGTGATGCAGTAAAGCGTATTGAGAATTCTGAGCTGGATAAATTAGTAGTTACAGATACGATTCCTCTACGTGAAGATGCTAAAGCTTGTAAGCGAATTCAACAGTTAAGCGTGGCTAGTTTATTAGCAGAAACGATGTTAAGGATTAGTAATGAAGATTCAGTAAGTTCGTTATTTATGGAGTAGATTTTTAGAGATTTTTTTTTGGGTTATCTGGTCGCGGATAATTCTTATTTGGAGAAGTTAATGCAGATTGAAATTAGTGCTAATAAGCGAGTGTTACAAGGCAAGGGTGCGAGCCGCCGCCTACGTGGTTGTGGGAAGGTTCCAGGAATCATATATGGCGGTGAAAATCAAGCTCAATCTATTGAGCTTGATCACAATAATTTATATCATAAGCTCAAGCTTGAAGCCTTTCATGCTTCTATTCTAGCTATTGATCTAGAAGGAAAGAAAGAACAGGTTTTATTGCGAGATTTGCAGATGCACCCATATAAATTGCAGGTATTACATATTGATTTTCAACGGGTTGATCAGAAAAAGAAAATACATATGAAGGTGCCGCTGCATTTTATCAATGCTGATTCCTCACCTGGAGTGAAAACATCGGGAGGTATCGTTAGCCATGTGTTTACTGAGTTAGACATATCCTGTTTACCGAAAGATTTGCCTGAATTTATAGAGGTAGATTTGATAGATTTAGCTGCTAATAGCTCTGTGCACTTGAAAGACTTAACAATGCCTCCTGGAGTGGAAATTCCTGCATTGACAAAGGGTGGAAATCAGCCCGTAGCAACAATCGTAATTCCTCGTGCTGTCGTTTCTGAAGAATCGGATAGTGAAGAGGAAGTGAGTGCTTCAGAAATTCCTACTACTGTTCAAAAAGAGGAAGGTGAGGCAGAAGATGAGGATAAAGACTCTGGGAAGAAGAAATAATTTTCATCAGAAATTTATCTGCCCGCTGGAGCTAGCCTAGTTCGGCGGGTTTTTTAATGGGTATTTAATATAGAGCATTTCCAATGAAACTTATTGTAGGACTAGGGAATCCCGGGGAAAAGTACGTCTCTACGCGCCACAATGCAGGATTTCAGTGGGTATCTGAACTGGCTGATAAGCTAAAGGTAACGCTTAGAAAAGAGATAAAATTTCATGGCCTTTGTGCACGTACTGGTCAAGGGGGCGATGAACTATGGTTACTTTGTCCTCAGACGTACATGAATGCAAGTGGGAAATCTGTATCAGCAATATGCAATTTTTATAAAATCAACCCTGATCAGATTCTTGTCATTCACGATGAGATAGATTTGCCTCCGGGGATATCAAGATTAAAGATGGGCGGAGGATTAGGTGGGCACAATGGACTAAAAGATATTGCTGCGCACCTTGCCACCAAAGATTTTTGGAGATTGCGAGTTGGAGTTGGGCACCCTGGGGATAAAGGTTTGGTTGCTGATTATGTATTGCGATCACCATCTAAGGGAGAAGAAATTGAAATTCAAAAAACTATTATTCGTAGTTTGGAAATATGGCCGTTAATTATCCAGGGCAATTATCAGACGGCGATGTTAAAGTTACATACTAAGAGTAGTGAAACGTGATATATAATTCACGAAGAAAACTAAAAATCTTACTTAGTATCCTATTTTCTTTTGTTATTCATACCCAAATAAATTTATGAGCTTGCAATGTGGAATCGTTGGCCTACCAAATGTAGGAAAATCAACCTTATTTAATGCACTGACCAAGGGGGAAATTGCTGCAGAGAATTACCCCTTTTGTACCATTGAGCCCAATGTTGGCATAGTAAAGGTGCCTGACCCACGTTTGCCGGGAATCTGTGCAATCGTTAATCCTCAGAAGGTGCAGCCTGCGATCGTTGAGTTTGTAGATATTGCAGGACTTGTTGCGGGCGCGTCAAAAGGAGAGGGGTTAGGTAATAAATTTCTGGCCAATATTCGCGAAACTGACGGCATTATAAATATGGTGCGTTGTTTTACTAATGACAATGTTATTCACGTTTCTGGCAAAGTAGACCCTATCTCAGACATAGAAACTGTACAGACTGAGTTGGCACTTGCTGATCTAGCTACGATTGATAAAGGATTAAAGCGCGAAGCTAAATTAGCCAAATCAAGCAGTGATAAAAATGCAATTAAATTAATTGCTTTATTAGAGCAGGCGAGAGCACACCTTGATCAAGGAAAACCAGTTAGAAGTATAGGATTTGATAAAGAGGAAATGCAGTTACTAAAACCTTTATGTTTGCTTACTGCTAAACCAATTATTTATGTGGCTAATGTAGATGAGAAAGGATTTATTGATAATCCACTTTTAAAACAGGTAGAAGAATATGCTTTAAAAGAAAATTCACCGGTAGTAGTAATTTGTGCGGCACTTGAAGCAGAAATTTCTGAGCTATCAGATGAAGATAAAATGGTTTTTTTAGCTGATACTAGTCTTAAAGAGCCAGGTTTAAACCGGCTGATCAGGGCTGCTTATGAACTTCTTGGTCTACAAACATATTTTACTGCTGGTGTTAAAGAGGTACGTGCATGGACTATACACAAAGGTGACACTGCCCCGAAAGCTGCGGGGGTGATTCATACTGATTTTGAGAAAGGATTTATCCGTGCTGAGGTTATTAACTATGATGATTTTATAGCTTATGATGGTGATCACGGCTCAAAGGAAGCAGGAAAAATGAGGTTAGAAGGGAAAGAGTACGTAGTAAAAGACGGTGACGTAATGAATTTTCGTTTTAATGTCTAGTAATAGACCATCTTAGTTATAAATAATCTTTGTTATTTTCCTCTAATCAAGGGCTCTTCTTGCAATATTTGTATTAGTAAAAATTGAAGATAGAAGCCGTTATACTTGTCATAAGAATAAATATTCTGCATTATACTGAAATAAGCCACAGTAAATTATAATGTCTTATATGGAATATAATGTAGTAAAAATACCTGAATCTTTATTAGATAAGGTGGGCAATATTTCCTAATAATATGTATGCTTCCCTTATGGTCAGATTTATTTTTTAAGGAGCTGATTTGCTAATGAAAACGAAGATAAAGTCGCTGTTGATTGTGTCAATGCTATTCTTTTTCTTGCCATCTGCTGTTATGGCTAATGAATATCCAACTAATGCAGGTGAGAAATTAGGAAGCGGTGTTACTAATATGCTTACAGGCGTTTTAGAAATTCCTAAGACCATGATTGTTACTAGCCGCAATGATGGACTTGCTTATGGAATGACAAATGGATTATTTGTTGGAATTGTACATGCAGTTGGACGCACTCTAAGTGGAGTTTTTGATGTAACAACATTCGTAATTCCTACTACTTCATTTGTTCAGTCTGAATACATATGGAATAATTTTGATCAAGAGACTACTTATGTTTCTCCTCAGAGTCGCTGAATTTATTTATTGAATAATAAACATTTCGTCAATTTTTTAGATAACTAGCATTATGTTTTTTTCTTCTTGATAGTTAGTGTATAGATGGGAAAAGATTATTGGCTGGAGCGATGGAGGCAGGAAGAAACTGGTTTTCATCAGAGTGATACTAACCCGTATTTGTGTCAGTACTGGAAGGAACTGTATCTAGATCAGGACGACACAGTATTCGTACCACTTTGTGGAAAAAGCCAGGATATGTTGTGGCTATATGCACAAAATTATAAGGTGCTGGGTGTTGAGTTAAGTGCTATCGCAGTAGAGGGTTTTTTTAAAGAAAACAAGCTCATGCCAGATTATAATTGTTGTAAGCAATTTGATCGTTATGAAACAAATGGAATTTGTATTCTTAGGGGTGATTTTTTCAATTTAAACAGGAAAGACTTAATCAAAGCCAGTGCAGTATATGATCGAGCATCCCTGATCGCACTACCTAAGAATATACGTGATAGCTATGTACGCCATCTCCTAGAAATTCTGTCACCAGGCACTAAAATTCTACTTATTACTTGTGAGTATTCTC
>Ga0308016_10000169_pt1 | contig 34434 bp, 31 predicted proteins | sample Neamet233_FD_203129 | JGI IMG/M metagenome (GOLD analysis project Ga0308016, IMG submission 203129) | Marine microbial communities from water near the shore, Antarctic Ocean - #233 | ecosystem: Environmental > Aquatic > Marine > Unclassified | place: Southern Ocean | collected 2014-07-28
TTTTTCATTTTATTTTTTTTAGTTATCCTACAAATATATAGAATAGAAATAAATAACATACATATTAGTATGTTTTATTAGGGATATGTTATAATTTTTAATTAACTTTAATTAATTATTTTCTATATAAAATTCATATAAGTACTTATGCAACAGGATCTTAAATCTAAAGCAACAAAAGAACTAATCATTCAAAAATCTTTTGAAATATTCTATGAAAAAGGATATAACAGCACTAATATTCCTGACATAATGAAAGAAACTAATCTTTCAAAAGGAGCTTTCTACCATCATTTTAAAAACAAATGTGAAATTGGAAAAATAGTTATTAATAAAATCATTAAAAAAAGAATTTACGACGGATTTATTAGTCCATTAAAAGACTATGAAAACAAAAATATTCCTGAACTCATATTATATGTTTTTACTCAAAGAATCAAAAACTACTCTGAAAAAGAAAAACAATTAGGATGCCCTGCTAATAATTTAATTAACGAAATAGGTTGTACTCAAGAAAATGATTTTAGAGTTCTTCTAAGTGGATTAATTAGTGATTGGAATGAATCTTTAACTAAAGTAATAAAGGAAGGCGTCAGAAAAAAAGAACTACATTCTAATGTTAATCCCAAAGCAATATCCACCTTATTAATTGGCTCTTTTGAAGGAATAAGAGGAATTAGAAAGGTCTATGATGATGATGTGATTTTCCAAGATTATATTTCTAGTATTAAATATTACATTAAAAGTATAAGTACATAATAGCTGCATTTTAATAAATAAAGCTTTCATCTAACTCTTTTGAATCCATATATTAGCTCTCATTCACTTTAGGTCTTGAGTTAGTTTTTCTACCACAACTTTATATTCTGGGTCATTGCAAACATTATTTATTTCATTTGTATCATTTTTTCTTACATATAATTTCCATTTATATTATAATAAAAATGAACTAACTTAAATTATTTGTTACTTATCACGTAATGTCTTTTAAGCATATGCACAGATGGATATTTGTAAAAAAGATAGTTTTAAAACTATTATCTTTACTATTATATTTAATATAATGGTAAAATATTCCTCAAAAATAATTATAACTGGTGGCCTAGGTTATATAGGAAGTCACACAGTTGTTGAACTACAATCAAAAGGTTTTGAAATAGTGATTGTAGACAACCTGTCTAACTCTTCAATTGAAGTTTTGGATGGTTTAAAAATTATTACAGGTAAAAATGTTATTTTTGAAAATATCGATTTAAAAAAATCTGATTTAGTTACAGACTTATTTAAAAGACATAGTGATTTAACAGGCGTTATTCATTTTGCTGCATCAAAGGCTGTAGGAGAAAGCGTTAAAAACCCTTTAGATTATTATGAAAATAATATTTGTTCTTTAATAAATGTTTTAAAGGGGTTAGAAGAATTGAACAAACCAATAAGTTTTATTTTCAGCTCATCATGTACGGTATATGGACAAGCAGAAATACTTCCAATAACAGAAAAAGAATCTATAAAAAAGGCTGAGTCACCTTATGGCAATACAAAACAAATTTGTGAGGAAATAATATCTGACTTAGTTAATTCTAGCAAGAATTTAAAAGCTATATCGTTAAGATATTTTAATCCTATCGGCGCTCATGAATCTACAGAAATCGGAGAGCTTCCATTGGGAATTCCACAAAATCTAATTCCTTTTATAACACAGACTGGGGCTGGAATAAGAGATGAATTAACTGTATTTGGTAACGATTACCCAACAAATGACGGAACGTGCATTAGAGACTACATTCACGTTGTTGATTTAGCTAAAGCTCATGTTGCTGCATTATTCAGTATAATGAATAATACGCATTCAAAGAGTCACGAATGTTATAACATTGGCACTGGAAAAGGAACCTCTGTTCTTGAAGCTATAACAAGTTTTGAAAAAATTTCTAAAACTAAATTAAAATATAAAATTGGATCTCGAAGAATCGGAGATATAACTTCTGCCTATGCCGATACTTCTAAAGCAAATAAACAACTTAACTGGAAAGCTGAACTGAGCTTAGACCAAGCTATGGCATCTGCATGGAAATGGCAAAAAAAAATATCTAAGTAGCTATATTAATAGCTCTAGTTTCTCTAATTACCGTAACCTTAACCTGGCCTGGATAAGTCATGTCGGTTTGAATCTTTTGAGATATTTCAAAAGATAATTTCGCTGCATGATCATCAGATATTTTTTCGCTTTCAACCATAACTCTAAGCTCTCTACCTGCTTGAATAGCAAATGCTTTATTCACTCCTTTAAATCCATAAGCGATATCTTCTAATTCTTTTAGTCTTTTAATGTAACTATCTAGGACTTGTCTTCTAGCCCCTGGTCTTGCGCCTGAAATAGCATCACAAACTTGAACAATTGGAGAAATCAAATTACTCATTTCTATTTCGTCGTGGTGAGCGCCAATTGCATTACAAACATCTGGTTTTTCACCATATTTTTCAGCCCATTGCATCCCAAGTAAAGCATGAGGAGTTTCTGTTTCTTCTTCTGGTACTTTGCCAATATCATGAAGAAGACCTGCTCTTTTAGCTATTTTTGGGTTCAGTCCAAGTTCAGATGACATGATTCCACATAATTTTGCTACTTCTCTTGAATGTTGTAGAAGATTTTGTCCGTATGAAGATCTATATTTCATTCTACCCACAGCTTTAATTAAAGCAGGATTTAAACCATGAATTCCAAGATCAATAACAGTTCTTTTACCCACTTCAATAATTTCATTTTCTATTTCCTTTGAAGTTTTCTTAACCACTTCTTCAATTCTTGCAGGATGAATTCTTCCGTCGGTAACTAGCTTGTGAAGAGACAGTCTAGCAACTTCTCTTCTTACGGAATCAAAACAAGATAAAATAATTGCTTCGGGAGTGTCATCAACAACAATCTCAACTCCAGTAGCAGCTTCAATTGCACGAATATTTCTACCTTCCCTTCCAATTATTCTTCCTTTAACATCATCGGATTCTATATTAAAGACAGAAACACAATTATCAATTGCCTCTTCAGTTCCAACTCGCTGGATTGTATTTATAATAATTTTTTTGGCATCCTGAGTAGCTGAAAGCTTTGCTTCTTCAATAATATTTTGAGATAACTGCAGTGCTTCAGATTTCGCTTCTTCTTTTAAGGACTCTACCAATTCTTTTTTTGCATCAGAAGCAGATAAACCAGAAAGTTTCTCAAGCTTCTCTACTTGTTCTTTATGCATTTTATCTACTTGAGAACTTTTATTTTCGAATAATTCTAGTTTTTTATCCAAAGCAGAAATCTTGTCAGTAACACTTTGATTGTTTTTTTTATTTAACGAAAGTTCGTTAGAAACTTGAGATTCTTTATCTTTTATTCTTTTTTGAACTTCACTTAAGTCCTTCTCTTTATTAAGAATATGTTTTTCATGTTCAGATTTTAATTCTAAAAACCTTTCTTTGGCTTGAAACATTTTATCTTTTTTCAAGCTTTCACCTTCTGTCTCTGCAGACTTCAGGATTCTTGTGGCTTCTCTGGTGGCATTATCTATAGTTTTAGTAACTGATGTTTTTTCTAATAATTTAGAAATTAAAAATCCAGCTATAATTCCAACTAGAATTATGCTCATATTTGTTAATGTTAAAATTTCCATATTTATTTTAATTTTAGTTAAAAAAAAGCCTACATCATGAATGTTTTGTATAAACTCTTAATAAAACAAGATTAAGGCTAACAAACTGATCAAGTATCCTTGTGAAAGGCACGCTTTAGCAGATTCGACTCACCCTTTATAAAAAAATTCGCGTTGAGTTTTCAAAAAATTTGATGTAGGCAGTAAGTTAATTTATTTAAATGAACGTGTTATGAGCTAATAATGTCTTGAACTGATTGATTGATTTTTTCTAGACGCTTATTAACTTCTTCATTAATTTTAGCTTCACTTAAATTTTCTTGTTCTGATTGAGTCGCTAACTGTAATGCACACATAGCTAAAACATCTTGCTTGTCTTTTACAGCATAACTTTCCTCATAATGCTTTATCATCAGTTCTATTTTTTTTGATGCAGTTCTCAAACCTTCTTCTTGCTCGACAGGAACATTCAAAGGGTAAATTCTACTTGCTATAGTTAATTTAATTTTCTGCAACTTAATATTTTAAGAACTCAAATTTGATATACACTTATCTAAATCTTTTACAAGATTATTAATTTTAAGCTTCGTTAATGATTTATCTTTACTACCTAAGAAAGTATTTGCAATTTTTAATGATTGATATTTATCTTTCCATTCTTTTAACTCATCGGATTTTTTAATCAACGTTTTCTCTTTTAAATTTAATTCATTAATAATTTTAAAATTTTCGCTTTTTAATTTAATTATTAATGACTTTAATTTATTAACGTTTGACTCTAAAAGAACAATATTATCAATAGATCTCGACATTATTAAATACTATCTGATTCAAATTTAGTGTTACTTAAATTCATAAACAAATATGAGTTCGAATTTTAAAAAATATTAAATTTACATTTGAATAATTTTATTAAATGAAAATACTCTTTATTATTTTTTCGATAATCCCCTGGCTAATTCATGCTCAAACAAAATACCCAACAAATTATTTTTCCAATCCACTTGAAATTCCACTGATTTTAAATGGAAATTTTGGAGAATCTAGATCTAATCATTTTCATTCAGGAATTGATATCAAAACACAATTAAAAGAGGGATTAAAAGTCTTTAGTGTGGCAAAGGGGAATATTAGTAGGATTAAAATTGCTCATGGAGGATTCGGAAAAGCTATATACGTGAGCCACCCTAACGGTTACACTACAGTTTATGCACATTTAAAAAAATTCAATAATTCTATAGAAGAATTTGTTAAAAAGATTCAGTATAAAAAACAATCTTATGAAGTTGATCTTTATCTAAATACAAGTGATTTAAAGGTTTTTAATAACGAAGTAATAGGTTTTTCAGGAAATACAGGAAGCTCCTCAGGACCTCATCTGCATTTTGAGACAAGAAAAACAGTAAACCAGAAAGCTTTAAACCCGTTATTATTTGGGATTGAAATAAAAGACACTAGAAGACCAGTTGTAAATTCTTTGTACATGTATAAAAAACTCAAATCAGGATCAATAAGCCTACCTTATAAAGTTGTTTTAAATAAAATAAATGACAGCACCTTTGCAACAAAAAAAATAAAAGTTAACGGATTAGTAAGCTTTGGCTTAAGTGGCTTTGACAGGCAAGATTTAGCTAAAAATAAAAATGGAATTTATGAAATTTCAACATTCTTAAATGAAAATCTAATTAATTCCATGAAGTTTGATTCTTTCTTTTTTGAGGAGTCAATTAAAATAAACTCTCTTATAGATTATTCTTTCTTTGTAGAAAACAGAAAGAGGATATTAAAACTTTTTTTAGAAGATGAAAATGATTTAAGTATTTATTCAACTAAAAATAAAGGTTTTGTTGATGTTAAACAAAAAACGGAATTACTGTTTAAAATAGTAGCAAAAGATATTAAAGGAAACTCCATTTCAATTAATGTACCATTAGATTATGAAAATATGGTTAAAGCAACTTTAACTAATTCTCAGGGAGTTTCATATTCAAAAAAAATTGAAAACATCATAGAAAATGATTTTGAATTTAAAAATTCACATGTTAATATTCCTAAAAATACTTTTTTAAAGAATAGAAAAATTAAAATTGAACATCCCAATGATACTCTTAAAATCATCAATCCATATATACCACTTTACAAAAACATTAAGATAAAATTTAAAAATCCAAATAATAATAAAGGAAACTATTTAGCTGTCAAAGATTATAATAATAAAGAATTATTTGCATCATCAAAATTAAACCCTTTAAATTATTTTGAATTAAAAACTAAAAAATTTGGATTGTATTTTATTAAAAATGATTCTCTTTCCCCAGAAATTAGTCCTTTAAATTTTAAAAATGGTGATTGGGTTTCAAATAAAAAATATTTAAAATTTAAGATTTTAGATAAGCAGAGTGGAATCAAAAAATATAAAGGAAAAATAAATGGAAAATGGATGTTATTTGAATATGAATATAAGAAAAATCTTATTTCATATGAATTTGATTCTTTTTATTTAAGTAAATCAAAAAATGAAGTTGAAATAGAGGTAGAAGACATGGTTGGTAACACTCTAATTAAAACTTTCACTTTTTACAGAAATTAGTTCGATCTAATAAAAGTTTTTAAAACCTCCACAACAATATCTATTTCTTCTTTTTTATTAAATTGAGAAAAAGAAAACCTAATAGAAGGCTTATTTAAATCATCCTTAGATAAAATATTGTTTAAAACATGTGAACCTTGTGAACTTCCTGACTGACAGGCACTTCCTCTTGAACATGCGATACCTTTTAAGTCTAAATTAAATTCAAGAAGCACTGACTTTTCTTTAGGAACTGGTAAACATAAATTTAAAATAGTATAGGTACTAGAATCATTACTATCACAATTACCATTAAACTTTATATTTGGCAATTTTTCTTTAATCTGATTTATGAAATATGTTTTTAACTCGATAACATATTTTTTATTATTCTGTAAATTTAAATACGAAAGTAAAAATGCTTTTTCCATTCCAGAAATATTATGCACAGCTTCTGTACCAGCTCTCATACCTCTTTCTTGACTTCCACCAACAACTAGAGGCATAAGCTTGTTTTTTTTATTTACGTAGGTAAACCCTATTCCTTTTGGGCCGTGAAATTTATGAGCTGAACCAACGATAAAATCAATATTAATTTCAGATAAATCTATTTTATATTTTCCAATTGTCTGTACCGTGTCAGAATGAAAAAAAGCATCATATTTTTCACATAAATTAGAAACTTTTTTTAAATCAAGTAGAGTGCCAATTTCATTATTAACATGCATTAAAGAAATTAGTTTTTTAGTATCATCATAATTAAGGATTTTCTCTAAATCATTATAATCAATTATTCCATTTTCAGATAATTTAACATAGACGACATTGACTGAGCTTGTTTTTTCAAGAAGTTTAACCACATTTAAAACGGCTTTATGTTCGATTTTGGAAGTTATAATTGTCTTCACACCTAAATCTTTAACTGCAGACACTAAAATTGTATTATCGCCTTCCGTGCCCCCTGATGTAAAAAAAATTTCATTTGGAGTTACATTAAATTCATTTGCGATAGATTTTCTAGCTTTTTCAACAATAGTTCTTGAAGCTCTTCCAAAACTATGAGTTGACGAAGCGTTCCCGTAATTCTCAACCATTACTGAACTCACAACATCTATAACAGATGGATCCATTTTAGTGGTTGCAGCATTGTCAAAGTATATTTTATTCATAACTTTTAACTGATTTAATTATTATATCAACAGCTTGGTCGATTTGATTTTTGGTAATTATTAAAGGGGGAGCAAATCTTATAATATTTCCATGAGTTGGCTTAGCTAGCAAACCATTCTCTTTTAATTTTACACATATATTCCATGCTGTATTGCTTTCTTCTTGATCATTAATTACAATAGCATTTAACAAGCCTTTTCCTCTTACTAATTTAATAATTTTGCTTTTTAAGATGTATTCATTTAATTTTTTTCTAAAATACACCCCCATTAATTCGGAATTTTTACATAAGTTTTCATCTTTAATTACACTTAAAGCAGCCATTGCTACTTTACAACCCAAAGGATTTCCTCCAAAAGTTGAACCATGTTCACCTGGCTTTATAGTTAACATAACCTCATTAGATGATAAAACTGCAGAAACAGGAAATACTCCACCAGAAAGTGCTTTTCCTAAAATTAATATGTCAGGTTTGAACCCATGATGATCACAACAAATCAATTTCCCTGTCCTAGCGATTCCGGTTTGAACTTCATCAGCAATAAACAAAACATTGTTTTTTTTACATAATTCAAATGCTTTAAGTAAATAATCATCGTCAGGAACAACAACTCCTGCCTCACCTTGAACGGGTTCAACCATAAATGCAGCTACGTTAGGGTCTTTTAGAGATTCTTCTAATGAACTCAAATCGTTATAAGGAATAATTTCATATCCAGGCATAAATGGACCAAAATCATTGGTGCTTAAAGGATCATCAGAAGAAGAGATGGCAGCTAATGTTCTTCCCCAAAAATTACCTTGAACAAAAATTATTTTTGCCTTATTTTTTGGAACACCTTTATTTAAATAGGCCCACTTTCTAGCTAATTTAACAGCGGTCTCTCCACCTTCAACCCCTGTATTCATTGGCAAGACTTTATCATATCCAAAAAATTCAGTTATAAATTTCTCATACTCACCCAAAACATCATTATAAAAGGCTCTTGAGGTGAGAGTAAGAGTAGAGGCTTGATCAATTAAAGCTTTTATTATTTTGGGATGACAATGACCTTGATTCACAGCCGAATAAGCAGATAAAAAATCAAAATATTTCTCACCCTCTACATCCCAAACATAAACACCTTTTCCTTTTTTCAAAACAACAGGAAGAGGATGATAGTTATGAGCTCCAAATTTATCTTCTAGTTCAATAAACTTATTTGATTGTGAGTTACTCATTTTTTAAAAATTATTTTCGATAAAAATATGATTATTGAGCAAATTAGACAATTTTAAAATAGATATTAAAATATTATTATAATTTAGATCTTAATTCTTAAAATTATTTTGAAACATTTAGAAAGTAAAAACAACATTTTATTTAAAAATATCAAAAAACTGTTGTCGAAATCAAAAAGTAGAAAAGACTCTCAATCGTTTGTAGTTGAGGGAGTTAAAGAAATAAAAATTTGTTTTGAAGAGAAATTTAATTTTATAGAATTATTTATTTGCTCGGAAATATTATCTGAGGAAAATTTACTTTTAACTACTAAAATCTCTTCAATCACTAATACTACGGAACTCTCTTTAAATCTATATAAGCAACTGTCATATAAGGAAAAAGGAGAAGGCTTACTTGCGATAGTTAAATCTAAAAGTTTTGATTTAAAAGATTTAATTTTGCCTAAAAATCCTTTTATACTAGTTGCTGAATCGCCTGAAAAACCAGGAAATATTGGTGCGATTTTAAGAACTGCAGATGCAGCTGGAATTGATGCTGTTATAATTGCAAATCCAAAAACTGAATTATTTAATCCAAACATTATTAGGTCTAGTTTAGGAAGTGTTTTCACATCCAATATAGCTACTGGAAGTTCTAGTGAGGTAATTAATTATTTATTAAAAAATAAAATAAACATATACTCTACTTTTATAAAAAAAAGTATTGATTTCACATCTATAAACTACAAGGGATCTTGTGCAATTGTTGTAGGCACCGAATCTTCTTCATTAACTAACGAATGGGCTTTAAAATCAACTAAACTTATAAAAATTCCTATGAAGGGTAAAATGGATTCTTTAAACTTATCAGTTAGTGCTGCAATTGTTATCTTTGAAGCCTTAAAACAAAGAAATGTTAGTTAGTCCAGATTCTCTTTTTATTATTCTTATTTCAATTATAGTTTTCAATTTTTTAAAAGACTCGTTTTTAGATTTTTTAAACTCAACACATTTTGAAAATAAAGTTCCAGAAATTCTTTCAGATGTTTACGATGAAGAAAAATATTTAAAATCACAAGATTATAAAAAAACTCAATATGAGTTCACTAAATACTCCAGGATATTTAATTTAACTACAATTTTGTTATTTTTCTATCTTGACGGGTTTTTGATTATAGATGATTTTAGTAGAAGTTATTTTGACTCATCTATATTAATAAGTTTATTTTTTTTCGGAATAATATTTTTTGCCAATGAAATAATAAATTTACCATTCTCAGTTTATTTTACTTTTATAATTGAAGAAAAGTATGGTTTTAATAAAACCAATGCCAAGACTTTTATTTTTGACAAAATAAAATCCTGGATACTTACAATACTATTTGGTGGAGGAATTTTAAGTTTTATAATATTTCAGTTTGAATTAATTGGAGAGCAGTTCTGGATTGTTGCATGGATTTTTATGACGATACTTACTGTACTAATTAATGGGCTTTATGCTCAAATAATTGTTCCACTTTTTAATAAACAAAGTAAACTTGAAGTTGGAGAATTAAGATCTAATATTGAAAAATATGCTAAAAAAACTGGATTTGATTTAAGTAATATTTTCGTAATAGACGGCTCCAAAAGATCAACAAAGGCCAATGCTTATTTTTCTGGATTTGGAAAACAAAAAAGAGTAACACTGTATGATACATTAGTAAATAAGTTAAGTAACAATCAAATCATTTCTGTGATTGCACATGAGATTGGGCATTACAAGAAAAATCACATCATATTTAATCTTATTTTTTCTGTTTTTCAGACAGGTATCATGCTTTATGTTCTTTCATTATTTATATTTCAACCTATTTTTTCAGAAGCAATAGGTGTAACAAATCATAGCTTTCACATAGGCTTAATCACTTTTTCAATATTGTACACTCCGATTTCTGAATTATTTTCATTGATTTTCAATATATTTTCGAGGAAATTTGAATATCAAGCAGATGAATATGCTAAAAAAACTTTTGATGGAATCTATTTATTAGAGGCATTAAAAATACTATCTAAAGATAGTTTAAGTAACTTAACTCCACATCCAAAATATGTGTGGTGGCACTACTCTCACCCTACTCTTTTTGAAAGAATAACTAGATTATAATTACTTGATTTTTTTAAGTAATTTTAAATAGTGATAGTAACAGATTCAGTTGAGGAAAATATTTTAATTGCTAAAGAGTATAAAGAACTACTTAAAATTAGCTACCAATCATTATCTAAAGATGACAGGAAGTTAATTAGATTAGCTTTTAATACATCTGTAGATGCTCATAAAAATCAAAGAAGAAAATCAGGAGAACCTTATGTTTTTCACCCAATAGCTGTTGCTAAAATAGTTGCTTCAAAAATTGGTCTAGATGCCACATGTATCGCTTCAGCTCTTTTGCACGATGTTATTGAAGATACCGAATATGATGCTAAAAGAATTGAAAAATTATTTGGTAAGACAATATGTAAAATAGTAGTTGGTTTAACAAAAATCTCTAAACTAAAGAAAGAGAAACATGTTTCTTTACAGGCGGAGAATTTTAGAAAAATGTTATTAACTCTTAATGACGATGTTAGAGTGATTTTGATTAAAATAGCTGACAGACTTCACAACATGCAAACTTTAGATGCGATGCCTGTTGAAAAGCAAATCAAAATCGCTTCTGAAACACTCTATATATATGCCCCAATTGCTCACAGAATTGGACTTTATGATGTAAAGTCTGAATTAGAAGACCTTGGATTAAAATACACAGAACCTGGAGTTTACAATGAAATTAAAAATAAAATTGAACAAACAAAGGATGAGCAAAATAAATATATTAAGAATTTTTCAAGAAGAATCAATGAAAAATTAAAAAAGGAAAATTTAAGTTTTAAAATTAGTGGAAGAACAAAATCTATTTACTCAATAAAAGATAAGATTTTAAAAAAAAACATATCATTTGAAGAAATTTACGACAAATTTGCTATTAGAATAGTATATAATTCTAAAAAAGAAAGTGAAAAATTTATTGCTTGGAAAATTTATTCTATAATAACAGATTTCTACACTCCCAATCCGTTAAGACTAAGAGACTGGATAACCTCACCTAGATCAAACGGATATGAAGCTCTCCATGTAACTGTTGTTGGTCCAAAATCAAAATGGGTAGAGGTTCAAATAAGATCAGAACGAATGCATGAAATTGCGGAAAAAGGATATGCAGCACATTTCATGTATAAACAAGGGAAACAATCTGAAAATGGACTAGAAGGGTGGCTTAACAGATTACAAGAAGTTCTTGAAAATTCTGATACAAGTGCATTAGATTTTGTTGAGGATTTTAAGTTAAATCTATATTCAACTGAAATATTTGTTTTCACTCCAGAAGGAGATTTAAAATCTTTACCAAAAGGATCCAGTGCACTAGATTTTGCTTTTAGTATTCACACTGGACTAGGTCTAAAAACTAGAGGAATTAAAGTAAACGGAAAGATAGTTCCTTTGAGTCATGAACTAAAAAGTGGAGATCAAATTGAAATAATTAAATCAGAAAACACCAAACCTTCATCGAACTGGTTAGACTATGTCAGAACATCAAGAGCAAAATCAAAAATAAGAACCGCTTTAAAGGAAGAGAAACAATTATTAGCTGAAGATGGAAAAGAAATTCTTAGACGAAAGTTAAAGCAGTTAAAAATTAAATTTGATGAAAAAAGCGTAAATGATTTAGGCAACTACTTTGATTTAAAAACTAGTCTTGATTTATTTTACAGAGTTGGAATTGGAAAAATAGACAATACAGCTTTAAAGAAATTTGCAGCCTCAAACAATAATAGGTTTATAAATTTTTTCAGAAAAAGGTTAACTAATAAAAAAGAAATTAATCATCTAGAAGATGAAGTCAGGTCAAATTTTGATCAGATTGTTTTTGGAAATGAAGAAGAAAAACTAGATTTTTCAATAGCCAAATGCTGTAGTCCAATTCCTGGTGATGATGTTTTTGGGTTTGTCACCATTAATGAAGGTGTTAAAATTCATAAACAAGATTGTCCAAACTCAATAAGTTTACAATCAAAATTTTCATACAGAATTCTTAAATCAAAGTGGATTGATTCAAGTCAAGAAGAGTTTAGTACAACAATAAATATATCAGGAATTGATAATTTAGGTATTGCTAACGAGATTACTAAGTTAATTTCAAATAGTTTGAATATTAATATGAAAAAAATGAGTTTTGAAACTGAAGGAGATACATTTAAAGGGAGAATTATTTTTAAAGTAAAAACTAAAAATATACTTAGTAAACTTATTCAAAGGTTGAAAAAAATTAATGGAATTGAAAAGGTCACAAGGGAATAGTAATTCATAATTATTTTAGTTTAATTTTGTAATATGGAAAAAGAAAAAAATCAAGAAATTGTAAAAGATGTTTTTACAAAGTTTTTAGATTTAAAAGCACATCGTAAAACACCGGAAAGATTTTCTATTCTTCATGAAATCTATAATTCTTTGGAGCACTTTGATATAGAGTCACTTTATGTGAAAATGAAAAATAAAAACTACAGGGTTAGTCGAGCTACCTTATACAATACAATAGAATTACTTCTTGAATGTAAATTAGTAAGAAAACATCAATTTGGATCTAATCAATCTCAGTATGAAAAATCATATTTTGATCACCAACATGATCACATTATTTTAACTGATACTGGAGAAGTAAAAGAGTTCTGCGATCCAAGAATACAGTCAATAAAAAAAAATATTGAAGAAATATTTGATATTGAGATTCATAATCATTCTCTTTATTTCTACGGTACTTCAAAAAAAAATAAAAAATAAAAAATATGAAGGTTGATTTACTATTAGGTTTGCAATGGGGGGATGAAGGAAAAGGGAAAATAGTTGATTTTTTAACTAAAGACTATGACATAATTGCTAGATTTCAAGGCGGTCCTAATGCAGGGCATACTTTAGAATTTGACGGAATTAAGCATGTGCTTCATACTATTCCATCAGGAATATTTCACAAAAATTCAATGAATCTAATTGGAAATGGAGTGGTAATAGATCCTGTTATTTTTCAAAAAGAAATTGAAAAGCTAGAGCCATTTAACATTGATTTCAAATCATCCTTATGTATTTCTAGAAAAGCACACTTAATTCTACCTACGCATAGACTGTTAGATGCGGCATCTGAACTATCTAAAGGTAAATCTAAAATAGGTTCTACTTTAAAGGGAATTGGTCCAACATACATGGACAAAACTGGACGAAACGGAATTAGAATAGGCGATATTGAACTTGAAGATTGGTTGGTAAAATATAGAAAGCTAGCAAATAAGCATGAGTCAATGATTAAAAATTACAATGTTAATCTTCAATACAATTTAGAAGAATTAGAGGGTGATTTTTTTGATGCTATTGAAAATTTAAAAAAAATAACATTTATTGACAGTGAGAATTATATTTTTAACAAACTGGATGAAGGGAAAAATATTCTTGCAGAAGGAGCTCAAGGTTCACTTTTAGATATAGATTTTGGAACATATCCTTATGTAACATCATCTAATACTACGGCAGCAGGTGCATGCACAGGCTTAGGAGTTCCTCCAAATAAAATAAAAGAAGTTTTTGGAATATTCAAAGCTTACACAACTAGAGTTGGGAGCGGCCCTTTTCCTACTGAATTATTTGATAAAAATGCTGAAAGGATGAGTAAAATTGGTAATGAAGTAGGAGCAACAACAGGAAGAGCAAGAAGGTGTGGCTGGCTAGATTTAGTAGCCTTGAAATACGCAGTAAAGATAAATGGTGTAACAAAATTAATGATGATGAAAGGAGATGTTCTTTCAGGATTTAAATCAATAAAAGTTTGTACAGAATACAATTATAACGGAACAGTAATAAATCATTTTCCGTTTACAGTAGATACTAAAAATTTAAAACCAGTTTATACAGAGTTTGAAGGATGGAAAGAAGATATTAGTAAAATCAAAGAAGAAAAATTATTACCAAAAACATTCATGAATTATGTGTCATTTTTAGAAGATGAACTAAAAGTTCCTATTTCAATAATTTCAGTTGGACCTGATAGAACACAAACTATAATTCGATAAAGTAAAAGTGAAACTCAACCTATCAATACTGCTAATACTTTTTATAAATTTAATTTCTTCTCAAGAAAAAAAAATTATTCAAATAATTGAAGCTGGTTCGTTTGATAGAAATGAAAAAGAAATTCCTGGAGCTAATATTTTAAAAAAAAATGATAAAATAAGAGTTCATTTGCTTCATGATGGAATGGATATTTGGTCAGACTATGCATTATTCTATAAAAAAAACAACTCTTTTAAAGCGAAAGGAAATGTAGTTGTAAAACAAGGAGACAGTATCAAACTGTATAGCGATAAGTTGAATTATAACGGAAATGTTAGAAAAATTATAGCTGAGGGGAATGTTGACTTCTACAATAATAATACAAACCTAAAAACTAAAATACTTTTTCATGATAGAGATTTGAAAGAAATATTTTTTCAAAAAGGAGGAATAATAAAAGATAGCCTAACAATCATTAAAAGTATTGAAGGGCGATATTATTTAGAAAATTCCAAATATACTTTTGTAAAGGATGTTGAAATCACAAATCCTGATTACATAATAAACTCAAATAAATTAGATTATTTAACTAAAATCGAACAAGCATATTTTTTTGGACCCACAACAATTGTAGGCTTAGATTACGACATATATTGTGAAAGAGGTTTCTACGATATAAAAAACAAAAAAGGTTATTTTATAAAAAACTCTAAAATAAATTACGATAATCGACAAATTAAAGGAGATAGTTTAACCTTTAACGATATCACTCAATTTTCCTCTGCCTCCAAAAATGTTAAACTTACTGACACGTTAAATAAAACAATTATCAGGGGGGATTATGCTGAAGTTTTCAAGGCACTAGACTCAGCTATGATAACTAAAAAAACATACGCCATTAAAATGGTAGATAAAGATTCATTATATATAAAAGCGGATACATTATTTGCTATCGGTCCAGCTGAAAATAGAATTATCAAAGGAAGATATAATGTTAAATTTTTTAAAAAAAATTTAAGCGGAAGATCAGATAAAATAATTATTAATCAAAAAAGTGGTTTAACAAAATTACTTAGAAAAGAGTTAAGTAACAGAGAAAAACAAATCTTAACCACTAAAGAAATTTCAAAAATAAATCCTATAATTTGGAATGGAGAAAGTCAAATGACGGGAGACGAAATACATATTCTTAGAAATATAAAAACAAATGATCTTGATTCTTTAAAAATATTAAATAATGCTTTTGTTGTGGAAAAAGACACATTAGGTATTGACAATTTTAACCAGATGAAAGGAATTAACTTATTTGGTAAATTCACTAATAATGAATTAAAGCTCATAAGACTTGTTCAAAATACAGAAATGATTTATTATCTATACGATGAAAAGACTAGTGAGTTAATTGGTATTGACAAAGCAATATGTAGTTCAATTTCAATGAGTATTGAAGAAAATAATATAAAAGATATCACTTTTTTCACAAACCCAATGGGAAAAATTTACCCTGAAGATGAGATTGAAGTAAATCAAAAAATTTTAAATGGTTTTATATGGAGAGAAGATGAGAAAATTTATAAAATAGAAGATTTATTCGATTTTTAACTTGAAAGATAAATTTATTAAATATCAAGCACAAACAACAAACCACCCTGTTGGATTAGAAGTTTCTCATGCTAAAGGAAGCTATATCTATGATAGTGATAATAAAAAATATTTAGATTTTGTTGCGGGTGTCTCGGCTTCCAATCTTGGGCACAGAAACAAAGCCATTAGTAAAGCTGTTATAAAACAGATAAATAAATATTGGCATGTAATGGTTTATGGAGAATTTGTTCAAGAACCCACCGTTAAATTATGTGAAATATTATCTAAAAACTTACCTAAATCCCTGTCAAACACATACTTAACTAATTCAGGTACTGAAGCAATAGAGGCTGCAATGAAACTAGCTAAAAGAGTAACAGGAAGAACAGAAATAATTGCAGCAAAAAATGGTTATCACGGAAGCACTCAAGGTTCAATGAGCATAATGGGGTTTGAAGAAAGAAAAAGGAGTTATCGTCCTCTACTACCAGGAATAAAATTTATAGAATTTAACAATGAAAATGATATTGATCTTATAAATGAAAATACCGCAGGAGTTGTTCTAGAAACAATTCAAGGAGGTGCAGGATTTATCACTCCATCTAATCAGTATTTGAAAAAAATTAAACAAAAATGCAAGGAACTTAATACATTATTAATTCTTGACGAAATACAACCAGGCATTGGAAGAACTGGAAAACTATTTGCTTTTGAACATTACAATGTAATCCCTGATATTTTAGTGTATGGAAAAGGACTAGGAGGTGGATTTCCAATAGGAGCATTAAGCTGTAGTAAAAAAATAATGAGTTCATTTAAAGAAAACCCTATTCTTGGTCATATAACTACTTTTGGAGGTCATCCAGTAATTGCTGCTGCTGCTTATGCTAATGTAAAAGAAACATTAGAAACAAAAATAATGAGTAAAATAGATGAAAAAGAAAAACTTTTCAAAAATTATTTAATACACCCTTTAATAAAAGAAATTAGAGGAAAAGGTCTAATGCTAGCATTAATTCTAGATAATAAAAAAATTGCTAATAAATTAGTTACTAAATGTTTAGATAGGGGATTAATTTTATTTTATTTACTTTTTGAAACAAAGGCAGTAAGAATCACACCTCCACTAACTATTAAAAAAAGTGAAATAAAAAAAGGTTGTAAAATCATACTTGAAACATTAGATCAAATAAATAATTCTGTTCATTAGTTTGTTGAAAAGAATAAAATCTATTTGAAATTAAAATATCTTCTGACTCTATCTTTGTCTTACAATAGTTTCACATGAAAGAAGAATTTGATGATTATTATAATGAATCAATTGATAAGTTTGAATCTATGCTTAAAACAAATGGATTTTTATTTTTTGACTCTGATGAATTTGAAGAAATAATAGTTTATTATTTAGAAATTGGAAACGTTTCGTTAGCTAAAAAAGCATTAGCCATGGCTACTGACCAGTATCCAAATTCAATAGCTTTAATTCTTTTAAAAATAGAACTCTTATTGTTCAATAATGATTTAGATCAGGCTGAAAAATTGATTGAAAAAATTTCTGAAATCGAGCCATTAAATACAGAAATGTTCATTCAAAAAGCTAAAATTCTATCAAAAAAGAAAAAACATAAAGAAGCTATTAAAATATTAATAAAAATTGAAAGAGATTCAGATTTATATTTTGATGCATTAAGTTTAATAGGAAAAGAATACCTTTTTTTAGATGATTTTATAAATGCAAAAAAATATTTTATACGTTACTTAGATCTAAACCAATTTGATTATAGTGTTTTAAATAATGTTCTTTACTGTTTTGACTCAATTGGAGACAATGATAGCACGATAAGTTATCTTAATTCATTTTTAGAAACTAATCCTTATAATGAAATTGCATGGCATCAGTTAGGTAAATTGTATGCAAAAGAAAATTTATTTAAAGAAGCTTTAACAGCTTTTGATTTTGCAATAATTTCTGATGACTGTTTTATAGGTGCCTATATTGAAATGGGTAAAATCTTAGAAAAATTGAACAAAATTAATGAAGCAATAGAGAAATACGAAATTGCATCAAAAATTGAAGATTCAAACCCTTTCGCACTTTACAGAATTGCCTGTTGCCACGATAAGCTTGGAAATGAAGATTTGGCATTATCATATTATAACAAGACTGTTATTGAAGACCCGGTGCATGACAAAGCGTGGATGTCTATATCTATTAAATTATTTTACAAAAATAAATTAATTGAAGCCAAAGAGAACTTAATAAAAGCGATAGAGATAAACTCAGAAAAAATCAATTATTGGGAGCTATATGCTAAAATAAATTTTAATCTAAAATTACATGAAGAAGTCGAATTAGCCTTTGATGAGATTTTATCACTTAAAGAGTTTAATGTTAAGACTCTTACGATACTAACTAGAATAGCTATAAAAACTCCAGAAAACAATGATTTAATAAATAAACTTTTAAATTCAATTAAGTTATTACCTCAATCTGCTGATAGTGAAATAAATTATCTGTTATCCGTTATATATTATAACAAATCAGAAAATGATAAAGCTATGATTTTTCTTAAAAAAGCTTATTTCTACAGTCCATCTAAATACGATTATTATAAGAAAATATTTAAGTTTTTTCCAAATCTTCAGGTCTTTAAAGCTCACTAATTCAATAGTTATTAAATTGTATTAATTTTAAAGCCATGAATAAAGAATCAAAACCCTCCATAGTTGTATTTTTTAAAGGGATGATGATGGGAATAGCTGATATTATACCTGGTGTGTCTGGTGGTACAATAGCAATTATTACGGGTGTTTATGAAGAATTTTTGTCTACACTAAATAGCCTAAACATAAATGTTTTTACTTTAATAAAAAATGGCAAATTTAAAGAACTTTGGAATAAATATAATTTATCTTTTCTTTTAAGTTTAGTCTCAGGAATATTATCAAGTATATTTCTTTTAAGTCATTCAATCGTATATATAATTGAAAATTTTCCTGTCGTGTTGTGGTCGTTTTTCTTAGGTTTAATAACTTCAAGTATTTTTTACTTATTTAAAGAAATAAAAAAATGGACCATTAAAGTTTTAATATTTAATTTATTAGGAATTGGAACATCACTAATAGTTTTAACTTTAAATCCGGGAAGTCAAGAAATAAGCTCTACTTATCTTTTTTTCTGTGGAATGATAAGTATTACTGCTATGCTTCTTCCAGGTGTTTCTGGAGCATACATATTAGTATTGCTTGGAGCATACGAAACAATGCTAAAAACAATTAAAGGAGTTGTTAGTTTAAATTCTGAATATTTCTTGAATTTTTTTTCATTTGTACTTGGAGCTTTGTTAAGTGTTAAATTGTTTTCAAAAGCTCTAACCTGGTCATATAATAAACACAAGAACTACACTCTTTCATGCTTAGTAGGCTTTATGATTGGTTCACTTCCTTCTCTATGGCCTTGGAAAACAGACTCTAGCGAAGAAGAAGTTTTATTTTATAAATTATATATTCCAGAAGAAAATTTTATGAATTCTGAATTTAGAACCGGAATACTATTTTTTGTATTTGGCTTTATTTCAGTTTTAATTATTGAGTTTTTAGCTAAAACAAATAAAAATGTTCAATAAAAATAGAAATAGAAAAGATTTTATATTTCTATTTCTAAAAGCAGTGTTTATGGGTACAGCTAACAAATTACCAGGTATTTCTGGTGGTTTAGTAGCTTTAATAACCGGCTTTTATCATGAAATGATTGAGTCATTAAAAACCTTAAATCTCAAATCATTTGTCATGATATTAAGAGGAGATTTAAAAGAATTTAACGCTAAACATAATGGATTTTTTATTTTAACTATTCTATTTGGAATTATCGTTAGTTATTTCAGTACATCGAAAATATTAGATTATTTTTTTAAACAATCTGAATTAAATGTTTGGTCAATTTTTTACGGAATGATCATTGCATCTTTAATGATTTTAATCAAAAACAATAAAAATTGGGATTTTAAAACATTAATGTTTTTGATTTCTGGATTTAGTATAGGTTTATTATTAAGTATTTCTAATCCAACAGATGAAAATCAAAACCTTGTATTTGTTTTTTTCTGTGGATTTATAAGTATCTGCGGAATGATAGTCCCAGGAATATCAGGATCTTTCCTTTTAATTCTTCTTGGCAATTACAAGTTATTACTAATAGATTCTGTAAATGCACTATATGAAACCTTATATAATTTTATAAATTTAAATAGTTCATTTCAACACGATTTAAATTTATTACAAATACTAATAGTTTTTACTTTAGGGTCTCTTGTGGGACTTATATTCCTTTCAAAGTTATTAAGTGTTTTAATTAAAAAGTATAATGAAATTATAAATCAATTAATCATAGGTTTTGTAACAGGCTCCTTATTAATTGTTTGGCCTTGGAAAATGATAACAAATAATTTAAATTTAAACAAGAGTTCAATTAATAAATCAATATTCTCAAATGATTTTTTAAAATATCTTCCAGACTTTACAGAAACGTCTACATATATTGCTATTCTTTGGATAATAATCGGTTTATTTATAGTATTATTTTTAGAAAAAAATGTCAGAAGAACAAAAAACATATGGACTAGTAGGAAAAAGCATTAGCTATTCTTTTTCTGAAAAATATTTTACTGAAAAGTTTAAAAAAAATAAAATACAGAACTGTACATATAAAAATTTTGATTTAAATAATATTAAAGACCTAGTTAGTATCCTAAAAGAAAACGATTTAAAAGGATTAAATATTACTATTCCTTATAAAGAACAAGTACTGAGTTACCTAGACGAAATCGAAGATAATGCGAAATTAATAGGAGCAATTAATACAATTAAGATTAATAAAGACAAAACTTTAACTGGCTATAACACAGACTTTATCGGTTTTATAAATACGCTAAGACCACACATAAATTCAAATTGTAAAAAAGCTCTAATTTTAGGAACAGGTGGAGCTTCAAAAGCAATAGAATATGGATTAAAAAAATTAAATATTGAATCTAAAAAAATATCAAGAAATAAAAAAAAAGGAGACTTAACATACCTAGAAATTGACTCAGACTTAATAAAAGAGTACCAAATAATCATTAACACTACTCCTTTAGGCACATATCCTGATATTGAAAATTATCCTGATATTCCATATAAATATCTTACTAAAAAACATATTTGTTATGACTTAACATATAATCCAGATGAAACAACATTTTTAAGAAAGTCAAAAAAAAAGGGAGCAATTACAATAAACGGATTAAGAATGTTAGAAATACAAGCAGAAGAAAGTTGGAAAATTTGGAATAATTAAATAAAAAAAATAACTTAAATAAAAATTAAAATTTTGGATAAAAACATTGATTTATCAAAAAACCTTAAAATAAAAAAGGATCTAATAAATAAATTAAAAGAGCTTATTAATTTAGATATGAAAATGAATGAAAAATATTTAGGTTTTAAAGACATCCAAAATCAATGGTTTAAAACGGGTGCTGTTCCAAGGGCAGACAATGTAATTCTTTGGAATACTTTTCAACATCACATAAAAAATTTTTATGACTACTTACACTTAAATAGAAAATTTAAAGAAATTGACGTTAAATATAATTTAGAACAAAAAAAAGAAACAATAGAACAAGCCAAAAAATTAATAGATATTGAGGATAAAATAAGGGCAACTAAATATTTCGAAAGATTAAATAAAAAATGGAAATTTGAAATAGGACCAACAAAAAAAGAAGATGAAATAAAATTAAAAGAGAAGTTTTACTCAATTGGGGAACAGATATTAGAAAACAAAAAGGAGTTCGATAAAAATAGAGATTCAATTATAAATGATAATTATTTAAAAAAAATAAATTTATTAAATGAAATTCAGAATTTAATTCAAAAGGAAGATAATTCGACAAAGGAATGGCAAACAAAAATAAAATCATTTGATCGGATTAAAAGTGAAATTGAAATATCAGGACCAATTCCTACAAAAGAGAAAAAAAAATATTGGTCTAATTATAAAAATATAATTAGATTATTTTATTCTAAAAAAAACGAATACTTCAAAAATTTAAAAAAAACATATAAAGAAAATATCAATAAGCAAGAGTCAATTATTAAAAAAGCAGAGAGTTTAGATTCAAGTGAAAATTTAGAAAAAAATAAGAAGGAAATTATAATTTTACAAAAAAACTGGAAAACAATAAAACCAATTCCTTATAAGGTAAATGAAAAAAATTGGAAATTATTCAAATCAATTTGTGATGAATTTTTTAAAAAAATTCATGAGATTAAAACACTTAAATCTAAAGAATTAATTAAAAATGAAGAAGAGCAAATTAAAATTTTAAAAAAAATCGAAAACTTTGATAAAAAAGATGATATAAATATTTTAATAGAAGATTGGAAAAAAACTGGTAACATAAGTTCAGGAAATGAAATTGAATTTAATAAAAGAGTTAAAAAAGTTTTTATAAAAAGTGGTTTAACAGAAAAAGATTCGATAGAGAAATTATTAAAAATTAAAATTGGATCTATGAATCAGTCCCAAAAAGATTCAGAAATTAACACTTTAAATAAAAAATTAGAAATATTAAAAAAAGAATTAACCTTACTGGAAAATAATATTTCTTTTTTTAATGATAAATTAAAAGAAAATAAGATGTTAGATAAGTCTCGAAATGAAATTCAAAGTAAAAAAATTGAAATTGAAACTTTAATTCAACAAAAAAATATATTAAAAAAGTAATTATTTTTTTAATTTTTCCCAATAATCAATTAATTCGTCTTTACTCGTATCGCTAAGAGTTTTTCCATCTTTTTTTAATTTATTTTCTAAAAGCATGAATCTTTTAGTGAATTTTTTGTTTGTTTTTTCTAATGCATTATCTGGATTAACTCCCAAAAATTTTCCATAATTTATTACTGAAAATATTAAGTCACCAAGTTCAGATTCAATATTTTCTAGATTACCTGACCTCACCTCTTCTTCAAGTTCATAAAATTCTTCTGTAATTTTGTTTTTAGCCTCTTTACGACTAACCCAGTCAAAACCAGCATTGGAGACTTTTTCTTGAATTCTCATTGATTTAATAAAAGATGGCAATGTTTTTGGGACACCCTCTAAAATACTTTTTCTACCCTCCTTTAATTTTAATTTTTCCCAATTATTTTTAACCTGATTTTCATCAATATCTTTCAAGTCTCCGTAAACATGAGGATGTCTAAATATTAATTTTTTAGTAATACTTTTTGCAACATCAGATATATCAAAAAGCTTTGTTTCACTAGCTATTTTTGAATAAAATATAATATGAAGTAATAAATCGCCTAACTCATTTTTAATTTCATCAATGTTATTTTCTGAAATAGCTTCAGCTAACTCAAAAGTTTCCTCTATTGTTAATGACTTTAAACTTTCAAAAGTTTGTTTTTGATCCCAGGGACATTTCACTCTTAACTCATCCATCACATCAATTAACTGACTTATAGAATCTAATTGTATTTTTTTATTATTCATTATTTAGATGGGGAAATTCATTAAATAATCTGTATTAATTTTTCCTTTTGTAATATTATTTAATTTTCCTTTTAATATTTTCTTTTTAAAAGAACTTAACTTATCCGTAAATAGTATTCCTTCAATGTGATCAAATTCATGTTGAACTACTCTGGCACATAAACCATTTAATTTCAAAATTTTATTTTCAAATTTTTCGTTTTTAAAATGAATTTCAATCTCATTCTCCCTTAAAATATCTTCTCTAACATCTGGTATACTTAGACAACCTTCATTAAAACTATTAAAGTCATTTGAAGACCAAACTATTTCAGGGTTAATAAAAACTTTTTTAAACAGTGAAACCTTTTTTCTTTCTTCTAAACTAAGTTCTTCGTCTTTAGAAAAGGGAGAGGCATCTACAATAAACAATCTTAATGATTCACCAATTTGAGGAGCTGCTAAACCTACTCCATTAGCAGAATACATTGTATCCCACATGTTTTTAATTAAAGATTTAAGATCTTCATTATTTCTATTAATATAAATGCATTTATTTCTTAAAACCGGATCTCCATATGCTAAAATTGGTAAAATCATATTATTTATTTTCTAAAAATGATTGAAGGATTATAGTGGCACTGACTTTATCTACCAACATTTTATTTTGTCTTTTACTTTTATTTACTCCGCTGCTTAAAATAGTTCTTTTAGCAATTAATGAAGTAAATCTTTCGTCTTGCCTTTCAACTTTTACGGAGGGAAACTCTTTATTTATTTTTTTAATAAAAATCAAAATATCATTTTCAATTTGTGATGGATTATTATTTTTTTGAACCGGTTTTCCAATCACAAATGTATCTATTGATTCGTTTTTTAAAATATTTTTTAAAAAAAGTATTATTTCACTATTAAGGACTGTTTCTAATGAAGATGCAATAATATTAAGCTCATCAGTAATAGCTAATCCTATTCTTTTTAATCCATAATCGATTGCAATTATTTTACCCATCCAACAAAGTTAAATGATTAATAATTAAGGATAAAATTTCTAAAACTATTTATTAATTAGAGCGTATATTTGAAAAAAATGTTATGAGAGAAATAATTGAAGCAGCTTGGAATGATAAATCTCTTTTAAAAAAAGAGAATACTATAAAGGCTATTCATGCCGTTATTGAAGATTTAGATAATGGTATTCTAAGGGTTGCGGAACCTACAAATAATGGCTGGTTAGTTAATGAATGGGTGAAAAAAGCAGTTGTATTATACTTTCCAATACAAAAAATGAAAACTATTGAAATGGGACCATTAGAGTTTCATGATAAAATTCCGTTGAAAAAAAATTATGCAGAAAAAGGAATTCGAGTAGTTCCACATGCTGTTGCTAGAAAAGGAGCCTACATTAGTAGAGGAGTTATTTTAATGCCTAGTTATGTTAATATTGGAGCCTATATTGATGAAGGGACCATGGTTGATACATGGGCAACTGTTGGAAGCTGTGCTCAAATAGGAAAAAACGTTCATATAAGTGGAGGTGTTGGAATTGGAGGCGTATTAGAACCTTTACAAGCTGCTCCGGTTATAATTGAAGATAATGCTTTTATAGGCTCTAGATGCATTGTAGTAGAAGGAGTTAAAGTATGCAAAGAGGCTGTTTTAGGGGCGAATGTTGTTTTAACTGCCTCTACAAAGATAATTGATGTTACTGGAAAAAATCCTATTGAATATAAGGGTGAAGTTCCTAGCAGGTCAGTAGTTATACCTGGATCTTATACAAAAAGCTTTTCTGCAGGTGATTATCAAGTACCGTGTGCACTAATAATTGGGAAAAGAAAAGAAAGTACTGATAAAAAAACTTCTCTTAACAATGCCTTAAGAGAATATAAAGTATCAGCCTGAATCTTATATAATTTATGATTTTAGAGATCGAAAAAGCTCTTAACTGTTTAAATAAAGGAGGAATTCTTATTTACCCCTCAGATACAATATGGGCAATTGGATGTGATGCAACTAATAAAAAAGCAATTAATATAATCTATAAGATTAAAAAAAGAAATCGTTCAGAACCATTCATATGCCTAATGAGTGATTTTAAAATGTGTGATAGGTATGTTACAACTACTAACAAAATAAAAAATTATCTAAAAAATAAAAATTTTCCTGTTTCAGTAATTTATCAAAACGTAAAAAATCTTAGCACTTTCCCTAAATCGATTGCAATACGAATACCTAAAGATGAATTTTGTATTGAGCTTTTAAGAAAATTAGACAAACCTATTATTTCAACATCAGTTAATATTTCGGGTGAAGACTTTCCTTTGTTATTTAATGATATTAAGAAAGAAATTTTGGATCAAGTGGATTATAAAGTAAATTTACGTTTAAATCAAAAACTTGAAAAACCATCAACAATTATTAAAGTTGAGAATGGTAAAATTATAACTCTAAGATCATAAATGATTAACAATAAAATTCTTGAAGCTATAAACAATGACATATTTGAAACTATTAAAAAATGTAGTGACGAATTAAACATTGAATGTTACGTCATAGGAGGATACGTAAGAGACCTTCTTTTAAATAAAAGCATACCAAAAGATATTGATGTGTTAGTAATTGGAAGTGGAATTGATATGGCAAAAAGAGTGTCAAATAAATTAAATCCAAAAGGAAAAGTTAAGGTTTTTAAAAATTTTGGAACAGCCATGTTTAAATTCAATAACATTGAAGTTGAATTTGTTGGATCGAGAAAAGAAAGCTATAATAAGTCCAGTAGAAACCCAACAGTTGAGTTAGGAACTTTAGAAGATGACTTAAACAGAAGAGATTTTACTATTAATGCCATAGGAGTTGGATTGAATTCCAAAAACTGGGGAAAATTAATTGATAATTTCAATGGAGTTGAAGATCTTAAGAATGGTTTAATAAAAACTCCGTTAGATCCGTTAAAAACGTTTTCTGATGATCCTTTGAGGATGCTAAGAGCTATTAGGTTTTCATGTCAGTTAAATTTTAAAATTCATGAAGATTCTTTGAGCGGGATTATTTCTGAAAAGGATAGAATTAAAATCATTTCAGGAGAAAGGATTGCAGATGAGTTAAATAAAATTATAATGACTCAAAAGCCCTCAACAGGATTTAAAATCCTAGAAAGTACAGGGATTTTAAAAATCATTCTACCAGAATTAACTGCATTAAAAGGAATTGATGATATTGACGGTCAAAAACATAAAGATAACTTTTATCACACCTTAGAAGTATTAGATAATATTTGTCCAAATACGAACAATATTTGGTTAAGATGGGCTGCTCTTCTTCACGATGTAGGGAAAGCACCTACTAAAAGATTTGTAAAGGAAATTGGATGGACTTTTCATGGACATGAACTCAAGGGATCTAAAATGGTATATAATATCTTCAAAAGATTAAGTATGCCATTAAACAACAAAATGAAATATGTTCAGAAAATTATATTCATGAGTTCTAGGCCAATAGTTCTTTCTAATAATAATATTTCAGACTCTGCCATAAGAAGGCTTATTTATGATGCTCAGCAAGATGTAGATGATCTACTTACACTTTGTGAGGCTGATATAACAACTAAAAATCCTCAAAGATTTCAGAAATACTTAAATAATTTTAAATTGGTTAGAACTAAAATTGTTGAAGTCGAAAAAAGAGATCATATACGAAATTTTAAACCCCCAATAAGTGGAGAAGAAATTATGAATTATTTTAATATAAATCCTGGAAAAGAAATAGGTATAATTAAAGAGTTAATTAAGGAATCTATTTTAGAGGGAGAGATAAAAAATAATTATGAATCTGCTAAATTAATAATGATTAAAAAAGGTAAAGCATTGGGTCTTGTAAAAAATGAAAAATAATTTTATTAAAATTTCCAAATTTAGTTTAGTGCTAGTTTATTTAGTGATACTAGCCGGAGCATTAGTTAGAATGACCGGAAGTGGCATGGGTTGTCCAGACTGGCCAAAATGTTTTGGACTTTTTATTCCTCCTACAGAAATTAGTCAAATTGAATGGTCTCCAAATAAAAGGTTTATAAAGGGAATCGTACTAAAAAAAAACAACGAATTAATTATAGCTAAAAAAGATTTTATTTCTAAAGAAAAATTTAACATTTCTAATTGGGAAAAATACACAAAACATGATTATTCCGATTTCAACCCAGCTAAAACATGGATAGAGTTTTTAAACAGGTTAATTGGAGCAATTGCTGGCCTTGCTACCGTATTGATGTTGATTTTTTCAATTAAGTTTTGGAGAGACAATAAAATTATTGTTTTAAGTTCTTTATTAATAGTATTAGGAATGGGATTTCAAGCTTGGCTTGGCAAAATAGTAGTTGATTCAAATTTAGCTCCATTTAAAATTACTATACATATGTTAATGGCATTTATAATAATAGCATTACTTATTTATTGCATTTATATTTCAAATAAAAAATCTGAAAATATTTCAAATGATTTAGTAGTAAAATATTTAATTTTAGGATCCCTCTTGTTAAGTATAATTCAAGTAATAATTGGAACTCAAGTCAGAGAATTTATCGATTTACAGGACGAATTATTTGGAAAAGAAAACAAAAACAAATGGCTGGCTCTTCCAGACTTTTATTTCTACTTTCACAGGAGTTTTTCGTTACTTATTTTAGTAATCAATGCTTTCTTATACTACATAACAATCAAAAGAAAATATAATACAGTTTTAATTAATAAAATATGTATTGTTATAATGTTAGAAATTATTGTTGGAATAGTTATGTATTACGGAAGTTTTCCCATATTGAGCCAACCTATACATTTGTTTTTAGCTACAATATTGTTTGGGTATCAATTTTATTGGTTTTTACACTTTACAAAAATTAAATAATAAATGATTTACCGAATAAGAATAATCTTAGATACAAAAGAGGACATTATTAGGGATATAGAGATTGAAAATAATTCTACATTCAAAGATTTACACTTAGAAATATTAAAATCATTTCAATTTGATGGAAATGAAATGGCATCGTTTTACTTAAGCAATGATAACTGGATTCAAGGTAAGGAAATTAGTTTGTCAAGTTTTCAAGAAGAAGATGAAGATGAACTAATCATGGAAAACTGTTCCCTAGATTCAATTATAGATGAAAATCAAAAAAAATTTATTTATATATATGATTTTTTAAATTTATGGACTTTTTTTATTGAAATATTTGAAATCAATTCGATTATAAAAGATGCAAAATACCCTAATTTAATTTTTTCGTTAGGAAAAATTCCTGAAAAAGCGCCAGATAAAAATTTTGAGCAAATAAAAGATAATGATTTTGAAGATGACTTTGAAGATAATTATGATGATTATAATTAATCAACATTTAACATACCACGATTTTCATAGTTCTTAAGAATATAATCAAAAGATGCTTTTAAGATTCCACCCATATTGCTAGGTTTTTTAAAACTTTCATCTCTAGTAAGGGAGTAAATTTGTCTAGATAATAAATCTATTTTTTTTTTGGTTGAAATATTATCATTCATCATACATTTAATAATTTTTTCTACTCTACTTTCAGAACTTAAAATTCTTTTTGCGATAATAGATCTTTCCTCAGTTTTATATTGATCTACAGAATGTTTATTCAGCTTTTCTTTAATTAAATCCATTATAATTTTATTTTCTTTAAAAAACTGAGGTCTATAAACCTTTAACTTACCTTCAAAAGATTGTTGGTCAAAATCTATCGCTCTAATTTTATATATAACTTGATCAAAATCATGAGTAGGAATAATCACATAATTATATGATCTCATATCTCCAAGAAGTCTAATCATACATCTTTCATTAAACTTTACAAATTCTTTTGCAATCTGAGCTTTTTCCGATGCATTACATTTACTTAAAAAGTCGCTAAAAAATTCGTCTCCTGGAATTCCAGCAATATGTTCCTCTATTAAAGTGTTTTGATAAACTAAAAAATTTAAATTATCAGGTGATAAAATATGCTCAAGCTCTAGTCCATAAATTCGTGAGGCATCTGCTTTTTTAACATAGAAATATGTGAAATTATCATTTAAAATATTTCTAATTTTAACTCTAAATGGTTTCGAATTTCCAAAAGTACAATAATCAATTGCGTCAACATTTAAAAATTCCACATTAGCCTCATTTCCATCTGAATGCAATAAATTATATACTCGTTTTAAACTTTCATCAATTTCTTTTCTTTCAAAATCAGAGTAAAAAACTCTAACCCATAATGTGTCAATATCCTTTTCGTTAAATACTGAAACTGATCCAGAAAACCTTTTTAAATCCTCATAAAATATAGGAATTATTAATTTTCTATTATAAAATGAAAGATAAGAATCTAAGTTTTTAGATATAGGAAATGAAGGTTTTTTATCTGACATCAATTTCTCGTACATATATTATTTTTTACAAAGTTAACTCATTTATTATTTCAAGGAAATTAGTAAGTTATTGTCGTAAATTTGAAAAAAATTAATTTTTGTTTAATTTAAAATCAGATTACAGTCCTACAGGAGATCAACCAGAAGCGATAAGTCAACTAATTTCTGGAATTAATGATAATCAAAAGTTTCAAACTCTAAAAGGAGTTACAGGTTCTGGAAAAACTTTTACTGTTGCTAATGTAATTAGAGACGTTAATAAGCCAACGTTAGTTTTAGCTCACAACAAAACATTAGCTGCACAATTATATTCAGAATTTAAACAATTTTTTCCTAACAATGCCGTGGAGTACTTTGTTTCATATTATGACTATTACCAACCAGAAGCATACCTTCCGGTTTCAGGAACATACATTGAAAAAGACTTATCTATAAATGAAGATATCGAAAAACTGAGATTGAGTACAACTTCATCTTTGCTTTCCGGAAGAAGGGATATTATAGTTATCGCATCGGTTTCATGTCTCTATGGAATTGGAAACCCAGTAGAGTTTAAAAAAAATATTATAAATATTGAAAAAAACCAAATAATTTCTAGAACTAAATTTCTTCATAGTTTGGTTCAAAGTCTCTACTCTAGGTCCAATATAGACACAACTAGCGGATCTTTTAGAGTTTCTGGGGATACTGTTGATATCTTCCCAAGTTACGCTGATCACGCATTTAAAATTCATTTTTTTGGTGATGAAATAGAATTAATTGAAACATTTGACCCAATTACTAATAAAACTATTGAGTCTCATGAAAAGCTATCAATTTATCCAGCAAACATGTTCGCAACTTCACCAGATGTATTGCAAAATGCAATGAATAAAATACGGGAGGATTTATTACATCAAATAAATTATTTTAAAGAAATTGGAAAATTCCTTGAAGCTAAAAGATTAGAGGAAAGAACAAATTTTGATTTAGAAATGATTCAAGAATTGGGCTATTGTTCAGGAATTGAAAACTATTCTAGATATATAGATGGAAGAGAACCTGGAACTAGACCTTTCTGCCTATTAGATTACTTTCCAGATGATTATTTAATGATTGTAGACGAAAGTCATGTTACTTTATCTCAAGTTCATGCAATGTATGGAGGAGATAGAAGCAGAAAAGAAAATTTAGTTGAATATGGATTTAGACTTCCGGCTGCAATGGATAATAGACCATTAAAATATGAAGAGTTCGAGTATGTTCAAAATCAAGTCATTTATGTTAGTGCAACTCCTTCAGATTATGAGCTTGAAAAAACAGAAGGAGTTTTTGTAGAACAAATAATTAGACCAACAGGACTTTTAGATCCAGTGATAGAAGTTAGACCTAGCAATAATCAAATTGATGATATAATTAATGAAATTCATTTAAGAGTAAGTAGTAATGAAAGAGTATTAATAACAACTCTTACTAAAAGAATGGCTGAAGAGTTAACAAAATTTCTTACTAAAGTTGATATAAGATGTAGATATATACATAGTGATATTGATACTATGGAAAGAGTAGAGATTATGCAAGGACTTAGAAAAGGGTTGTTTGATGTTTTGGTTGGAGTAAATTTATTAAGAGAAGGTTTAGATTTACCTGAAGTATCTTTGGTAATAATACTCGATGCTGATAAAGAAGGGTTTTTAAGAAGCCACAGATCATTAACACAAACAATAGGAAGAGCTGCAAGAAATATAAATGGAAAGGCTATATTTTATGCTGATAAAATTACAAAAAGCATGAAAAAAACTATAGACGAAACAGCATACAGAAGAGAAAAACAAAAAAAATATAATAAGAAAAATAATCTAACCCCTACTCCCTTAAATAAATCGATTAAAGATGTTTTCTTAAATCAATCAGATAATTTAGATCTGAAAAAAATTCAAAAAGAAAAAGATATTTTAAATAACATTAAGAATTTGTCTAAAAATGAAAAAGAGAAAGAAATAAGAAAATACAGAGCAGAAATGGAAAGTGCAGCTAAATCTCTAGACTTTATAGAAGCTGCTAGACTTAGAGATATCATTAAGACATTAAAAGATTAACAGGTTAAATCAAGGGAAATTTAAACTGTTTTTTAACTAACTTAATTTTTTTATAATTATCTAAAAAACACGATTATTATATTAATTATTAAAAGAACTATAATTGCAATCGTTATTTGTTTTTTAGAAAAATATTTATTCATAAACTATGATTTGTTTTCTGTATAAAAGTAAATGTGTCAGTTATTTTAAAACCTCCTGAATTTTATCTGCTGCTTCTTGAAATTCCACAGCACTATGTACTTCAAATTTACAATTATCAATAATTTCTTTTGCAATCTCTGCGTTAGTGCCCTGAAGTCTAACAATTATAGGGATATTTATCGAATCACCCATGTTGTTATAAGCATCTACAATTCCTTGAGCTACTCTATCGCACCTTACTATTCCTCCAAATATATTAATAAGAATCGCCTTTACATTAGGATCTTTTAAAATTAGCCTAAAAGCAGCTTCAACCCTTTTAGCATCTGCAGTTCCTCCTACATCTAAAAAATTAGCAGGTTCACCGCCTGACTGCTTAATCAAATCCATTGTAGCCATCGCTAAACCAGCTCCGTTAACCATGCATCCAACATTACCATCTAAGTCAACATAATTCAGACCCACTTCTCTAGCTTCTATTTCAACTGGATTCTCTTCTTTTAAATCTCTCCAAGATTCATAATCTTTATGACGAAACAAAGCATTATCATCTAAAGACACCTTTGCATCTACAGCCATTATTATATCATCAGAAGTTTTTAAAACTGGATTTATTTCAAAAAGAGATGAATCAGAAGAAACATAGGACTTATAAAGTAAAGTAATAAACTTAGTCATTTGCTTAAAAGCCTTACCAGACAATCCTAAATTAAAAGCAATTTTTCTTGCCTGAAAAGGAAGAATTCCTAATAAAGGATCTATGTCTTCATAAAAAATAAGTTCTGGTGTTTTTTCTGCAACAGATTCTATATCCATTCCTCCTTCAGTAGAATACATCACCATATTCTTTCCTGTTTTTCTGTTTAACAATATTGAAACATAAAATTCTTCTGGCTCTGATTTACCAGGATAATAAACATCCTCAGTAATTAAAACTTTATTTACTATTTTTCCTTCCTTGGAGGTTTGTGGAGTTATTAAACTCATTCCTAGAATATCAGTGACTACTTTCTTTAACTCATCTAAACTCTTAGCTAACTTAACTCCTCCTCCTTTACCTCTTCCACCAGCATGAATCTGAGCCTTAACCACAAACCAATTAGTTCCTGTCTCTTCTACTAAAATTTTAGCCACATCTAAAACATCATTTACATCAGAAAGCACATGCCCTCTTTGTATATTAACTCCGTGTTCTGCTAATATCTTTTTTCCCTGATATTCGTGTAAATTCATATTTAAATATATTATAAAACAAAGATAAAATAATTACCTAAAGATTTAGATAGTAATGTTTTTTTATAATGTTACATATATAACAAAATGTTTTATTTTAATAAAAAAACTTCATTAATTATATTATAGTAGCTTGATAATATAGTTTTACATAGATGAAAAATAAAGATTTAATAAGCATTGCTAAAAAGTTTGGCACTCCAACTTATGTTTATGATGCAGAGAAGATAAAAAGTCAATACGATAGACTAATAAATTCATTTAAATCTGTAGCCAATTTAAGGATTAATTACGCGGTTAAAGCACTATCTAATATTTCAATACTAAAATACATCAACACGCTAGGATCAGGTTTAGATACAGTTTCAATTCAAGAAGTAATGATTGGAATTAAAGCAGGTTTTCCTGTTAATAAAATCATATACACTCCAAACGGAGTGTCAGTGGCAGAGATTCAAAGAGTAGCGAAAATGGGGGTTAATATAAATATTGATAATCTAAATGTATTGGAACAGTTCGGAAGTTCTAATCCAGAAATTCCTATATGCGTAAGAATAAATCCACATGTTATGGCTGGTGGGAATAGTAAAATATCGGTTGGTCATATAGATTCAAAGTTTGGAATAAGTATTCATCAAATTCCACTTCTTTTAAGGATAGTGAATAACACTAACATAAAAGTTAATGGAATACACATGCATACTGGAAGCGACATATTAGATATAGAAGTATTTATTCATGCAGCTGAAATATTATTTCAAA
>Ga0308016_10000172_pt1 | contig 34153 bp, 31 predicted proteins | sample Neamet233_FD_203129 | JGI IMG/M metagenome (GOLD analysis project Ga0308016, IMG submission 203129) | Marine microbial communities from water near the shore, Antarctic Ocean - #233 | ecosystem: Environmental > Aquatic > Marine > Unclassified | place: Southern Ocean | collected 2014-07-28
GCAGACTGCTCAGGCAAGACAGATAGTTCTGAAACTTTATCCAGCAAGTTGTCCCCCCAATCTTTAGCAACTGCATCAGCTAAATCAACAAGGTTTTCATTTTCAGGTAAACGATTACCCCAGTATATAACGCAAGGAAGTCTCTCATTCAATGAAGAAAAAACCAAAGTTTGTTCATGAGTATCAATGCGCCATTGCTGCATTACTTAACCGCTCCAAGGGTTAGTCCAGCTATAAAGTGCTTTTGCATCATAAAAAACATTAAAACCGGTGGAAGGGCTGCAATTATCGAGCCAGCAGAAACCAAGTGTTGGTTAGCGATCCATTGACCATTAAGCGAGTTTAAGCCTGCTGTAATTGGCATTGCATCTGCCCCTTGAGTCAACACAAGAGCCCAAAAATAATCATTCCATATAAAAGTAAAAATCAGCACAGATAATGCCGCCATTGCTGGCTTCATTAATGGAACAACAACATACCAGAAAATTTTAAATTCAGAAACCCCTTCAACTCTAGCAGCTTCGATTAACTCAAACGGAAGAGCGCGAATAAAGTTGCGCATAAAGAAGGTACAAAAACCGGTTTGAAATGCTATATGAAAAGCAACAAGCCCCCACACAGAGTTATAAAGTCCTAGCGCAAGAGAAAGATCTCTAACTGGAACCATAAGTATTTGATAAGGAATAAAGTTACCAGCAACAAAAATGAAAAATACAAATAAATTAAGTTTAAATCTATAAACGCCTAATGCAAACCCAGTAAGGCTTGAAAGAACAATCGCACCAATCACTGTTGGAATAGTAATTTTAAAGCTATTTAAAATGTAATAACCTAGAGGTGAGTCTGTAAAGACAGCCGTATAGTTTTCAAAAAAGTTAATAGAGGTTGGCATTCCCCAGTAGTTACCAGAGTTGATATCAACTCCTGAGCGAATTGATGTCAAAGCTACAGCCAAAAGAGGTAGAAGCCAAATAATCATAGCAATAGGTAACGCTATCTTATACAGACGCTGAGTGGATAATTTAGTTTTTTCAATTGGAGTTGGAAACATATTTAATAGCCTTTTTCATCTCGATACAATCTATACAGAATAAGTCCAATATAAATCATCATAATGCCAAGAAGGACTACTGCTATAGCCGCAGAGTAGCCCATACGAAAGCCATACTCTGAAAATGCCTTTTCGTACATATAATAAGCAAGAACACGACTGGATCCCCATGGGCCACCAGCTGTCATAATAGAAATTAAATCAAAGGATCTTAGAGCGCCAATGACGGTAACAACAACCGCAATAAAAGTAGCAGGTTTGAGTTGAGGTAATATTACATACCACAACATTCTCCAGCCTCTTGCATTGTCAATTCGGCCAGCTTCAATTTGCTCAGGATCAACTGAATTTAGTCCTGTTAAATATAAAATCATACAATAAGCAGTTTGAGGCCATAAGCCCGCTGCAATGATTCCATATGTCGCATAATCTTCCTCTGCCAAAATAGCAATAGGACTAAATCCAAAGTTTTCAAGGATCACATTTAAGAGTCCGTTTGAAGGGTCGTAAAACCAACTAAAAACTAATCCCACAACGACTTGAGAAATTACAAATGGAAAGAAAAATAGTGACTTGTATATTCTTATGCCTCTTACTGTTTGATTCAGAAATAGCGCGGCAAATAGGCCAGCAGGAACTGCTAATATATAAAGAACAAGCCAAATAACATTGTTTTTTAGTGAAGTGAAAAAATATTCATCATCTAATAGCTCGATATAGTTTTCAGCGCCAATATATGTTTTTACGCCGAGCCCATCCCACTGATATAAACTTAAACTTATCGATTGAAAAATTGGGAAAATAACATAAAGAGAAAACATAAAGATGCCAGGGGCTAAAAAAATCCAGGGTGACAGCTTTAATTGATTATTTTTCCAGAAAGAATACATACATATTCCGAGTTTTATTGATTAAAAATAAAGTCCCGTGTCAAGAATACTTGAACACGGGACAGAGTAAAACCTTATTGGTTAATAAAGTTTTGCACGAGCTTTTTCTAGACGCTCTAGAATCTTCTCTAAGCGCTCAGGCTTAACCATGAACTCTTGAAAGTTTTCCATGCCAATAGAGGCCATTTCAGCTTTAGTATCACGATCATAGAACTGAGCAACACCACCAGGGGCGTCGTTATTAAGCATACTAAATGCAGCATTCAAGAACTTGTCATCAACAACACTTGAGCCCGCATTAGTAGGCAATTGACCTAACGCTTCATTCCAAGCAGTCTGAACGTCAGCGCGCGCAGCATAAGCTAAGAAACGCTTAGCGTCAACTGGGTTTTTTGCACCTGCAGATAAATGAATAGTGTCAGTAGGCGCTTCTTCAGCCATAGGAACTCCCGGAGTTATTTCAGGAAACTGGAAGAAACCTAGCTTACTGTCATCCAAACCTAGCTCACGTAATGGAGCAACAGCAAAGTTACCCATAACATACATAGCAGCCTCACCATTACCCATAGGAGCTAATGCTTCTTGCCAGCTTAAAGCAGCATGATTTTCAAGGAAAAAGTCAGCGTCAATCAGTTGCTTCCAGTTCGCCATAGTTGCACGTACACGGTCATCAGTCCAAGCAACCTCACCTCTAGTTAGAGCCATATGGAAATCATATCCATTTGTACGAAGGTTTAAGTAATCAAATACACCACCAGCAGTCCATAGATATTTTGTACCAATTGTAATTGGAGTTACACCGTTTGCATTTAAAGTTTTACCAGCAGCGATGAATTGATCCCAAGTTTTAGGAACAGCAATTCCTAGGTCTTCAAAGATATCTTGACGATAGTAAACACCCCAGTTGTAATAAGTATAAGGAATTCCCCACTTCTTACCATCCATAGTCATACCTGGAGCAGACGTCTTCATTAGTGAGTAAAGACCTTGGTCAGCCCAAACATCATCAATTGGTGCGAACAATCCTGCATCAACAAATGGCGCCATTCTGTTACCCGCATACCAGAATGAAATATCTGGAGCATCAGCACTTAGAAAGTTACGAATTGCAGCTTTATAGCCTTCATGATCAAAAAGATTGTAAACAACGTTTACATCTGGGTTTTCAGCTTCAAATCCATCAATAACTGCCTGAAATGCCGCCTTTGGTGCTGGATCAGATGTGTCACCATTAATGACAATCGTTCCAGCAATAGCTGATGTTCCAGCCAAGATACCGGCTAGAGCGAGAGCTATTTGCGATTTAAATATTTTTTTCATTATTTTTTTCTCCTAAATTATAAAAAAACCTCTTTGATTACATACCTCTTGTGACGTAGATACACCTGTATATGTCAAATCACATTTAAGTATACATAAATATGAATTCATGTGAATACATTTGTCCATATATTAGCACATCGTTCCACTATATGAAACTTACATAGAGAAAGACAATGATGTCAGTACAATCAGCTTCTTAATTAAACGAACTTATAAAGTGTAAAATGCTTAAGTCTCTGTTTATCATCAGTATAGATTGAGTTTTATTTGTTATTTAGGAGAAAAATATGGGAATGCCAGGACCATTTGAACTGATTATTATTTTAGTTATTGTGCTACTTATTTTTGGTGGTAAGCGCCTTAAAAATATTGGTAATGAAGTTGGAGGAGCAATTAAAGGCTTCAAATCTTCTATGAAAGAAACTGAAGCTGAAAAGAAAGAAGATATTATTGAAGCTCAAGTTGAAGCCGATGATGAAACTACTGACAAAAAATCATAAAAACCATCTTTTTACTTTTATAAAACAATATGTTTGATTTTGGTTTTTGGGAGATTGCCATTATTGGTGTTATCACCCTTATCGTAGTTGGACCTGAAAGAATGCCGGCTCTTGCTAGAAAAGCAGGTCTTTTTGTGGGCAAACTTAATAAGTTCCTCAGTAAAGTTAAAAAAGATATCAATGAAGAGTTAAAGACAGAGGAGATTAAAGAACAACTCTCTATGGATGATGAAAAGTCAATAATATCTGACATTACTAATGAGGCTAAATCAAGCGCTGATCTTTTTAATCAAAAAGACTCAGAGCAGGATGATTCAAAGTAATGACTATAAAAACTCAGGAATCTGAAAAATTACCCTTAGTTCAGCATTTAATTGAACTGAGGCGCTCACTACTTCATTCAATTATTGCAATAGTTATTTTTTTTCTGGCATTATTTCCATTTGCTGATGAAATCTATACCTTTATAGCAGCCCCAATTGTTCAAGCTATACCAGGCTCTAATCTAATTGCAATTGGAGTAATCTCACCTTTTTTAACGCCCTTAAAGATGTCATTGATACTGGCTATCTATATTGCAATGCCCTACTTGCTATATCAGCTATGGATGTTTATAGCCCCAGCACTCTATCGCAATGAAAGAAGACTAGTACTTCCTTTAGTTATTTCATCAACCATTCTATTTTATGTTGGCCTGCTCTTTTCTTTTTATATCGTGTTTCCAGTCATATTTAATTTCTTAGCGGGAGTTGGGCCTGCTTCAGTTAATTTTGCTCCTGATATTCAGTATTACCTTGATTTTATTTTGAAAGTTTCATTCGCCTTTGGAGCTGCCTTTGAAGTTCCGATTGTGACAATCCTTCTTATAGTTTTTGGTGCGACTACTGCTGAAAAGCTTAAAAAAAATCGCCCTTATATTTTCATCGGTTCATTTGTAGTGGGAATGGTATTAACTCCTCCAGATGTTATCTCGCAATTTTTAATTGCAATTCCTATTTGGCTATTATTTGAAGCTGGCTTATTTTTTTCCTCTTTCTTTAAAGTTCGTAAAAATAATCCAACAAAAATTAAAGCTGAAAAGAATCAACCCAAGGACTGGACTGACAAGTCACACAATGAGATGATGGATGATATTGAAAATGAGATGAACACTAAAGTGATTGGAGATTCAGAAAAAGATAACTAGTATTACTAATCAGAAATATACGTTTGTAATAAGTTATAAAGCTCTTTCTTTCGACTCTCCTCGGCAAAACTTGCATCAATACTGTTTTTAACAAGCCTAGTTGCTTGGTCTTTTGTAAGTCCAAGACTGTCATAAAGTGCAAGGAAATTTTCTGTCATATATCCTCCAAAGTAAGAAGGGTCATCTGAGTTAACAGTTACGCAAACGCCAAGGTCAAGCATATCAAGTATTGTATGACTTGCCATATTATCAAAAACTCTAAGCTTTACATTCGATAGTGGGCAGATAGTTAAAGGCATTTGTGTTTCAATTAAACGAAGCATTAGGTCAGGGTCATCGATTGCTCTGATCCCATGATCAATTCTTTGAACATTTAAAACATCTAAAGAACTCCATATATAACTAGCTGGACCCTCCTCTCCTGCATGGGCGACTAATATATAACCCATATCTTTTGCTTGATTGAAAACATTTACAAATTTCTCAGGTGGATTTCCCATTTCTGCGCTATCTAGACCAACACCATAAATAACATCACTAAATTGCTTTGAAGATTTTAAAGTTTCAATTGCACTTTCCTCACTAAGGTGTCTTAGGAAGCACATAATCAATCTAGAGGTTATTCCAAGTTTTTCTTTAGCATCAACAAGAGCCTCTGAAATACCATTTACTACAGTCTCAAAAGGTACGCCTCTAGAGGTATGCGTTTGAGGGTCAAAAAATGGCTCAACGTGTATTACGTTTTGCTCCTTACACATCAACAAGTAAGCCCATGTCAGATCATAAAAATCTTGTTTAAGGAGTAAAACCTCAGCACCCTGATAATAGATATCTAGGAAATCTTGTAGGTTTGAGAATTGATATGCTTTTTTTACCTCATCGATACTATTAAAAGGCAATTGGACTGAATTTCTCTTAGCCAGCTTAAATAATAATTCTGGCTCCAATGTCCCTTCTATATGAAGATGAAGTTCAATTTTTGGAAGTTCTTTTAACCAGTTGTATGAAATCTCAGACATAATTTTTTTATAAAAAAATCGCGCCCTAAGTAGAACCTAGGGCGCGATTAGAAATATTACTTAATAAACTTTTATTAGTTAGGGTACTTAGCTTCAATACCTTCTACATAAAAATCCATTGTAAGTAGATCAGGATAGTTAGGTGGAGTTTCACCTTCTGCTAACCATGGGCTACCATCTTGCTTGTTAATTGGACCTGTAAATGGATGAATCTTACCCATTGACAAATCAATGATAGCTCTTGAAGCTTCATTTCTAATATCTTTAGGCATTGATTTATTCATCGGAGCAAACTTAACCATTCCTGAATCAACTCCGTGGAAGACATCAGTTGAAGTCCAAGTTCCGTCTTTAACTGCCTGAACACGCTCTAGGTAGTAAGGACCCCAATCATCAATAATTCCAGTTAATTGAGCATTTTTACCCCACTCACGCATATTTGATGCTTGTCCAAATGCATAAACACCTTTCTCTTCAGCAACTGTCATAGGAGCAGTTGAGTCAGTGTGTTGCATTAGAATATCTGCACCTTGTGCTATAAGAGCATTAGCAGCGTCAGCTTCTTTACCTGGATCGTACCAAGAATAAACCCAAACGATCTTCATTTCTATATCAGGGTTTACCGACTTAGCAGCTAGGTAAGCTGAGTTAATTCCTCTAATAACTTCAGGGATTGGGAATGATGCAATATAACCAATAACATTATTTTTTGTCATTCTTCCAGCAATCTTACCAATGACGTGTCTTCCTTCATAAAATCTTGCAGAATAGGTAGAAATATTATCAGTAGGACGCATATAGCCTGTTGCGTGTTCAAATTTCACATTTGGATAACGCGCAGCAACCTTTACTGTAGGGTTCATATAACCAAATGATGTTGTAAAGATAATATCATTTTTTCTGGCAAGACTCGTAATAACACGCTCTGAATCAGAGTTTTCTTCAACACTCTCTACAGTCGTGATGATTACGTCATCACCCATCATTTCTTTTACATATTTTGCACCTTGGTCATGTGCAAAAGTCCACCCATGGTCTCCAGTTGGGCCGATATATACAAAAGCAGCTTTAACAGGATCAGCATAAACATTACTTGTAAATGCTAAAACTACGCTCAATATCGAGAGCTTCACAACACTCGACAAACTTCGATTAGACATACTTATTCTCCTTAAGTTATTTAATAATTTTCTTACTTTTTTTTACTTCAAACAAAAAATCTTATTCAGCAAACTACGTTGTTGAATGAAATATTCTACCCAAACAATTAGGAACTGTGCGATTTGTTTTATTTTTTAGTCTCATCCTAAGGCTAACAAGAATAACAATAGTTGCTAGGTAAGGAAGCATAGATAGATATTGAGCACTAACATTGATATTTAATCCTTGTGCATGGATTTGAAGAATAGTGATTCCTCCAAATAAAATTGCTCCAAATATAATCCTAAAGGGCTGCCATGAAGCGAAGACAACCAGACCTAAAGCGATCCAGCCTCTTCCAGCAGTCATGCCTTCTCCCCATATAGGAACTTGCACAAGTGATAAGAATGCACCTCCAATTCCAGCCATAGCTCCACCAAATAAAATTGCCATTACTCTATAACGAACAACGTTATGGCCAATTGCATGGGCCGCATCATGATTGTCTCCAATAGCGCGAAGGATTAAACCCTGCTTGGTCCTAAATAAAAACCACCAAACTAAGTAAACCATAAAAAATGCCAAATAAACAAGTGGATTAAACGAGAAAAGTAAAGGTCCTAAATAAGGAATATCAGATAAATATGGTATTGGAACTGCAGTGATGAGTTGAATTGTTTCCTCTGTATAGCCTCTACCTGCAAAAGCTGCAAAACCTAAGCCAAAAAGAGTTAAAGCAAGTCCAGTTGCGACCTGATTTGTAAGTAGAAATTGAGTTAAAAAAGCAAAAATGGATGCTATGGCCATTCCGCCAGCCATTGCAGCAAGTACTGCTAAATAGGGATTTTGAGTATGAGACATAACAACGAATCCTAAGAGCGCTCCAACAATCATCATGCCTTCAACACCTAAGTTTAGAACGCCAGAGCGCTCTACTAATAATTCACCAATAGCGGCAAACATAAGGGGCACTGACGCAATACTTATTCCAATAATAATGTTAATAAATAGACTTTCATTCATAATCTTTAGTTTTTAGTTTTAAAAGATACAACTTTATATTTAATTAATATATCGCATGCCAAGAAATAAAACAAAAGCATGCCTTGAAAAATTTGAGTAATCGAGCTTGGTAAATTGTATTCAATTTGTACATTTTCACCGCCAACATAACTAAGAGCGATGAGCAGTGCTGAAAATAAAACTCCAACTGGATGAAGCCTCGCTAAGAAGGCAACAATGATTGCAGTGAAACCATAAAATTGGGGCAATCCTGGAGTTAACTGTCCTGCAGGACCCGCTGCTTCAAATAATCCTGCAAGACCCGCAAGCCCGCCTGATATAAGTAGAGAATACCAAACTGTTTTATTATCATCAAATCCAGCAAATTTTGCAGCACGTGGCGCACTACCTGAAATTTTAATTTGCATACCAAACATATGTTTTTTGATTCCAAACCAAGCAACAAATGAGAGAATAATAGCAACAATTAAACCAATATGCAGTCGCGTTCCTTCCCAAATAATAGGCAACATAGCGCTATCATGAAAAATCCTGCTCTCAGGAAAATTAAAGCCAGAGGGATTTCTAAGAGGCCCTTGAAGCATTGCACTTAAAAACAACACTGCGACATAAGTAAGCATTAAAGTTACTAAGATTTCATTAACCTGATATTTAATTCGAAGAAAGGCTGCAATACCGGCATAAAACATACCTCCTAAAATACCCGCTATAGTCATCAATGGAAGCAGCCATAAAGCCTCAACATTATAAAAATATAATCCTACAGCGCTACCTGCAATTCCCCCCATAACGTATTGGCCTTCTGCGCCAATATTCCAAATACCTGCTCTAAATCCAATCGATAGTCCAAGACCAATAATCATCAAAGGCGCCGCTTTAACTAGTAATTCTGAAAAATAGTAAGAATCAATTAAAGGCTCTACAAATAGGGTGAAGAAGACACTTGATACTGGAATATCAACCAAAACAAAAACAAATATTAAATAAGCAGATAGAGCAGTAAGCGTTAGCGCCAGTAAAGGCGATAACAGAACCATCACTGTAGAATTTTCAACTCTTGGAATAAGTTTAATCACTAGACTTTTCCTCCAACCATTAGCTGGGAAATCTTCTCTAAGCCTTTACTCTTCATATCTACCGCATCAGAAAGCTGCCCTTCTGAGAGGACATGGATTTGTTCACACAGACTTAATATTTCATCTAAATCTTGAGAGATGATTAATATAGCTGAGCCTTTATCAGCCAATTCTATCAAAGCCTGGTGGATATTATTAGCAGAGCCGGCATCAACTCCCCAAGTAGGCTGAGCGACGATTAGCAATTCTGGGTTTTGAATAAGCTCTCTTCCAACCATAAACTTTTGTAGGTTTCCTCCAGAAAGGGATTTAGCTAACATTCTGCTCGAAGGTGTTTGAACATCAAAAGTATCAATCACTGTTTTTGAATGAACTGCAACTTTTTCCCAGTCAATAACATCACGGCTCGTCATTTCAGTTGAGTCTGGCCTACTTAATAACATGTTTTCATCTAAAGACATATCTGGCACGGCCCCATGTCCAAGTCGCTCTTCAGGGACAAAGAACATAGAAATTTGTCTTCTTTCATGCGAATTAAGTAAGCCAATATCTTGGCCATTAAAATTTAAGGTTGCTTTTGGAGAAGGAATTTCACCAATAAGTAATTCCATTAACTCATCTTGGCCGTTTCCAGCAACACCTGCTATACCAACAATACTTCCTTTGCTCATCTTCAAAGCTATATTTTTAAGATTAACACCGTATATATCATCACTCTTTCGACTTAAATTATCTATTGAAAAAATAGTTTCACCAATAGTTATATTCGTTCTAGCGAGTTCGGTTAGTTTTTTCCCAATCATCATTTCCGCTAGTTCTTTTTGGCTGTGCTCCTGAGGTATGCAGCTTTGTACTAATTTACCGCCCCTTAAAATTGTTGCTTCACTGCATATTTCACGAACCTCTTCCAGCTTATGAGAAATATATAAGATAGCGCAGCCATCTGCTGCTAGCTTTTTAAGGGTTACAAATAGATCAGCCACCTCTTGAGGAGTTAATACTGAAGTCGGCTCATCCATAATAAGTAGCTTTGGATTTTGCATTAAGCAACGAATAATTTCAACGCGTTGACGCGCTCCAACTGACAGGTCACCAACAACTTGTTGCGGGTTAATATCTAATCCATATTGTTTTGAATACTTAATTATTTGTTCAGAAAAATTTTCATTAAGACCTACCCCATCAAGCCCAAGAATTATATTATCTTCAACAGTTAACGATTCAAATAATGAAAAGTGCTGAAAGACCATTGCTATACCGTTTTCTCTAGCTTGAAAAGGACTTTTAGGGCTATATTTATTATTAGCCCATTTCATTTCACCACTATCTGGGGTTAATGAGCCATAAATGATTTTCACCAGAGTTGACTTACCAGCTCCATTCTCTCCAAGCAAAGCATGGATACTTGAATCCTTTATGCTCAGTGAAACATTATCATTAGCCTTTAAATCTCCATAAGATTTAGTAATATTGGATACTTCTAATTGATATTTCATACAGATTCAGGTTGTCTTTTATGTTCTATAAAGTTAATTAAATCCATTGCAATAGTCACAGCAATTGCAGCAGGTGATTTTAAGAATTTTTGTTTATCGCCTATTGGACAGATAAATTTATCAATCACTTCCTCAGAATAATTTTTTTGATGGAAACGATCTCTAAATTTTTTCCCCTTAATTTCTGAACCAATCATACCCAAATAACTGAAGTTATTTTGAGTAATCATTTTTTCACAAATCTCAAAGTCAATTTGGTGGCTGTATGTAATTACTAGACAATAACTACTATCTGGCAAGTCTGGAATACTTTGAACAAAGTCATCACAAATAATATCTATTTGAGATGTATCTCCTTGATATTTATCAAATTGTTCTGCTCTATCATCAACCCAATAAATCTTAATAGGTAGGTTAATTAAAATTGGCATCAGAGCTCTTGAAATATGTCCGGCTCCAAAAACGACTACTGGCTGAACTTCGCTAGTCAAGACTTTTTCAAAGCAGACTTCAGTTAAAGCGCCTGACTGATTTTCAAATTGCACTATAGTAGGACTATCAGAGAGCAACAAAAGATCTTTAGCACTTTTTGTTATCAAGCTAGAGATTTTTTTGTCATCAATGATTGGGGATAAATTACCATCTAGGTAGACAAATTTTTTACTGTTAAATTCGATTTCAGGATTACTATCTACAATTGTAGCAACTATAAAATCTTCATTATCTTGAAGTAAGTTTGATACTGTTTCGATCCATGAATTTGTTGCGTCAGACTGAATAAAACTTTCAAACATGACATTCACATAACCTCCACAACACTGTCCAAGTGAGGCCCCAAGTGGATATTTTTTTAAATAAGTGCCATTAGAATTAAGACTTAATAATTCTTCTGCAAAAGATAAGGCTTTAAATTCTAAATTACCACCACCAATACTGCCAAAAACTGACTCAGCTCCAGAGAAGACAATCTTATCTCCATTGGAGCAAGGGGTTGAGCCCTTAGTTGAAATAATTGTTAACAATACAAAGCCATTATTTAAAGCAATTGCCGTCTTAACTGGCTTCAGCCAACTATTCATAACCTATTACTTAAGACTCTTATTGAGATTAAAGAATACTTGCTCAAAAGTTGCAGGAGCATTTAGGCCAGTTTGCATTTCATTATCTGCATTATAAATAGCATTTTTTATCGCAAGCCAAGTTGATATTGCAAGCATCAAAGGAGGCTCTCCAACTGCTTTAGATTTATGAATTGTATTTTCATGATTAGAAATATTAGGCTTAATTTTGACTTCAAAGTGCTCAGGTGTATCGCCGATTGCAGGAATCTTATAGGTCGATGCGCCCATCGTTAAAAGTGCCCCAGAATCATTCCATTTGAGCTCCTCAGAACAAAGCCAGCCCATACCTTGAATATATCCTCCAACTATTTGCCCCATATCAATTGCTGGGTTAAGTGAGGCGCCAACATCATGCAAAATATCAACCGCTAATAACTTATACTCACCAGTCAAACAATCAACTATAACTTCACTAACACAAGCGCCGTATGAATAATAGTAAAAAGGATGGCCTTTTTGTTTAACAGCATCAAAGAAAATTTTTGGTGTTTTATAAAAACCATTACTAAAAAGCTCTACTCGATTTAAATACGCTGTTGACACAAATTCATCAAACGCTATCTTTTTCTTACCAATAATAACAAAAGAGTCTTTAAACTCGATCTCACTATTACCTTCACCATAGAAATCTTTAGCAAAAGTAGTTAAATTTCTCTTAATTCTTAAGCATGCTTCTCTAGCAGCCATTCCATTTAAATCTGAGCCCGAAGAGGCTGCAGTTGGCGATGTATTTGGAACTTTAGCGGTAGAAGTTGCAGAGACCTTTACACGCTCTAAATTAACACCAAACTCATTAGCAACAACCTGCGCAACCTTAATAAATAGGCCTTGGCCCATTTCAGTCCCTCCATGATTAATATATATACTTCCATCTTTATAGACATTTACCAATGCGCCAGCTTGATTTAATAACTGAGTGGTAAAAGAAATGCCAAATTTCACAGGAGAAAAAGCCAATCCTTTTTTAAGATATTTACTTGTTTTATTAAACTTTTTAATACTTTCTCTTCTAACTAAATAATTACTATCATCGATAAGTTCACTAGAGAGCTCATTAATAATATTATCTTCAACAACTTGATCGTAAGGCGTTACGTTATTTGTATCCTTTTGATAATAATTTAATTTTCTAATTTCAAGAGCATCAACACCAATATTCATGGCTATTTCTTCAATAATATTTTCTATAGCAAGCATCCCTTGAGGTCCACCAAACCCTCTAAACGCTGTGTTTGAAGCGGTGTTTGTTTTGCATAAAAACCCCCTAAAGGTAGCATTCGGCAAGAAATATGTATTATCAGCATGGAATAAAGCTCTAGAAACTATTGCTTTAGACAAGTCAAGTGAGTAGCCACATCTTGCAGCAAGATCTATCTCAATTCCCAAAATTTTGCCATCATCACTATAGCCAACTTTATAATCTGCCTTGAAATCATGCCTCTTTCCAGTCATCAGCATGTCGTCTTTTCTAGAGAGCCGAGCCTTTATAGGAAGCTTACTTTGCTTTGCAAATATAGCGCAAACACACGCTAGCTGAGATGAGTCTGTCTCCTTGCCACCAAAGCCGCCACCCATTCTTCGAGTAATTACTTCAATTGCATTTTGAGGAACATCTAAAACATGCGCAACTAAATGCTGCACTTCTGTAGGGTTTTGAGTAGAAGAATGAACTACCATCTCGTTGTCCTCTGTTGGAATTGCTAGAGCAACCTGTCCCTCAAGATAATAATGCTCTTGACCACCAATAGATATAGATCCATTTAGTTTATTTTTTGATGAATCTATAGCTTTATTTGAATCTCCTGTAGAGACTATTATTGGCTCGTCAAGAAAGCTTTTTTTAGCCATTGCCTGGTCAATAGTTACAATAGCCTCAAGCTCTGATACATTTGAGGTGATTAAGAGCGCAGCTGTTCTTGCATTCTCATGACTATCTGCTAAGACAGCAGCAATTGCTTGGCCGTAGAATAAAACCTCTTTATCAGCCAAAATAGGTTCGTCATGTTTAATCGCTCCTATATATAGATTTTCTATATCTTTTGCCAGGAGAACACTATGAACGCCATCAGCTTTTAGAGCATCTGTAATATCAATCTTATTTATTTTTCCACGGGCAACATTACTTAACGCAAATGCAACATGTTGAGTACCTTTTGGGACTGGCATATCATCAATATAAGTTGCGCTGCCCTGGACATGCATATGAGCACTGTCATGGGCAATAGAGTCGCCAATTATTGAACCCTTAAGTTGAGCAGAATTTTTTATATTTTTATTAATTTTTGCTTACTCCCTGAATTAACTTAATTGTGAATATTCTGCAAGATTTTCAACTGGCTGATCTTGATACATCAATATAGTTTTTTTAATTAAGTTTGCTGATACTTGTAATCGGTATTCTGAAGTTGCTCTTACATCAGTAAATGGAGAAAATTCTTCTTTCAAAACCTTATAAGATAATGCAGCTATATTATCTTCTTGCCAATTCTTTAATAAAAAATTTTCAAGTATATTTGATCTTTGAGGGATTCCTGACATACCTCCAAAGGCGATCTTAAATGATTCTGGTTTATTATTTGTAGACGTAATATTTATTGCCATGCATACAGCTGAAATATCATCCTCGTATCTTTTAGACATTTTATGAGTAATAAGACGCTGATTTTCATTAGGCTTTGGAATGACAATACTTTCAATAAATTCGCCTTGTTGAAGAACAGTTTTTTTATAGGTAATAAAAAAATCTTCTAAATTGATAGTTCTACTAACTGGGCCTTTTCTGAGCTTTAATTTTGCATCTAAAGCAATTAAGACTGGAGGCATATCTCCTATTGGTGAAGCATTAGCAATGTTGCCTCCAATAGTTGCCCAATTCTTTATAGGTAAAGAGGCAAAGCGTTGCAAAAAAGGACCTAAGTCAGGCCAGTTACTTATGAGACTAGATGCGGCGTCCTCATAACTTACTGCAGCTCCAATCTCTAATTCTGTAGCGTTATCTTTAATCTCCTTTAATTCAATAACTTGGTTAACGCTAACGATATGTGAAAACTCTTTCATTGACTGAGTAATCTCTAGGCTGAGATCAGTTCCAGCGGCAATAATATTAGCTGAAGCGCTATTAATTAGAACATTAGAGAGCTCATTTATCGTTGAAGGAGCGTCATATTTGATTGTTTTATTACTCTTTTTGTAACTTAAACTTATATGCTTAGGATTATTTAATTCTCCTAAAATCTTAGTAATATTCTTCTGATTTTTTTTATAGTAGTCTAAGGGTTCGTCACTTTTCTCATTAAACATTAAAAATGCTGCTGCAATTATTGGCTTATAGCCTGTACATCTGCACAAATTACCTGATAGAGCTTCATTTATTTGATGCAGATCTACTGAGTTTTTATTTTGATATAAGGCAAATAACGACATAACAAAACCAGGAGTACAAAAGCCACACTGTGAACCGTTTTCTAGCACCATTGCTTTTTGAGATGGATGAAGCCTGCCCTCCTCAGACAACCCCTCAACAGTAACTAAATGTTTGCCAACTAGCCCATAAGCCAATGCCATACATGTGTTTATACTTTTATACTCAATCTTACTCGACTTATTATTAGTAACAACCTCACCAATAACTGCAGTACAAGCGCCGCAATCTCCAGAAGCGCAGCCCTCCTTAGTTCCAACAAGCTGATTATTTCTTAACCACTCTAGGACAGTAGTATTTGGATTTATTGCGCCAAGATCTGTTGGCGTAGAATTTTGATTCAGCAAAAAATACACTAGCTTCCTCGATAGGTTGAATAACTATAAGGGGAAATTAAAAGAGGCACATGGTAGTTTTCACTTCTTTCACTAATATAGAAACGAATAATGACATCTTTTAAAAAAGGGCACTTAATATTTTTAGCTTCATAATAATCATCCACTATGAATTCCAGCTCATAACAACCCTCATCAAATTCTTCTTCTGACAATAAAGGTTTATCACAACGGCCATCTAAATTCGTTTTTATTGATTTAAGATGTATTGAATTTGTGCCATCTCTTCGATATAAATTTATCGCTACACCACTTGCAGGAACTCCTGCAGAGGTATCTAATATATGTGTTGTAAGTTGTCCCATTATGCCTTCCTTATTTTTGGTAAATATTTTGACCTAAAATATAAACCTCTTTAATTAGTCTATCGTCACCTAAAGTCATTAAATTAAATAATATATCGTTAATATCATCTGAGGTTTCGAGTTTATTTTTTATTAATTCTGTTGCCTTTAAATCAATAACAATAAAGTCTGCCTCCTTATTAGGCTCAAAGTTACCGATACGATTATCCATATTAAGTACTTTCGCTGCAGCTAGAGTTGTCAGATAAAAAGCTTTAACAGGATCTAAATTATAATTATTTAGTCGACATATTTTGTAAGCTTCATTCATTACCTGAAACATTGAAAAGCTGTCACCACCGCCAACATCTGATGCAAGTGCAGTGCCTATTCCAAAAGTCTCTAATTTATCAAGCTCAAATAGACCACTACCAAGAAATAAATTGGATCTTGGACATAGTGCTACCTTAGAACCTGAATCGGCGATACGTTTATATTCTTCATCAGTATTATAAATGCAATGGCCAAAAACTGAATTAGGTCCTGATAGATTAAAATTATCATAGACATCAAAGTAGTTTTTTGAGTCTGGAAAAAGCTCCTTTACCCAGCCAATTTCATCAATATTTTCATTAAGATGAGTTTGTAGAAGAACACCTTCATTTCCATTATTATCTGAATATTCTTCTAATAATTTAGCAGCCTGTACTAATTGCTCAGAAGATGATGTAGGAGCAAATCTAGGAGTAACTGCATAACTCATTCGCCCTCTATTGTGCCATTTTTCAATAAGCTCTTTTGAATCAAAATAACTAGCATCCACACTATCACAAAGAGCCTCTGGTGCATTTCTATCCATCATAACTTTACCGGCCACCATTCTAAGCTTCAACTTTTCTGCTGCCGTAAAAAAAATATCTACAGATTGTTTATGTGAGGTGCAAAAAGTCATTGCTGTTGTTGTGCCATTTTTAATAAGCTCATCAAGAAATAAATCTGCAACTTTAGAAGCATAAGCCTCATCTGAAAACTTTTGCTCTTCAATAAAAGTGTACTTATTAAGCCAGTCTATAAGACTTGCTCCATAAGAAGCTATAACTTTATATTGAGGATAATGAACATGAGTATCAATGAAGCCTGGCATTATCAAGCTATCCTTAAAATGAGTAGATGATTTAGCATTTGGCCATTTTGAAAAAATTTGATTGAAGTTTCCAACCTCGATAATGCTTCCAGAACCATTATCAACAACCATAAGCCCATCTACAAAATAGTTTGGCTCTAAAACCCCATTACTCTCTGTACAGTGGTAGATTGCTCCTCGATAATGGCTATATTCACTCATTAATTTGCCTCAATCCAAACCCCTAATTTCGCTCTCTCTTCATCAGTCATATTTGTATTATTAATTAAAGGCATTGCTTTAGATAAAACGGACTGCTGATATATTTGATTCTTATGGGCAATAATTTTTTCTTTAGTATCTAACATAATTCCATTTGGCGCTATAGCAAATGCTTTATTTGATGGCTCTGCAGCGTGGCAACTGACACAATGCTTTTCAATAATGACTTGAGCCTCAGCAATAGTTACGATTTGTTGGTTTTGATCTTGCGTCTTAATTGGAGATGGCGCTAGAGCGTAAATCAAGGCAAAAGTTGAAATAACTATAATTGCAATTAGACTATTTTTAGCTTTACCAACTCCTCTTAGATTAAAGTAATGGCGAACCATTACCAAAATTCCAATAACAGCCATTAAAATCAACCAGCCATAATCTCCACTATAAATTGTAGGGTAATGGCCACTTATCATCATAAATAAAACTGGCAGGGTAAAGTAATTATTATGACGAGAGCGAAGATAGCCGATTTGTCCAAGCTCTAAACTAACCTCAGTAGAGTTTTCACATGCATCGACTAATTTTTTTTGAACTGGAATAATCACAAAGAAAACATTAGCAACCATTACTGTTCCAATCATTGAGCCAATTTGCATATAAACTGCTCTAGGATTAAAAATATTGCTATAAAAATATGCAAAAAACGCAATTACTATAAAAATAATAGCTATAAAAATTGCTGATTTAGTAACCAATTTAGACTTACACAAAAGATCATAGATAAGCCAAAAAAGTAATAGTCCTAAGAGGCTTAAACCAACGCCATATAATGCAGATATTGAGCTATTAGCAGCCAATAAATAGGTGCTAGCATTAAAATAATAGATAACTGAAAGTAGTGAAATTCCAGAAAGCCATGTGACATAAGCTTCCCACTTAAACCAATGCAAAGGTTCTGGAAGTGTTTGGGGATATTTCTTATATTTTTCTAAATGATAAAAGCCACCGCCGTGAACTGCCCATAAGTTGCCAGCTATCTCGTCTCTATTATTTAATCGGTCAAGTTTATTTTCTAGCCAATTAAAATAAAAGGAAGCCCCAATCCAGGCAATACCTGCAATTATATGGAGTAATTTTAAAACTAGACTTAGCCAGTCCATTAGATATATTTGCATCATAAGCTTAACTCAATATTAATTTTCACATCTTCAATTTTTCTAACAGTGCACTGCTTTATGCTGTCAAGGTCAATATTATGTTTCCTATCTATCACAACGAATTGAGCATTATCTTTTAAACTAATCAAAGGAAAGTGCCAAACTCCTCTTGAATAACTTATGCCTTGATCACCATCTGTAATAAAAGCTTTAATATTTTCAATTACAGGCTCTTCAGATGGAGGCGCAACAACAACTATAAATGGTGTGTTATTTTTTGGAATAAATGTCTGACTAAAAAAAGGATGATTTTCGAGCATGGTAATTTGAAGAGGAAACTGCCTCTTCTTAGCAACAAAAATATGAACACTTGTTTCACCACTATCTTCCTTAGTATCTAATTTTACAATATCAGGAAACTTAGATGCAAAACCATCATTAATTGTAATAGATTCTTTATTATCAGTACTAAGCACTTCACCAAACAGTTGAAAACTTTCTGGAGTTAACGCCTCAGGAGTAAGTTTTAGAGTATTCATATTTAGATAAATTTACCAATAAGTTTTAATCTAGCAATACCGCCATCTGGATATATGTCAATTCTGATATGTGTAAACGCATCATTATGCAGTATGTCTGAACCCTTAAAAACATGCATTTGGTTAATCCTTAGTTTTTTTCCTTCAATAAGTTTGTTCCAAGTTTTACTATTTTCTTTCAAGGTTTTGTCATCTACACCCGGTGAATTGGAAGTTGATATTGAAAAAGTATCTGGAAAATTGCCTTTAAAAAATTTCGTATCAACGACAATTTCCTCTGCAGTAGCAGGCTTAGAAAGTGCAATAATTCCCCAATCATTCCCAGGCTTTCTTCGTCGCCTTGTTTCCCAACCATCAGCCATACTCAAAGGCTCATGCTCTTCTAAAACATTACTTAAGCTTCCAAAGTGTTCATCATTGGCAAAAATCGCTTTAGCGCCACTTTCTTTGGATATTACGTTCGTGCCATTAATTTCATATTTCTTTTCATCAACCCATACCTCTCCATAAGCCCTGAATCGTGCAATACCACCATCAGGGAGTAATGTAATTTTTAGATGCGTAATTGGCTTAGATGAAGCACTCGTAAATAAATTTTTTGAGTCACCCTCTAGAGTTTCTTTAGTAATAAGATCAAACCATTCTGTAACTGCGCTGTTATCAACAACCAAATCATCAGTAGTGCCTCCTGGTACAGAGCATCCTTGAACAGAAATTCCAGGTGCAAAATTTCCAGTAAAGTGAGTTGTATCAATATTGAAGTTATTAATAATAGATTCAGCACCTAACCTAATAAAACAAAAGTCATTTTTCCCATCTCGCCGTCTTCGGCTCTCCCAACCATCCATCCACTTACCATTTATATCATATTTGTCTTCAATCCAAACAGGCTCACTTGATTGAAGCATGCGACCTGAGTCTGCAAAAAATTCATCACTACAATAAACAACTTTAGTACCAAAACTTGAACTAGCAACATCAATCTGGTTATCAGACTTCATAAATCTCCTTGATTCTTAGCCACGCTATTTTATTAATCTCAACTAGAGCATTTGATCTTTCTTGATTTTTTGAATTTTCTATTCGCTCTTTAAACTTTGAAACAATCTCAGATTTATTTTTTTCTTTAACTGCCATAATAAAAGGGAATTCAAATTTAGAAAAATACTCCTTATTAAGCCTTTCAAAAAGCTCGATTTCAGAGTCAGAGCAGTCACTTAATCCAGCAGATTTTTGTTCAATAGTTGAAAAATCAGTAAGTTCATTATTTTGAGCTTTTCTTCCTGCCAAAGTTGGATGGGCAACTATTAAATTATCCTGCAGATCATTATCTGCATTAAGCATAATATCTGAAAGAAGCTCATGAAATTTTTCTAAACTATTGTATTTTTCATCAGCTATGACCAAAGGTAATGATCTCTCTACAAACCATGGGGAGTGCTCATACAAGTTTACAAACGTATCTAAAAAGGCTTCTGAAGATTGCTTCGCTAAATTTACTGGTAATTCCATCTGTCGTCCTTCTTAAAAGTTTTTATACCAATGATCAGCAATTTCCCTTCGCGTACAAAGCCAAACGTTATCAAACGTTTTAACATACTCTAAGAATCTTCTCATGGCCATAATTCTTCCAGGGCGCCCTAATATTCTCGCGTGCATTCCAACTGACATCATTTTGGGACTTACCTCTCCTTCAAGATATAGTGCATCAAAAGTATCCTTTAAATAGTTAAAGAACTGGTCTCCAGAATTAAACCCCTGTGGTGAAGCAAACCTCATATCATTTACATCAAGAGTGTAGGGAATAATTAAATGTTTTTTTTCAGTGCCAAACTCATCTGACCAGTAAGGCAAATCATCATCATAGGTATCACTGTCATAAAGAAAACCACCCTCTTCCACAATCAGCTTTCTCGTATTTGGACTGTTTCTTCCGGTGTACCATCCCTCTGGTCTTTTTCCTAAGTATTCTGTCAAAACAGAAATGCAGTCTTTTATATGCTCTCGCTCTGTTTTTTCATCAACAAATTGATAATCTATCCACCTAAATCCATGCGCACAAATATCATAATTTTGTTCTACTAAATAATCTGCAAGTTCTCGATTACGAGCAATTGCAAGAGCCACTGCAAAAATAGTTACTGGGACATCGAATTCTTTAAAAAGGTTTAATATTCTCCAGACACCTGCTCTCGAACCATACTCATAGATAGACTCCATACTCATATGCCTAACGCCTTCATAGGCCTTAGCACCAACAATCTCTGAAAGGAATGCCTCTGATGCATTGTCTCCATGCAGAATTGAGTTTTCAGCGCCTTCTTCATAATTCAACACAAATTGAACTGCAATGCGGGCTTTATTTGGCCATTTGGGGTGGATTGGATCTTTACCATAGCCCACCATATTACGAGGATAACTATTAAGACTTTGAATGATTTTTTTATTCATAATAATTTTTAGCTAAGTATGCGAATACAACTATTATTTTTAAGTGATGCACTTATAGGTATTTAAATAATTATTTAATTATATGCATAAATGTATTAATGATTGTTGTAAACATTTATTTTTCATCTTGAATTTAAAAATGATTATTTGTACTTGTATAGACAAGTATACTCAAACTATAAATAGTTAATTATTAGAGCTATCAAAAATAGATTGAAAATACATTGAAAATTTTTTGACAAAGGACATCATCGAGAATAGAATATCAACAACTTAAGATTTTATTTCTATATACTTTTAATACAAAGCTTGAGTTAACAACAAAAGATATTTTTAGACTATCTTTTTTTTAATGATGGTTTTTGTTCTATTGAAAAAAAAATTAAGATTAATAACTAAGGAGAAGTACACAATGAAAAACACGAAACATTTTGGCGGAATAATTAAAAAATCTGCCCTAGCGATAATCGCTACTGCAGTTGTCCTAACGGCATCAATTGCACAAGCTGAAATTAAGCCTGCTGTAGTTTATGATACTGCTGGTAAAAATGATAAATCTTTTAATGAAGCAGTATTTAACGGTATTACAAAATTCATGAATGATACTGGTATTGCTGTTACTGAGCTTGAGCCAACTAATGAAGCTATGATGGAACAAAGCCTTAAGAAGTTTGCACAGCGTGGCTATAGCCCAGTTGTTGCTGTAGGTTTTACTATGGCGAATGCAGTTGCTGCAGCTGCTGCAGAGTATCCTGATACGCAATTCACTATTATTGATGGTGTTGTAGATGCTCCAAACGTTCAAAATGTTGTATTTAAAGAGCATGAAGGATCTTTCCTAGTTGGTGTTATGGCTGCTATGGCTTCAAGTACTGGAACTGTAGGTTTTGTTGGTGGAATGGATATTCCATTAATTAGCCGTTTTGAGTGTGGTTACAAACAAGGTGTTGCACATCAAGATAGTTCTATGAATGTTCTAGCTCAAATGACTGGTTCAACTCCTGCTGCATGGGGTAACCCATCTAAGGGTGGCGAAATTACTCGTAACCAAGTTGAAAATGGTGCTGACGTAGTATTTGCTGCTGCTGGTGGAACTGGAATGGGTGTTTACCAAACTGCTGCTGATATGGGTGTTTTGGCAATTGGTGTAGACTCTAACCAAAACTATATTCAGCCTGGAACAATGCTAACTTCTATGTATAAGAAAGTTGGACTTGCTGCTTACCAAAGTTTTGAAGCTGCTATGAATGGAACTTGGTCTGCTGGATTCACTGTTAATGGTGTTGCAGAAGACGGTGTTGGTGCTGCTATGGATGAGTACAATGCTGATTTAGTTTCTGCGGAAATGATGGCTAGTGTTGAAGCTGCAAGAGCTGGAATTGTTGATGGCTCTATCGTAGTTCATGACTACATGAGTGATAATACCTGCCCTTTATAATAAGCAGTTTTTATCCCTGAAAACATCCGGCTTTAGGGCCGGATGTTTTTTTTTAACTTTTAATATATAGTTTTTTAATAAAACTATATATTAAAGTTTGAAATTCATATAACTATAATAAAAGGTAACTCTTGGTTTAAAAAAATTTATGGCTAAGTCAAATATTGCGATTGAACTTATAAATGTAGACAAGCACTTTGGTGCTGTCCATGCAAATGACAAGGTCAACTTGAGCGTCGAGTCTGGAACAATACACGGTATTGTTGGAGAAAATGGTGCGGGCAAATCAACTTTAATGAGTATCCTTTATGGCTTTTATCAGGCTGATTCTGGGCAAATTAAAGTTTTTGATAAGGACTTTAGAGCAACCAGTTCACGCCAATCAATCGAAGCTGGTATTGGTATGGTTCACCAGCACTTCATGCTGGTAGATAATTTTACCGTTCTAGAAAATGTCATACTTGGAAGTGAGGGTGGCGCATTAATTTCACAAAGCCTAGCAAACGCAAGAATAGAGCTAACAAGACTCGCTAAAGAATATGGTCTAGAGGTTGAGTTAGATATCGCTGTAGAAGAGCTTTCTGTTGGAATGCAGCAACGCGTTGAAATACTAAAGGGCCTTTATAAAGGTGCGAGGGTTTTAATACTTGATGAGCCCACGGGAGTTCTAACCCCTCAAGAGTCTGATGAATTATTTCGAATTTTTGATGCGCTTAAAAAACAAGGCGTTACTATTATATTAATAACGCATAAGCTTCGTGAAATTATGAACATTACGGATCATGTGTCTGTAATGCGCGCAGGCAAAATGGTTGCTCATAGAGAAACAAGTAAAACTAATCCTGAAGAACTAGCAGAACTAATGATTGGCAGAAAGGTTCTTCTTAATATTGAGAAATCTAAAGCAAAAAGTGGTAAAGCTCTTCTTACAGCAAAAAATCTTGAAATATATAATGAACAAGGCCTAAAGCGTGTAACAGAAGTTAGCTTTGAAGCTCACTCTGGTGAAATTCTTGGTATTGCAGGTGTTACTGGAAATGGTCAAGGCTCACTCCTAAAAGCTCTAGCTGGAATACTTCCATTGTCCAAAGGTAGTATTGAAATAATGGGTAAAACTATTACTCCAGAAACCCATCTTAATCCAAAACAATTACGAGAACTTGGTGTCGCCCATGTCCCTGAAGATCGACAAAAAATGGGAATGATTGCAGATTTTAGTGCCAGTGAAACAGCGCTCTTGGGTTACCATAATGACAAAGAAATTAACCAAGGCGTTTGGTTAAAAAGATCATCAGTTAAAGCAAACTGTGAATCCCTAATGCAAGCGTTTGATGTTCGTCCAAATAATCCAAACTTAATGTCATCAAACTTTTCAGGTGGTAATCAGCAGAAACTTATTTTAGCGAGAGAATTTGAGCGTGATCCAGAAGTTTTAATTATTGGTCAGCCTACTCGTGGAGTAGATATTGGTGCAATAGAATTTATTAGGAAGAGAATTATAGAAATGAGAGATGCTGGAAAGGCTATTATTTTAATTTCTGTTGAACTTGAAGAAATTATGTCACTTAGTGACCGAATCATAGTTATGTGTGATGGTGAAATTACTGGTACAGTAGATGCTAAAGATGCCAATGAAGCGACTCTTGGAATGATGATGGCTAATGCCCTTCAACCTCAAGATGAGCCAAAAGGAGCAAAGCTATGACTCGTGATAGAAGGTTATCTTGGATAAATGGTTTATTGCTTCCTCTCTTTAATGTTTTAACAGCATTTATTGCTACTGGAATTGTATTTCTATTTATAGGTGTTGATCCAATAGAAGCTACAAAAATATTACTCTATGGTGCTCTTGGATATGACGAAGGGCTTGGGTACACACTCTATTACGCAACAAACTTTGTCTTTACTGGTTTGGCGGTAGCTGTTGCTTTCCATGCAGGTTTATTTAATATTGGTGGTGAGGGTCAAGCCTATGTTGGTGGCCTTGGTATTGCTTTAGTTGCCTTGTATATCAATCCTGCTATGAGCGCTTGGATTGTTATTCCGTTGGCCATCTCTGGTGGACTTTTATTTGGCGCTTTATGGGCAATCATCCCAGCTTATTTACAGGCATATCGAGGAAGTCATATTGTTATAACGACTATTATGTTTAACTTCCTAGCCTCTGCTTTAATGGTTTATGTATTAGTAAATATTCTTCGTGAAGTTGGAGAAATGTCACCAGAGAGTGGGGACTTTATAAAAGTCTCTTGGCTTCCATTTGTACATGATATTTTCGCCAGCTTTGGTTATAAAATTGCAAGGTCGCCACTTAATTTATCCATCCTTGTGGCTTTATTTTTCTCAGCAGCAGTCTGGTTCTTCTTATGGCATACTCGCTGGGGTTTTGCCATTCGAGCCGCAGGAAAAAGTAATGAGGCTGCCATCTATAGTGGCATTAATCCAAAAAAGATTATTGTTGTAACAATGTGCATCTCAGGAGCATTAGCTGGGTTAGTTGGGATAAATGAACTCATGGGTGTTCAGCATCGTTTATTTTTAAATTTTAATTATGGTTATGGCTTTGGTGGAATTGCAGTTGCGCTAATGGGCAGGAATCATCCTATTGGAATTCTTATTGCGGCATTTTTATTTGGCATACTTTATCAGGGTGGTGCAGAATTAGATTTTGAATTACAAAACGTTTCAAGAGATATAGTTGTAGTTATGCAAGGTCTAGTTATTTTATTTTGTGGTGGCTTAGAATATTTATATAGGCCTGTTTTAATTCGATTTTTAGCGCCAATTAAGGAGTCCAAATGAGTGATTTCTTTTTAACTGCTGTACTCACATTAGATGCCTCAGTAAGAGTTTGTGTGCCTCTTATTTTTGCCGCTATGGCGGGTTTATTTGCCGAGCGATCTGGAGTAGTTGATATTGGTCTTGAAGGAAAACTCCTGATGTCAGCTTTTGTTGCAGCAAGTGCAGCTTCTGTATTTGGCTCACCATGGCTTGGATTAATTGCAGGAATGTTCGCATCTTCTGTACTAGCTATGATTCATGGCTTTGCTTCGATAACGTATAAAGGAAATCAAATTGTTAGTGGAGTTGCTATAAATATCTTAGCATCAGGACTGACTATGATTTTGACTTTAGCTTGGTTTAAAAGAGGCGGAATTACACCAACTCTTCAAGGAGATGAAAGATTCCTCTCTATTACCCTCCCTGGTGTTGATATTATTGATCACATTCCATTCTTAGGGGTTATTTATAGAGAACTCATTAGTGGTCATAATATCTTAGTCTATTTAGCTTTTGCAATTGTGCCAGTAGTTTGGTGGGTTGTATTCCGAACTCGTTTTGGCCTTCAATTAAGGGCTGTTGGAGAAAATCCTAAGGCGGTTGATACTGCTGGACTATCAGTTGAAGGACTTCGTTACAAAGCCTTACTAATTGGAGGAATCTTATGTGGCATCGGTGGCGCTTATCTTTCAACAGCATATAATGCTCAATTCACTAAAGAAATGACTGCTGGAGGAGGATTTATTGCCTTAGCAGCCTTAATATTTGGCAAGTGGCATCCTTATAGAGTTTTGGCGGCTTGCTTCTTGTTTGCATTTTTGCAGGCTTTAGCTATTCGACTGCAAGGCGTAATCATTCCTGGAATTGGTGAAATTCCTGTTCAGTTAATTGATGCGACGCCTTACATTTTAACTATTATTTTACTTGCAGGATTTATTGGAAAAGCGGTCCCTCCAAAAGCATCCGCACAGCCATATATTAAGGAATTATAAAGATGAGTGAAGAAAATCATATTGAAGCCACAAGAGAAGCTATGAGTAAGGCCTATGTACCTTATTCTAATTACCCAGTAGGCGTTTTAATTGTTACAGATAATGGAAATACATATACTGGTTGTAATGTTGAAAATGCAAGCTACCCTCTTGGAAACTGTGCTGAAGCTTCTGCGATTGCATCAATGGTAATGGGTGGAGAAAAGAAGATTAAACATATTTATGTAATGACTAAAAATGATGAAGGCGGCATACCATGTGGTGGCTGTAGGCAGCGTATAAGAGAATTTTCTGATTCAAATACAGAGGTTTTTATGTGCTCTAAAGATGGTGTTCAGGGTCGCGTTAATATTTCTGAATTATTACCTAATTCTTTTGGGCCGGAGCATCTGTAATGAGTCAAGTTGATGATTGTGTTGGCATTATAAATCAGGCAATTAGTAGCTTTAAGCCAGAAGTTGGGCTTATTCTTGGATCTGGTTTAGGTCAGTTTTGTGATAATATCAAAACTATAGCTAGTATAGATTTTGGCTCACTTCCAGGTTTTCCTATTGCCGGTGTTGGCGGCCATGCTGGAAGGCTTTTATTTGGTCAAGTTGAAGATACCAATGTCGTTGTGATGCAAGGTCGAGCTCATTATTATGAGAACGGAAGAGCAGACATAATGGCTGTTGCCATTCAAACTCTTAGCGCAATAGGATGCAAAAGCTTAGTATTAACTAATGCCGCTGGAAGTTTAGTTAAAGAAGCGTCACCAGGAAGTGTTATGCTTATAACAGATCATATTAATATGACGGGAGTTTCCCCCTTGTTTGGAGCTGAAAGTAATAAACGCTTTGTAGATATGAGTGATGCCTACAACCCCAAACTAAATAATGATATGCGCTCTTCAGCTAAGATAAATAATATCACCCTACATGAGGGAGTTTATGCATGGTTTAGTGGGCCACAATTTGAAACTCCTGCTGAAATTAAAGCTGTAAAAACCTTGGGAGCAGATGCTGTAGGAATGTCTACAGTTCCTGAAGTTATTTTAGCTCGCCATCAAGAGCTTCCACTTTGCGCTCTCTCAGTTATTACAAATTATGCAGCTGGAATGAGTGAAACAAAATTAAGTCACGAGCAGACAATTGCTTTTGCAAGTAAAGCTGCAGATACTGTTGAAAAAGTTTTAATTTCATATCTAAAAAGTCAGTAAATTCAATAAAGAGTCTGAAAATGAAGATAAATAAAAATATTACTAAAACTCAAGTGCCTCAAGAAGACAACAAAGTTATTTCTTATCCTAACTTAGTTGACTCGGAAAACCTAAATGAAAATTCTAGTGTTATTAGAAATCCAGGAACGGACTTTAAACTTGATAAAATTTCAAATATAGTGATTAATAAAAGCGCTGTTGAAAGGCGCTGTTCTAATTATGGAACAAGGCGCAGTATAAAAAAAGACAAACAAGCTGCATGGCTTCTCAAAGCTATCACCTTAATGGACCTAACTACTCTTTCTGGAGATGACACAGACGCCCGGGTTAGGCGTCTTTGTAGTAAAGCAAAGCAACCTATTAGCAACAAGCTTGAAAAAATACTGGGCGTTGAATCTTTAAATTTAAGCGTTGCTGCTGTTTGCGTATACCATGATATGCTTACCTCAGCTAAAAAAGCATTGAATCATTCAGAGGTAAATTTAGCTGCAGTGTCCACGGGATTTCCAGCAGGCCTCTCCCCTCTTCCATTAAGACTTCAAGAAATTGAGTATTCAGTAGATTCTGGCGCTAATGAAATTGATATAGTTATAAGTCGTAGGCATGTCTTAGAAGGAAACTGGGAAGAGCTTTATAAAGAAGTAAAAATGTTTCGCGAAAAGTGTGGTGATGCCCATATGAAGACTATTTTAGCTACGGGTGAACTTGGAAATCTTAGTAATATTGCTAAAGCTTCTCAGGTTTGTATGATGGCTGGGGCTGACTTTATAAAAACATCGACTGGTAAAGAGCCTACTAATGCAACCCTTCCAGTAAGTTTAGTTATGGTTCGAATGATACGTAATTTTTACAATGAAACAGGTATTCGAATCGGTTTTAAAGCTGCAGGAGGAATTAGTGATACTAAAACTGCACTTTTATATATGACAATGATCCAAGAAGAGCTTGGTCGCAGATGGTTAGAGCCTGATTTATTTCGCTTTGGAGCTTCTAGCTTACTTGGAGATATTGAACGCCAATTAGATCACTTCTCTAGTGGTTATTACTCAGCATCTTATAGACATCCATTAGCATAGGAATTAACAATGACACTTTTAAAATCATTCGAAAATCTAGACTATAGTGAAGCCCTTGAAAGTAGTAAAGAGGCGCATGACTGGTTAGAACTTAATGATCGGCGCTTTGGTCAGCTTATTAATGGTAAATTTATATCTAGTAAAAACTCTAACTTAATTGCCAGTTTAAATCCCTCAAACGGTGAATTACTAGCCAATATTGAAATTGCAAGCTCTGAACAACTAGATTTAGCAGTAGAGGCGGCTAGAAAAGCACAACCATCATGGGAGTTACTTGGAGGTCATGAAAGAGCTAAAATTCTCTATGCATTAGCGAGATTACTTCAAAAACATTCAAGATTAATATCTGTACTTGAGACGCTTGATAATGGAAAACCTATTCGTGAAAGTCGTGATATTGATATACCTCTTGCAATAAGGCATTTTTATCATCATGCTGGCTGGGCGCAACTTCAAGATAAACAGTTTTCTAGTTACCAGTCAATTGGCGTTGTTGCTCAGATTGTCCCATGGAACTTTCCACTATTAATGCTATCTTGGAAAATTGCCCCAGCTCTTGCTATGGGCAATACTATTGTCTTTAAAGCCGCAGAACAAACTCCAATTACAGCAATGTTTTTTGCGCACTTATGTGAACAGGCAGGAATACCACCTGGCGTTGTTAATATGATCAATGGTGATGGAAATATTGGTGCTGAACTTGCAGCGCATAAAGGCGTTGACAAGGTTGCATTTACTGGCTCAACTGCTGTTGGCCAATCCATCAGAAAAAGTACAGCTGGTCAAGGTAAAAAACTTACACTTGAACTTGGCGGAAAATCTGCATTTATTGTGTTTGAAGATGCAGATCTTGATGCTGCAGTCGAAGGCTTAGTCGATTCAATTTGGTTTAACCAAGGAGAGGTTTGCTGTGCAGGATCAAGATTATTAGTTCAAGCTGAAGTTGCCGAAGACTTACACCTAAGAATTAAAGAAAGAATTAAACAATTGCGCCTAGGCTCTCCTCTTGATAAGTCAATAGACTTAGGCAGTTTAGTGAGTAAGACTCAGTTTAATAGAGTCAGTGAAATGGTCAAAGATGGTTTAAAGCATGGTGGAGAAATTTATCAGGCGTGTGATATTGAGTCAGAAGGTAACCTCTATCCACCCACTTTAATTACAAATATTGACTCTAGCCATCCTTTAGCTCAAGAAGAAATTTTTGGACCTGTCTTAGTCTCAATGACTTTCCGAACTCAATCTGAGGCAGTTGAGTTAGCCAATAATAGTCGATATGGATTGGCTGCAAGTATTTGGAGTGAAAATATTAATCGCACAATGGATGTGGCACCTAAAATTAAAGCTGGTGTTGTATGGATTAATTGTCATAACCAGTTTGATGCGTCATGTGGTTTTGGTGGTGTCAAGGAATCTGGATTTGGTCGTGAAGGTGGCAAGGAAGGTCTTTATGAATATCTTAAACCTAATGGTTTAAAGCCATCAAAGAAATCTTCTACTGCTTTAATTACAGAAAATCCTAAAAATGATGTCATTGATCGAACATTAAAATTTTATATTGGTGGAAAGCAGGTAAGGCCAGATGGTGGACACAGTATTGCTACTTTTAATGCTGATGGAAGTCATGCAGCTTTCGTAGGTGCTGGCAACAGAAAGGATATTAGAAATGCTGTAAGTGCAGCATCAAAAGCAGCAACTTGGAGCTCTCAAAGTGGTCATGGCAGAGCTCAAATTATTTATTTTCTTGCAGAGAATTTATCAGTACGTGAGTCTGAATGGATACAACGACTTGTTACTCTTTGTGGAGTTACTAACAAACAAGCTAAAGCTGAATTTGATGAGAGCATCAGTCGCCTCTTTAGCTATGCTGCCTGGGCAGATAAATATGATGGAGCAGTTCATAGTGCACCTTATAGGGGCATCACAATGGCGCTTCCAGAGCCTATAGGTATTCTTGCTCAGATTGCTCCTGAAGAATTGCCATTACTAACGTCAATCTCTTTAATTGCCCCAGCAATAGCTATGGGAAATCGAGTTATTTTAGTTCCTAGTGAACGATTTGCAAGTATTGCTTTGGAGTTAGTGCAAACAATTGAAACTTCAGATGTACCTGCTGGAGTTATAAATATAGTTAGCGGTAATAAGCGCGAGCTTGCTGAACAAATTGTTGGTCATGCAGAAGTCGATGGTACATGGTGCTGGGCAGATAAAGAGACTATTGCCTCTATTGAATCTATAAGCGCTATTGACTTAAAACGTTTATGGGTTCATGAAGATAATGATCGTGACTGGCTTAACCCTGAACAAGGTGAAAGTTTAGAATTCCTAAGGAACGCAACTGAAGTTAAAAATATTTGGACTCCATATGGTGACTAATTTATGAGCACATTGTTCCTTCCTCAAGAGCTAATTAGAAAAAAACGTGATGGTCTTATACTAAGTGATCCTGAAATTGGATTTTTAGTTCAAGGAATTACTGACGGCAGTTTAACTGATGCTCAGTTAGGCGCTTTTGCAATGGCAGTTTTTAAATGCGGCATGACTATGGATGAGCGTGTTAGTTTAACCCAGCACATGATGCACTCAGGGGACACACTTCAGTGGCAAGATCTTAACTTAGATGGCCCAGTAGTTGATAAGCATTCAACTGGTGGCGTGGGAGATAAGATTAGTTTAATGCTAGCACCTATAGTTGCTGCTTGTGGAGGCTACGTACCAATGATTTCTGGTCGCGGCCTTGGTCATACTGGCGGCACACTAGATAAACTCGAAAGTATTCCAGGATATAGTGGAACCCCTGATAATACAAAATTTAGATCGCTTGTTAAGGAAGTTGGCTGCGCCATTATTGGGCAAACAGCTAAACTTGCTCCAGCAGATCAGCGTTTTTATGCCACTAGAGACGTCACCGCAACAGTTGAGTCGATTGACCTTATTACTGCGTCAATTCTATCAAAAAAACTAGCCTCTGGACTTGATGCCCTTGTAATGGACATTAAAACTGGTAATGGAGCATTTGCTGCAAACTATTCAATGGCTCAAGAATTAGCCCAAAGTATAGCCAATGTATCAAGTAAATCAGGCGTGCCAACTAGCTGTTTAATTACAGACATGAGTCAGGTTCTTGGTCATAGCGTAGGTAATGCAATCGAAGTCAAAGAGTGTATAAATTTTTTAATCAAACCTGAAAATGCTAACCTTAGACTAGTTGAGCTAACAATTGAATTAGCAGCTCATATGTTGCAGCTAAGTGGCATTGAAAGTGACCTTGAGGCTGCTCGACTGAAATCTCAAGAAGCACTAACATCTGGCAAAGCAGCAGCAATATTTGAACAAATGATTTCTGCTCTTGGTGGTCCAAGTGATTTACTAGAAAAGTCTCATAAATACTTAGTCCCTATGCCAATTATTAGGCCTATAGTATCAAACTCTTCTGGATATGTTTCAGAAATGGATGTTCGCGCTATTGGCCTTAGTATGATACATTTAAAAGCTGGCAGAACAAGATCTAGCGACCCAATAGATCATGGTGTTGGATTAAGTGACATTGTTGAAATCGGTCAATGGATTGACAAAGGTGAGGCGCTTGCAATTGCGCATACACGAGATACAGATCAATTAAATTATCTCCAAGAAACTATTCCTGAAGTTATTTCATTAGGAAGTAAACGTATAGAGCCGCCAACCTTAATCCATGAAATACTAAGCTCAAATTAGAAGGTATATATGAAAAGATCAATTATTTTAGTTTTAGATTCTTTAGGTTTAGGCTCAACTGAGGACTCTCATCTTTATGGTGATACAGGATCGGACACTTTAGGTCATATTATTGAGTCTTGTGATTCTAATAATGCTAATAATTCTGAGCGAAATGGCCCCCTACTTATTCCCAATTTGATTCGATGGGGCTTGGGAGAGGCTGCAATTGCAAGCCGTAAAAAAACACTACCAATTTCCCGAGTTGAGCCTCAGGGCGCTTTTGGTTATGCGAAAGAAGTTAGCGCAGGCAAGGATACTCCAAGTGGTCATTGGGAAATTTGTGGTCTGCCAGTTCCTTTTGAATGGGGAACTTTTCCAAAAACTGAAAACTGCTTTCCTGAATCACTCCTTCTTAGCCTTATAAGTGAGGGCAAAATAGGTGGAACACTTGCAAACAAACATGCATCAGGCACTCAAGTAATTCAAGATTTTGGTCAAGAGCATATAAATACTGGATTTCCTATTTGCTATACCTCGGCTGACTCAGTATTTCAAATTGCTGCCCATGAAGAGCATTTTGGATTAGATAGGCTCTATGAATTATGTACTATTGCAAAACGCTTAGTTGACCCACTAGAAATTACAAGAGTAATCGCAAGACCATTTACTGGAAATTCTAAAGATGGCTTTGAACGCACAGCCAATCGTAAAGACCTTACCACACCGCCCAATGGCCCAACGCTATTAGACAATATTCAAGATGGGGGTGGAGATGTCATTTCAGTTGGAAAAATTGGAGATATTTTTTCCAATCAAGGAGTCAGCTACACTGTAAAGGCACCGAATAATATGGGCCTGGTTGATCAATTATTATCTGAAATGAAGAAAGTGAATGAAGGGCTAATCTTTGTAAATCTAGTTGACTTTGATACCAAGTTTGGTCATCGACGTGATGTTGCAGGGTACGCTCTAGCACTTGAGCAATTTGATGCTCGAATACCTGAAATTGAGGCGCAACTAACTAGTAATGACTTAGTGCTAATAACAGCGGATCATGGCTGCGATCCTACATGGCCTGGTAATGATCACACCCGTGAGCATGTTCCAGTAGTTTTTTATGGAAAATCAATAAAAAACAATAACTTAGGTGAGCGAGAAAGTTTCTGTGATATGGGGCAAACTATTGCCCAGCACCTTGAAATAGAGCCTTTACTTCATGGAAAAGCTTGTAACTTAAGTTAATTAAAATGCAAGATCAAATTCAAAAACTACCCAAAGTTGAACTTCACAGCCATTTAGAAGGAACTATTAAGCCTAAATTATTTCATGAAATTGCCAAACGTAATAACGTTGATTTTGATGAAAATATTTTTGATAAAGATGGTGGTTATGCCTGGGCTGACTTTCCAAGCTTTCTTAATGCCTATGACTCAGTAAGCTCATGTCTTAAAAATGCTAAAGATTACAGAGATATTATGTATGAATATCTTAAAGACTGCGCATCACAAAATGTAATATATGCTGAAACCTTTATATCCCCTGATCACGCTAGTGATTG
>Ga0308016_10000179_pt1 | contig 33745 bp, 31 predicted proteins | sample Neamet233_FD_203129 | JGI IMG/M metagenome (GOLD analysis project Ga0308016, IMG submission 203129) | Marine microbial communities from water near the shore, Antarctic Ocean - #233 | ecosystem: Environmental > Aquatic > Marine > Unclassified | place: Southern Ocean | collected 2014-07-28
TTCTACTGAAGGTGGCATCGACATCGAAGACGTAGCCCACAACACTCCAGAACTGATTCATAAAGTGGTCGTTGACCCAAATGCTGGTCTTCTCGGATTCCAAAAAAGAGACCTTGGGATGGCGTTAGGCCTTCAAGGTCCGGCACTGAGGTCATTCGGAAAGATGTTGACTGGAATGTATACAATGTTCTTGCAAGAGGATTGTGCTATGGTCGAAATCAACCCACTTGTTCGAACCGGAAATGATGAAATCGTAGCGCTGGATTCTAAGATCTCCTTCGATGAAAACGCCGAGTTCCGACACAAGAACTGGGACGACATCCGTGATCTTTCTGAAGAAGAAGATGTTGAGATTCGTGCCAAGGAAACCGGATTGTCGTATGTCAAACTCGATGGTAACATCGGATGTTTGGTGAACGGTGCAGGACTTGCTATGGCAACCATGGACGTCATCAAACTCTACGGTGGTGAACCGGCAAACTTCCTCGATGTTGGCGGTGGTGCAAATGAAGAACAAGTCAAAACTGCATTCTCGATTATTCTTGAAGACCCGAATGTCAAGGGTATTTTGGTCAATATCTTTGGCGGCATCATGCGCTGTGACATTATTGCACGAGGTGTTATTGCTGCCACTGAAGCTCTTTCACTGGAAGTTCCTCTCGTTGTTCGACTTGCAGGAACCAATGTTGATGAAGGTAAGAAAATACTTGCAGCATCAACCTTGAACATTCATGCTGCCGATGATTTGGCAGAAGGTGCTCAAAAGATTGTAGCACTCATTGGAGGTGAAGAATAATGTCAATTTGGATTGAAGAAGATGCAAAGGTATTGGTGCAAGGCATCACTGGAAAGCAAGGTATGTTCCATGCCGAAAAGATGGTTGAATACGGCACCAACATCGTTGGAGGATGTACACCAGGAAAAGGTGGACAAACTGTTGAACTCCAAGGTAAACCATTCCCAGTGTGGGACACCATGAGTGAAGCAATCGAAGCCACCGGTGCTGATGCCACGGTCATTTATGTCCCACCCCCATTTGCAGCTGAAGCTATTATGGAAGCCGCTGATGCTTTTGATTGGCTCAAAGGAGAAGGCGTCATCGTCTGTATTACTGAAGGAATTCCGACACTCGACATGGTCAAGGCTGTAGCATATGTCGATAACCGTCCTGGTGTTCGTCTCATTGGACCAAACTGCCCCGGTATCATTACTCCCGGAGCAACAGGTGGAGCAAAGATTGGCATTATGCCAGGTCATATTCATGCTAAAGGGCGGATAGGAATTGTTAGTAAATCTGGAACCTTAACATACGAGGCTGTTGCACAAACAATGAGTATTGATGAAGGGCAATCTACCTGTATCGGAATTGGCGGCGACCCTGTCAATGGAACTGGATTTATCGAATGCTTAGCGGCTTTCCAAGCCGACCCACAAACTGAAGCAATCATTATGATCGGTGAAATCGGCGGTAATGCTGAACAAGAAGCGGCTGCTTGGGCTGCTGAAAATGTCACCAAACCAATCGTAGGATTTGTCGCAGGAGCAACAGCACCACCTGGAAAGAGAATGGGCCACGCTGGCGCAATTATCTCTGGTGGGAAAGGAACCGCAGAAGAGAAATTTGCTGCTTTTAAGGCTGCAGGAATCGCATGTGCAATGGACCCTTCAGAACTCGGCAAAGTACTGCTTGAGTCGCTCAAGGCAGCCGGACTACGTTAAACAGCCGGATTACGATGAGTAGCCGGCCTACGTTGAAGTCATCAACTGTGGTTGCTATAACTTGAGTAAGGCCAGTTTTGTGAAATAAATTTCCAGAGAGAATCCAACTCGCTTATGTCCAATCACCCTCGCATTCAGCGTGGTGGACCTTTTCTTGGCCCAGATGGGCCACCTTTTGAGGGACCAGGTGGACCGCTCTTCTTTGGACCCGGTGGGCCGCCTTTCGATGGGCCTGATGGACCGCCTTTTGGTGGACCACCTTTCGATGGGCCTGAAGGACCAGATGAATCGCTCTTCTTTGGGGGGCCGCCTTTCGAGGGACCTGATTGACCAGGTGGACCGCCACTTCTCTTTGGAGGACCGCCTTTCGAGGGACTTGATTGACCAGGTGGACCGCCACTTCTCTTTGGAGGACCGCCTTTCGATGGGCCTGAAGGACCAGGTGGACCGCTCTTCTTTGGAGGACCGCCTTTCGAGGGACCAGGTGGACCGCCTTTAGAGGGACCTGAAGGACCAGGTGGACCGCCTTTAGAGGGACCTGAAGGACCCGGTGGACCGCCACTTCTCTTTGGAGGACCGCCTTTCGATGGGCCTGATGGACCAGGTGGACCGCCTCTCTTCGGAGGACTTCGGCGTGGAGTTTCAACAACTTCTTCTTCCTCTTCTTCAAACATTGCACCGCAATGTGGACATTCATTGTCAGTTTCTTTGACTAATCCATCACAAATTTCGCAAGCAAACATTTCCACATCGTCATCTTGTGAATCATCACCGTTGAGTGTTTCCACTTCACCGTCTTTTGAACGGAACAATTTCAATTCAGTAGTAAGATCAAATCCCTTCAATGCCACTTCAGTTTCAATGGCATGTTGGAATGCTTGTGTGAGGTCTTCGGGAGTATCAAGGACCCTGCCATCATCAATATAGGTCACATTGACGTTCAAGACTTCGCCTTCAATTTTTGCTTGGGGTGTTTCAACTGCAACACCTCTCTTTCGAGCGACTCGACGCACTGCTACTTCGCACATTCTGCGGAGCAAGGCTTCATTTGGAGCATTTTGTGATGTTTGCCCAAGTGCGCCTGAAACAACATCTTGAGCGGGAGTACTTGTGTCCATACCTCGCAGATGAGCGGGCAATTCAGACCCAAGAGATGCTAATACATCATTGGCAGGTGTTTGATTCATGTTGAGCCATTGACTGCGACGTTCATCTTTCATTGCTCGTTCAGCCTCAGCCAATCGGTTAACCATCGCATCAGTTGGAGAGGCCGATGGATTGCTTCCTACAACAGTGCCTCCGGGAGTATATGCGGAGGTCTCATCCAATTGGTTTTGTGGGACTGCGCCGCTAGCGAGTGAAGGTCCACGGGCTTGTTGGGGCCGATCAGATTGAACATTTGGAATAACATTACCTTGTTGAGGTTGTTGAGGTTGTTGATGCATCCCTTGAGGAGGGATTTGGCCCATTTGATTAGGTGGGAAATTCGGAGGGGGATACTGTCCCATTTGGTTTGGTGGAATGTTTTGAGGAGGGAATTGACCAGGTGGGAGATTTTGTTGTTGCTGAATCCCCATAGCAATTTGCTGGAGGACTTCAGGAGAGATATTTGTGTTGCCAGGCATGTTCATGTCACGTTGTTGACGAACGGCTTCTCCAGATACAACTCCGAAGTTACGACCACCTGAGACTTCTTGCCCACTCAGGCCAATAGAATTAGGGCTGGTAAATCCACCAGCACGAGACATTTCCTGCCGAGCACCACATTCAGGACAGAATATGCTGTCATCCGGAATCTGTTCTGAACACGAGCCACAGTCCATAATTATTCACCCCGAAGAATTGGTGCTCGCATAACCCTCCCTAAAGCCTTACGACGGAATACCACTCCTAGAGAGGTAATTTTCTTGACTTGCCCAAAGCCAAAGAAGCACTGTCAAAGTTCTCAATACCGATGTATCCATACCAATGTTCTCAATTCCAAAGTTCTCAATACCGATGTATCCATGCCAAAGTTCTCAATACCGATGTTCACCTCAAACTCTGAAACCGGATGTTGAGTGAGGAAGAAGAGTTGTGATTTACTTTAGAATGTCCCAATTGGCAATACACCCATCCCACAGGGTCAAGAACAGAGAACTATTCCGCCAAATTGAGGGGATAAGATGGCGGTACTCATCAACGAGAAAATTGATGCATTGCTCGAAGCTACTTCTCGTTCATTTTATCCTACACTCAAATATCTTCCAAAGAAAATACGTGGCCAAATTGGATTACTCTACCTTCTCGCCCGAGTTGCCGATACCATCGCAGACTCAAAGCACGGAGAGACCGAGTTTCTTCTGAAACTTCTTGGAGACTACAATGATGTTGCACAAGGTCGGAGTTCATCTCTTCCCGATTTTACTGAACTCGCAGAGATACAAACAAACGAAAACGAGGCAGAACTACTTCGAAATGTTGAAGATGTTGTATCCGGACTTGAGGTCTATAGCAAGGGCGACCAAGGACTTATCCTAGAATGTCTCGACGTCATTGTAAGTGGTCAAGTACTCGATCTTGAGAGGTTTGGAACTGCGAATGAAGGAGGACATATTTCTGCGCTAGAATCCGATGAACAGATGGATGATTATGCATTTAGAGTTGCAGGCTCAGTGGGAGTGTTTTGGAGTAAAATGTCGCTTGAACATCTCTTTTCATTACCTCCCGAAAAAGAAAAGGAGTTTTTCGAGAAAGGTATCAGATTTGGAAAATCATTGCAAATGATCAATATTCTAAGAGATATTCCCGAAGACTTGCGTTTTGGCCGATGCTACATCCCAGAACAAGCACTGAAAAGATACAATCTCACGCCTGAAGACTTAATGGATGATCAAAATATTGATGCATTCAGGCCATTATATGATGAATTTCTTGACTTGACCAATGAACACCTTGACTCTGCTATTGAATACATTACTATGTTGCCTGACACTCAATTACGCCTCAAAGCGTCTTGCATGCTTCCTGTGCTCATTGGACAGAGAACAGTAACATTGCTACGAACAGGTAACATTTTGAATTCCGAAGAACGGATAAAAGTCACGAGAGATGAAATCAAATCTTACGCTCGTAAACTGCTTCGAGCACTGATAATACCTGGCGGAGTGAACCGCCTTCTTAAGAAGAATAAAGACAGTTGAAAAAATTTCACATTTGGACAATTGAGGGTAGGACTCAAAAAGGGTGAGGTATGAGCATCAACTGGTCACGATGCTAGAACGCCGAAAACCTTTGGAATTGCTCTTTCCCCTCAAAGGGAATGCAACTTCAAGGGAAGAAGGTACTGAACAAACGAGCATGACCACACTTGACCGCCTCCGTGCTGGTGTTATGCTTGCTCGAGATGCGGTGAAAGCAGTCAGCCTCACTGCTATGGAGGCCCTACGTGAAGGTGCTACATTCATTGGCATAGTCGGGGAAACCAACGAATTGGTCGACCCTTTCGCCCACCTAGATGCTCCGATTTGGTCTGAACGACCACCTCAAGAATTATCGAAATTGGCTTTCCGCTACTGTGAAGAACTCACGATTCGTGAGGCTGGAAACTTCTATCACTCATTCAAATATCTCCCTGACCAACAACGCCATGCAATGTGTGCAGTGTATGCTTTTTGTCGAAGAGCAGATGATATTGCCGACGGTGATTGGGCAGACAGATTCCCTGGAAGTAAAGGTGAAATGGACCCCGAAGCAGTCACCTACCGTGAACAACTTGAAAATTTGCAAGATCAAGGAACTATTCTCGACCAAGAGGCTTACCTGAACAAAATTACACAATTGTTCTTTTTCCGCAAAAAACTTTCTACATGTTATTCCGAAGTGTATTCGACTGACCCTGTGTTCCTTGCATTGAAAGAAACCGTCGAGACCTATTCAATCCCTCGTGAAGTCTTTGATGACTTGATATCTGGGATGGAAGATGACCTTTACAATAACCGATACCGCAGCTTTGATGAGTTGTATGTCTATTGTTATCGAGTTGCCTCCGTTGTAGGACTCATGTGCATTGAAATCTTCGGATATGAGGACCCTCGTGCAAAGAAGTTTGCCGAATCATGGGGTATATTCATGCAACTCACTAACGTTTTACGAGATGTCGGGGAAGATATTGAACGCGACCGTGTCTATCTCCCGCTCAACGAACTTGAAGCCAATGGGATTCTTGAAAGTGAACTGAATGGGAAGGTAGTCCTCAACAAAAACTGGGAACCGTATTGCAGAGAATACGCACGCAGAGCACGGACCTATCTTGATGAAGCACGTCAACTCCTGCCCTTGCTCCCACGACGAACACGTTATTCTCCTGCGGCAATGATCGCATTCTATGACCGAATCCTTCGCCAGATTGAGCGTCAACAAGGTGATGTGTTTACCAAGCGAGTCAAACTCAACAAAGTTCAGAAAATTAGCTTGGCAGCAGCAGTGTACATGCGCCACAGATTACTCCCTGCATTCCTCGACCCAGTTTGGTCCGGCCTTGCACGATTCGGTTTACTTCCTGCAGTTTAATCAAATGGGCAAGTTGAACGCCGATTCATTTGTAAAACGGACTGAAGCCAAAGGCTGATGTCAACACCCCCCAACACCCTATGATTAAAATAAAAATATCACGATTGAGGTTTACGCATAGTCAACAACAATCATGGTAAAACCTGTAATGACAAGAAAAAGTCATAGTAACACTTCGAGTCAAACAAACCAACCTTTGAACAATCTTGGGTTCGAAATTTGAGCAAATAAGCGCCTGGTTACTGTTTTTTGACGGGGCCTAGCACTCTTAAAGATTTTAAACAGTTCGCGTGAAGGCTTGAATTCCGGTAATATAGCGACCAATAATTAGATTGTGAATGTCGTGTGTACCTTCATAGGTTTTCACCGACTCAAGGTTTGCCATATGGCGCATGATTGGATATTCGTCTAGAATCCCGTTTGCTCCATGGATGTCACGTGCAACACGAGCAATTTGAAGAGCAATGTCAACGTTATTCATTTTAGCAAGGGAGATTTGTTCGGCGAACCAAGTTCCATCATCTTTCTTTCGACCAAGGTGGTAAGCGAGGAGTTGCCCCTTGGTAATCTCTCGAAGCATCCAAGCCAATTTATCCTGAACCAATTGGTATGAAGCAATCGGGTGGTCGAATTGAATACGTGAAAGAGCATAGGTTTTGGAACTGTGGAAACAGGCCATAGCCGCACCCAATGCGCCCCAAGAAATCCCGAATCTCGCATTGTTAAGACAAGAGAATGGGCCTTTCAAGCCTTTTACGTCTGGTAGCATTCTATCCTTTGGTATTTGGCAGTCTTGGAACACAAGTTCACTGGTGACAGAGGCTCGAAGTGAATACTTCCCTTTCATTTCAGGAGCAGTGAATCCTTCATCACCTTTCTCGACAATAAAGCCACGGATGACACCATCGAGTTTTGCCCAAACAATCGCCACATCAGCAATGGTTCCGTTGGTGATCCACATTTTCGCTCCATTCAAGAGGTAATGGTCGCCTTTGTCTTCCGCTTTGGTAATCATATCACCGGGATTTGAGCCGTAGTCTGGTTCGGTTAATCCAAAGCATCCAATCCACTCTCCAGAAGTCATTTTTGGTAAATAGTAATTCTTTTGTTCCTCGGAACCAAACTCCCAGATAGGATACATGGCGAGTGAACCTTGTACGGACGCAAATGAGCGAAGACCTGAATCTCCACGTTCAAGTTCTTGACAAATTAAACCGTAGGCTACATAGGAAAGTCCAGGGCATCCATAGCCCTTCAAAGGCGCACCAAGCACACCCATTTCACCGAGTGCAACACGCCATTCATCCAAGAAAACACCGTCAGCGCATGCCTGTTCGATTTTTGGAAGGACTTCCTCGTCGACCCATGCACGAACCATATCGCGAATCATGATTTCTTCTTCTGTAAGCAAGCTTTCAATATCGTAGAAATCCAATCCTTCGTAAGGTTCCATACTATCCTCTCATGATGGGGTCTTGACGGGGCTTCAAGAACCTAACCCTCTCACCTTTAGATGAAAGAGGTTCTTTGCCAATATTTTGACAACAATCAATTGAAAATTCCGAGAAAAAGTCCAATGCCCGTTTTCACAACGTAGATCACAGCATAGATGATGAAGACTGCAACGATGGCTTTAATCGATGTTTTAACGATGGCCACGACTTTTTCGTTCTTAGACAACGCTCGGTATTCGAAATATTTTCTTTGCAGAAACGGGCTGTTCATGTACATTAACCCCAAAATTACACCCGGGACAGAAATTGTAACCGCTGCCATAACGACCTTGGTCATCAGGTCCATCTTCTCGACAGTACTCTTGGGTTCAAAGGAAACGATATTTCCAAACGAAGTGATAATAAAGCCATCTTGTTGTTCATTTTCCCAAATGAATTCAATAGCTCGACCAGAGACAACAGGGTCCCATGCCATCGCATCTTCAGATATAATCTGGGAGAGATGGGCCTGGTTCGGGTCCACTATCAACGGTTGCTGTCGAATGGTTGCGAAAGGAGCCATGTGAATCAATGTGGTTCCACCATGTCCTCGTGAGACACCTGTAAAGTCACCACCATCGAGTAAGAGTTGGTTGAAGCCTTTCGTTGTCGATTTACTTGCATCGACCATGTCCAAACTGATGACTTGAGTGTGCAATCCGCTGCCAAATCCTACGCACTCATTCAATGACTGATCGGCACAATCTACACCAATCCAAGTTTTGTCCGCTGTACCGGAAAGGAAAGTGAGTTGATGATTAGGCGAGAGAACAGCAAGACCGTCATTTCGCGTAGCCACCACACAAATATTCGGACCTCGATGGCAGGCAATATCGCTGATTGCAGAACTACGAGTGTCCGAGATAGCAGTCATGCCCGAGCCTTCGGAGAACTTCCAAAGACTTCCATCTGAAGCGCCAAAGTAAGCGGAGGCACCCCCTGGTTGCCATTCAACTGCAGTCATGTTGAGTCCCAAGATTGTACCCGAACCGTTGACGGTTGTAATGGCGTGAGTTTCAGTCGAATAACGCAGAGCAACGCCCATGTCACCGGCAATCAAGGCCGATTGTCCTTGTGGGTGCCAAGAAACATCATTCAGCGCAACATTTCGTCCCGTGAAGAGGGTAATGTCTTGGCTACGGTCGTCTGCATGAAGGGCTGAGATGATGTGTGCATAGCCGTTTTCTCCAACCAATAAGACCAAGCCATTCGATGACATTTCTCCAGCATGAATTCCGATGTCGGACTCTTCAAGTGTGTCAACCAATTTCAATTCCACGACCGATTCCAGCTGTTGTTGTGCGGGAACTGCCGGTAGCAGTAATATGAGCAGGCATACGCCCAATAAAAAGTGTCCTCGCATAGTTTGCCCAAGACCAACTACAAAAAAACCCCTCCTACGCATCGAAGAGGTTTTTCTCAGTCTCCACAACGGTGAGCCTTATGGCAAAGAGGCTCTTCGCCGATGTATGGAGCGATTCGCAGTCAAGCGCGGTTTAGAGAAAGAGATTGGTGGAAATGCAGGCCTTGCACGTATTGCAACGACCTATTTTGATGATATTCAAGTTGATGCTGAAGGCGTATTTACGGGCTCATTTGCAATTCTTACTCGAATCAATGGACACTTTGGCTCCGATGGAAAACTCGTTGTCGATGTTGAGCAAATGAAGGGCGAAGAACTCAGTAATTTATTATCATCCGACGGTGGCCGTGAAAGAGCCATGGAATCCCGAAAGAAATGGTCTTCATTCCTTGACGAAGTCACCGGTTACTCTCCAAAGCAACGTGGAGATAAGGCAAAAGAAGACGCAAAGAAATTCTCTAAAGCCAAATCTGCAATCAAGATGGCACACAAAATGATGGAAATGAGTAAGACTGTTGACCAAGCAACCATTGAGATTGCAAATACCATGATTGCAGAATTACAAGCAATGATCGATTCTGGAACACCTCCGTCAGAAGGAAAAGTAAAGAAACTCAACGATTTAATTTGATTGAAAGAAAGTGGTAGTATGGGAATCGATTCAGTTCTCGAATCTTTTGTCGAAGAAAACCCACGTATCCTTGAATTGAATGAGCAACAACAGCACCGCCTTGCACTGATGGTTGGCCAAGTTGATGAAACGGTTGGCATTGGACATTTAGTGAACTGCTTGGCAGACAATACCAGCATGGCAGGCGATGGCGTGATTCGCTGTTATGTTGGATTTGAGCCGTCTGGAAAAGCACACATCGGTTGGAAAGTTCTCTCACTACAACTTCGAAGAATGCTAGAAGCTGACGCAAATGTACTCATCTTTTTGGCTGATTGGCACGCTTGGGTAAATGACAAGTTTAACGGCGTCATGGAAGACATTCAAACAACTGCAACCTACATGGAAGAAACATTTCGTGCCTTGTTAGGCCACCCGGAAGAAGGTGATGGTCCAGGGCAACTTCGTTTCATTTGGGCCTCTGAAATCATGAACTCCGGTGACTATTGGGCGCGGGTTCTTCGATGCTCAAAAGGTGCAACACTTGCTAAGGTTCGCAAAACATTCACAATTATGGGCCGGGATGAGGCTTCTTCGGACCATGACCTTTCCAAATTCTTTTACCCAGCAATGCAAGCCAGTGATATCTTCGAAATGAAAATCGATATCGCGCTTGGAGGTATGGACCAACGAAAAGCGCACATGTTCATGCGTGATGTCGCGACCCGATGGAACTGGGAGAAGCCGACCTGTTTGCATACTCCAATTCTTTCATCACTCAAAGCCACAGGAGTACGTATGGAGAGTTTTGACCATAAAATGAGTAAATCCGACCCTTCGGGCGCTATCCTACTTCATGATGAGGAGAAAGCACTTCGGAAGAAAATGCAAAAACATGCGTACTTGGACCCCGAAGACCCTCATTCACCTATCTATGAATTGGCTGAGCATGTAGTTCTACCAGAGTGGGGGGAAATCATTGTAACTCCTAATCCAAAGTTCGGGGAACCTTCGACTTGGACTGACCTCAAAGCATTCAAAGCAGCTGTTGAGGATGGAACGCTTCACCCTCTTGATGCCAAATTAGGTGTTGCTGATGGAATTATCCGGGGCTTGAAAAGTGTCGCTGAACATTTCGAGAAGCACCCCGAAACGCTTGAAGCAGTTACAGCTTTACGAAAGTGATTCATCCTTCGAGGAATCAACCTCTATTTCTGCATGGTTTGAAAATCCCTCTTCAACACTGTGGGCTTTGAGGAAAATCATTCTTCGTGTATCTCGAATAAAATCACGGTTAATCAGTGGGTCAACGGCTACAACTGCATTGATGGTCAAGCAATCACCTTTGGCGAATTGGCCAACGTATTCATCGAACACAACAACTTGGAAACTTTCACCGTTGTCAGCCATACCATTTTCCAACATATCTGGAGAGACGATTTCAAGGTACTGTACATCTTCATAGTAGTTCTCTTCTGCCACCATCGTAATATCGTTTGGTTCTTTATGGAAGGATTTTGGCTTCTTTGAGTCCATATTTGAAAGTATAACATCGAGGCATGCTCGACAATACTTCACTTTTTCACGTGGACGTGCCAAACGCTCATCAATCGTCCATTTTGCATCGCAATCATTGCATTGATGCACACTTATTTTGAGCCAACCGATGATAGGACTTGTGGAAACCACAATACCATCGAAGGTGAGTAATCGAGTGCGGTCACGCATACGCAGTTGACTCATCTCATAGGAGCGGTCCACGGGAAGGTTGACAACTCGAATAACTGGACGTGTCGACATGTTTCGGTCCGTATATTGTTCTTTAAGCACTTGGTTTCCACAAAAAAGGGTCGGGACCATGTTTTCGGAAAACTTGACTTGAAGGTCGTCGTATTCTGCTAAATCATCCCATTCAACTTCAAAACCGAAAACGGGATCGCTGTTTCCTGGAAGAGCATCAAGGTCGTTACTGTACGTGTCACTTTCAAACAAGAGCCTCCATGATTCGAGGGTTTTTTGAGAGTCTGCAGGAGGTTCGGTAGGAGATTTTCGCTTCATGGATTCTATCTGCGAAGCGTGGCGGTTAAGAAAGGTTTTGATGTGTAGTTAAGTACTTACTTTGTTCCCTTGATGGCTTTGAATCGAATAAATGGATTGCTGTAAACGAAAGCCAATGGAATGGGTGCAAACATTCAAGAATCCCTTTCAGGTGGTCGAGGTATTCCTTGGGAGTGTCTCTGCTATGGCCAACATAATCGTCCTCGTCAAACAAGTGCCCGATACCAATGCTCGCATCGTCCTATCTGGCGACCGAGTCGACCTTTCTGCTGTCAAGAAAGTGATGAGTCCTTACGACGAATTCGCTGTCGAAACTGCACTCCAACATCGCGAATCAAGCGGTGGTGAAGTTACAGCAATTACAGTAGGAAATGCTGGAGCAGACAAGGTATTGAAAGATGCAAAAGCCATTGGTGTCGACCATATTGTTCGTATCGATTGCGATGCTCAACTCGATTCAAATGCACTTCAATCAATTCTTGCTTCTGTGATCTCAAGCCTTGGAGCAGATGTAGTCTATTGCGGCAAATCTGCCGCAGATACAGGAGCGGGTTCCACTGGACCTGGTTTGGCTGAACGACTTGGCTGGGCTTCAGTTTCGAACACGGTTAGCGTTTCCTTCGGAGACCAACTTTCCGTAATCACTCCATCCTCTGCTGGCAATGCACGAATCAATGTGCCATTTCCAGCAGTTGTTTCATGTGACAAGGGTGACATGAAGGTCCGAAAACCAAATGTTAAGGGAATCATGCAGGCGAAGAGGGCTCAAGTTGATGTCCGTAGCGTTGATGTTCCTGTTTCGACTGTTTCGGTCGTAGCACACAGTATGCCTCCCGCAAAACCTGCAGGAAAATCCTACCAAGGCGGTGCTGCAGCAACTGAAGTCGCCCAACTGCTTCGAGATGAGGCAAACGTAATTTGAGGTGAAAGAAATGACTGAAACTATAGTAATCGCTGAAATCGTAAAAGGTGTAGTTCACCCAACAACTGCTGAACTCATTACTGCTGCCCAAGCACTTGGCTCCCAACCTGTTGTTATCGTTCCTTGCACCGATGCAAGTATCGCAGATGATGCTGCCCAATTTTCCGGTGCCACCCGAATTCTTGCAGCAAAGTCTGATGTATTCGCAAACTACGATGCTGCTGCTTGGGCTTCTGCCTTGGATGCTGTGGCACCAGCAGGCATCATCATCACCGCTGCCTCCCCACAATCAAAAGACCTCGCTGCTCGATTGGCTGCTCGCAGAGGAATATCTGTCGTGCAAGATGTCGTTCAAATCGAAGGTGGGAATTTGACTTCACCGATTTATTCTGGCAAAGCAATGCAAACTGTATCCCTGGATGGAAACGCAGTTGTCACAGTTCGCCCGAATGTATTTGCACCATCTGGAACTGATGGTTCAACTGATGTGTCCGTTGTCGACACCACTGGAAACGTAGCTACAGCGGTTCAAGAATTCATGGCCCGGGTTTCAACTCGACTCGATGTCGCAGAAGCGAACATCATTATCTCTGGTGGCAGAGGAATGGGCTCACCGGCAAATTTCTCTCACTTAGAAGCCATCGCAGACACCTTGGGTGCTGCAGTTGGCGCATCACGTGCTGCTGTTGATACATGGGACGACATTCCTCATTCGATGCAAGTTGGCCAAACAGGGAAAACAGTCAACCCAAACCTCTACATCGCTGTTGGAATCTCTGGCGCGATTCAACACTTGGCTGGAATGCGTTCATCCAAGTATATCGTCGCCATCAACAAAGATGCTGACGCACCTATATTCCAATATGCAGATTATGGAATCGTTGCTACTTGGGAAGAAACACTTCCTGTTCTTCAATCGGCACTTTCGGCAATGATGGCGTGATTAGGCATATCGGCCTCGGCTGTAAATACCAGCGCCAGCATCATCACCAACGAATGGATTAGTTTCTTTTTCATGACCAATCGTTGTCAAAGGACCGTGACCTGGATAAACGATTGTTTCAGGTGCTAAAGGCCACAACTGTGTATGAATGGAGTGCGCAAGAACGGTAAAATCCCCTCCGGTATCGGGGAGGTCGGTACGACCCACTGAACCTGCAAACAATGTATCACCCACGAACAAATGGTCCGGTCCATCAGCAACCAGTAATCGAAGACAACATCCACCGAGTGTGTGGCCAGGAGTATGAAGGATTTCAAATTCAAACGCACCGATTTCAAGGATCTCGCCTGCGACTAAATCCACATCTGCCACCGCAGGAGTTGGCACTTCAAATCCATAAACCTGGGCAGATGAACTGGCTAAAGTTTGCAAATAGGTATCATCAGGGTGAAGATACCATTGAACTGGATAGTGATTGAGTAAATCTGGAATGTGCCCACTGTGATCAAAATGTGCATGAGTATTGAGTAAGGCAACCACCTTTCGAGCAGGAAGATTCTGTTGCTTCATCTCATCTGCTGATTGAGGTCCATTCGACCAATCCGGACCGTTGCCAGCAAATCCATCAACCCAATCGATGAGCCGTTCAGGTTCACCACCGCCATCAATAATGATTGTGTCACCTGTTGTTCGGTCAGTAACGATGGAACAACGCATTTGTAAAACGCCTACAAAGAAGTATTCTACCCACGGCTCACTCACGCTCATGCCTCTGCGAGACATCTCACCTTCAAGAGACTAAGCCTTATTCAATCAAGATATGTAACGAATCACTCGACCATTGTCCGTCTCGGTCACAGATTCGTAATTCAAAACTATGACTTCCGCGTGGTATTCGGACCCGCACTTTAGCCGCTGAGGCAATTTCTTTACCGCTGCTTTCGATCCAAGACCAAGTCTGAATACGCTCTTGCGGGTCGAACGAGTTTGAGCCATCAAGGGTGGCAATAGCGGAGCCATCAGCATCGGCTTTGAGATGTTGGTCTTCACCTGAAACAGCACGTGGCACAAGAATTTCGCCTATTTCAGTTGTTAATTCATCCATCAAATCCTTCGAAGGTAAGAGTGCCATATTGGTAATCGCATCATCAAGTTGGGCAAGTAATTCCTCTGTATCAATATCAAGTGCTCCATCTTCAGTTGCTTGCTGAGAATCTCCAAAGTCACCTTCCAGTGCACTGTGTAATGCATCGATACCAACATCAGCAGGCTGAGTATTCTCCATTGAATTTAATTCCTCTTTCGAGAACAAAGCATTCATCTCATCGTCTTCTCCATAGAGTTCTTCGGCTGATAATTCTACCGTTTCTTCCGTCTTTTCAAACCATAAAGTGAGTTCTGATGCATCGACTTCAAGTAATTCTTCATCAAAGGAAAACAAACCGATCGGTTCAACTTCTGTCCAATCGTTCTGGTCTTCACCTGCAAACAGGCATATTGAACCATCTTCAGATGCTTCCAAAAAGTGAGGCATCCCTTGGTGTTCAAGTTTCCATTCATGGCCATCCTTATTCATTCCGTAAATGTAAAACCATGATGTCGCAGCAATGCATCCATTTCGGTAAAGAAGGTTCTGAATCGGATAACTGCATGAGAGTCGATGTTCGAAAGTATACAATGATTGACTCATCAGATACTCCGATACTTGGCCATCATCAAATCCACAATAAAGGTCATCTTTTGAGGGTATTGCGTGCAGCAACCGACTCTTCAAATCATCTCGATGGACCAATACCTGTTGTTTGACATCCCAGATTTCTATTTCAAGAACTTCCTCATCTCCGGAAACAAGAGCATAACCTTCTCTTCCAATGATAAGATGCTGACTCGCATCTGAACCAAGGCATGTAATCGATTCGCCTGTATCTCCCCGAATTGGCCTTGACCAAACGGTGTGTCCATTTTGAAGCGCTTGTACTTGACCATCTTCATGTGCCAAAATCAAGTATTCTCCGATTGTTGTGCTGCGCATGATTTCGTTGTATTCTTCATGTAATTTGACAGGAGTTCCGTCATAATCAAACAGATGTAATCGTCCTAATCCATCAATAACTGCAAGTTGTGTAGGTAATTGTTGTAAAGCAAAACCACCTGCTCCAATTTCAATTTGCCACAAAACATTACCTTCGAGGTTTAAGCAGGTAAGACCGTATTCATCATCCAGAACAAAGATTTGATTACCACGCAGTATTGCTTTGCGAATCAATGCTGGTGCTTGCCACGAAGTCGAAGGTGTGAGGATTCCTTCAGTGTTTTGGGCTATGAAAAGTTTGCCATCTCCCTCCGCCCAAACAGCGAGATTACCACTCATTGACAATGCTAATGCACTCACCTTTGCTTCAGGTTGGAATGCGATGTGCACCGAATGTGTACTGAGCATGCATCGTAGAGGTGCCTACCTCAATTAACCCCATCCCTTCATTGAGTAGGGCTACTCATTCAAACCAAGAAGTCGTATCTGGGTGAGGGCGGAACTGGCTCGGGGCATTGATATGCTGCCACAAAGACTGTTTTTCATCAACAGTCCATCCACAGAGAGGTTCAAGAGTTGACAAAGGGGTCGTTTTTATCGCAGTCACTTTGCGTTGAATATGTGGTTTGGCTTGTTCAAACGTAAGACCAACTACACCCCAAGCAGGCCGTTGAAACATTTGACCTGTCTCATCCTTCGTTCGGCTTCGAACACCGAGGAATGGATCCCATTTCGAAAGTAACTCTATGTATTCAGGCTTGGAATCAAGTATTGGAATAATTCGTGAACCGCGCCGCATAATGAGAAACGAACTCATCGCATCTTCCTCTGTTCTCAATTGAACCAAAACATCGCCTTGAACTCCGGTTGGCAATCCACCAGGCCCTTGTATTCGCTTTTCTATCGAGGAAACGCTGGCCGGTTCAAGAATAATCTTCACCCACCATTCTGGATTTGACAAATCAACTGAAAGGGAAGGGTCGCGCTCAATCAATGAAGCACCCAGCGTTCGAGCATAGGATTGAGAATCCCATTCGCCTTTGACTCCAAGACGTTTAACTCGTACCCCAAACGTTCTCTTCTCACCTACACGGTCGTGCCGTTCAAGTAAAAGCGTCGATATCAGGTGTGGGTCTAGATCAGAAGACAATTCCACTATACGGTCGATTGCCACAATTCCCAATCCATGGCACATTAAATCCTCAACCGTTTCAGTAGGCGCGCTGGAATAGACAACATCGAATTCTCTCAATCGGTCACGGATTAGAGGAACGGATGAATTTTCAGCAAGTTGTACCAAATTTTTGCGTAGTGCACGTTGAAACGAGCGCCGAACGATTTTAGATTTTAGACCTAATTCTCCAAAGCGAAGAATCCAAGATTGTTGAGTCATTGAAAAGCCTCAATCAGCTGTATCATTGTGCATATCCACAATTTCATCATCTTCACTGGATTCTTCTTTTGCCATATCGTTGCGTGAATTGAACAATCGCACAAGATAGGCTTCATCAATATCCCCAGTAATATATTCGCCATTGAAACAACTCGTATCAAACCGAGAAGGGGGGTTCTCACCAATTGATGTAGCTTCAATCAAATCTTCGAGCGTTTGATAAAAGAGACGGTCGCTTCCAATGATGGTATTAATTTCCTCGATAGTTTTTCCATTGGCAATGAACTCAGTGATTGCTGGCATATCGATTCCATAGACATTCGGATGACGGACAGGTGGCGCTGCAGATGCAAAGTAGACTTTCTTCGCACCAACATCACGTGCCATTTCAATAATTTGTGCACTGGTTGTACCACGGACGATGGAATCGTCAACAAGTAGAATATTTTTACCCGAAAATTCGTGTTCAATCGCGTTGAGTTTACGACGAACTGATTTCTCCCTCAACGCTTGGCCTGGCATGATAAATGTTCGACCTACATATCGGTTCTTGACAAAACCTTCGCGGTAAGGTACGGCTAATACATCAGCCATTTGTAGTGCGGCTATACGTCCCGAATCCGGTACTGGAATGACTGCATCGATATCATGGTCTGGCCATTGTTCAAGAATGCGCTTTGCCAAAATATCGCCTTGATTTAAACGGGCATGATAAACGGAAATTCCGTCGATGACAGAATCGGGTCGAGCAAAGTAAACATGTTCAAAGATACATGGTGAGGCTTCAACTTTCTCAGCGCATTGCCGACTGAACAAATGGCCAGAAGTCGAAATGAAAACTGCTTCACCCGGTTGAACATCGCGGACGATTTCAAAGCCGAGTGCTGTAATTGCGACTGATTCACTGGCAACCACCCATTCTGTTTCATCGCCGAACTCTCGCTTTCCAAAAATAAGTGGACGGATTCCATGGGGGTCGCGGAATGCCAACAAACCATAGCCGGAGATAATCGATACGCAGGCATAACTACCCTTGACTCGCTTATGCAGGCTGGTTACTGCACCAAAGACGGATTCAATATCGAGGTGAGGCGCGCCTTCAATCGAGAGATTCGATGAATGAGAGGTGAGTTCGACTGCAAGCATATTGAGTAACAATTCTGAATCACTTGTGGTGTTCATGTGCCGATGATGATTGTCGGTAAGTTGAACTTGAAGCTCCGAGGCATTGGTTAAGTTTCCATTATGAGCAAGCCCAAGCCCATAGGGTGAATTGACATAGAACGGTTGTGCTTCGGAACGAGAAGATGAACCAGCGGTTGGATATCGAACATGACCAATTCCAATATGGCCTTGTAATCGACGCATATGGCGGGCGTAGAAAATATCAGAAACAAGACCCTTTGACTTTCGTAATCGGAATTGACCTTCGAGATCAGTCATGATTCCAGCGGCATCTTGGCCACGATGTTGAAGTACAGTTAGACCGTCATAGATCAGTTGGTTGACATGGACATTGTTACGTCCAACTATTCCAATGATGCCACACATTGCTTTGCCTCAACTCCATCGAGTGCTCGACGCTTTGTAGCCATTGCGGCTTAGAAACATATCCTCAGCCTCATGCTTTAGGACGGTGGCTCTTCTTTGCCCAATTGAATTTACGAATGCGTGCAGTTTCACCGTATCCACAAGATGCACAAACAGACTTTTGCTTATGGTATGCGTTACGACCGCAGCGACGGCAACGAATGTGGGTTGTCTTTTGACGCTTACCCATTGATGGTGTACCTTTCGACATAGAAACACCTGTATAACCGCCCCACCTACCTCCCCCTTATCAAACCGACGGCGGAGGTATTCGCTAAAGAACAGATAATTATTCTTCTTCCAACTCGAAGTCGGTTCTCTGTTTTTGCGATGTAATCGCCGAAAACGTCACTCCTAAGGCTACACTTACCGCTAAAAGAACCGCTCCAGATGATACAAACATGTGAACGATGTTGTAGATTGCTTGTGCTCTAACCGAACCGTTGTTTTCCAATAACATTGAACCTTGTCCGAGGAAGAAGATTGTCGCCAATATTCCAAAGGCAGTCGCCATGATCATACCAACCAACGGCGCCCAAGGTCGATTTCTTGATTCCCCATAGAAGAACAGATTACCAAGTAAAAACAACGAGCAGAGGGTATAAGCAGTCAAGGTGGCATTTGCAAAGCGGGTAAACGAAACTCCAGTGTCAATTCCTTTGAAGCCCCCATAGAAGGTCATATCGATGGCAAGGATGAGCAAAGGCGGAAGTGAAAAGGCAAAAAGCATCATTCTCCAGGTGGAGATGAGATTCGATTCTTTCATTCCTCTTCACCCCCAAGGTGGGACGCTATGAGACTTGAGACTTGCTTGAGTTCTGACTCAGTAGGAGGCGTGATCGTTTTTGGCTCTGGCAAACTCCGTTCATAGAGATAGATGACCAAAGCAAAAACGAGGATTGACAGTAGACTCCCAACTGCAATTCCAGCCAGGTCCGAAACAGCCAACCATAAATGTTCGCGGAATTCATCCCCCCTTACCAAAGGACCATCGACATTTAACCCCAAAAGAAGAACTGCAAATGAGAGGCCTGATACGATGAACATGGTATTTGATTCAGCTTTACGCTCCACACCAATCATTAACAAAGTTACTGCGGAACAAGAAGCAAGGCAAGAAGTCAGTAAAATGAATGTCGGCCAAAAGACATACCAGTATGGATTGACTTCATTTGGAGCCAATTGTGGTGTGAGAACCCACCAATGCATCCCTGCCAACCAAACAAAACCGATACCGGCCATTATTACTCCAACTTTTCGATCCCTGCGTGGCAATTTGCCTACTGGGACATTTCCTGAAAAAGAGATGAGATAAATTCCGAGTATGATAAGTACACATGGGCCGATGATTGCCCCAAGTAAATGTCCGGCGGCGGACGAAGGCGATGAAGGGATTGTCCAAGGGCTCAAGCAAATCAAGATGATTCCAGCAAAAGCCAAAACGCGTCCACGTAAAGGAGAGGACTGGCTCGGGGACGACATGGAGTACCAAAGCCCTATTGGCACCATGGAAACGGGAATCCAAAACAGCAAAAGCGCTTGAAGCATCTCGTCCATACTCCTGCTAAAGCCCCGAATGTTCATTATATCTCCCCTTGTTTCACTCGCAGCCTCCCGATTCCATTGGCGATTAAATGCGGCACTCCTAAATACCCGACTCTTGTGGGCCGAATGCTCAAGGTGTTAATATGGTAAAAATGCCACGTCAAATCAAGCGTTACAGCCCTACGGCTGGTAAGCACACAATGCACACTATCGAGCGAGTGAAGAAGAAGCGAGCTTCTGAACTTCGCTGGGGTCAACGTCGTTTCCGCCGTGTTATGGCTGGATACCGCGGTTTCCCTCGTCCAAAGCCTGAAGGTCGTGAGAAGCCTACCAAGCGAGTCAACATTCTTTACCGTTGCACTGAAACTGGCAAAGCGCATTACGCACCTTGCCAACGTGCAAAGAAATTCGAACTAATAGACAAGTGAGTTGACAACTATGGCAAAAAATTTCCTAAATGTGGCCTGCAAAGATTGCAGCAACGAAACAACAATTTTCTCTCGAGCAACTTCCGTTATTTCTTGCGGCGTTTGTGGAGCTACCCTTACCAGCCCTTCCGGCGGAAAGGCCGAGTTAATCGGTTGCACAGTTGTTGAAGCACTTGAATGAGGAGGCAGAGCCTCCATGTCTGAAAAAACAAATACGCCAAATGAAGGCGAACTTGTTGTTGTTAGTGTGACGACTGTTAAGCAAAACGGTTGCTATGTCAAACTCGACGAATTTGAAGGCGTTGAAGGCTTTATTTTCATTGGTGAAATTGCCAGTGGTTGGGTAAAGAACATTCGAGTCTATGTTCGAGAAGGACAACGACTCATCTGTAAAGTAATGCGTACCCGTAAAGATGGGACCTCGCTTGAACTTTCACTCAAATCCGTTTCTGAAGAACGACGACGTGAACGACTTCAAGAGTGGAAGAATGAACAACGTGCGCACCAATTACTCAAAGTATTGGGCGAAAAAGTCGGTTGGACTGAAGATGAGGTGAAATCATCTGGTGAAGAATTGATCGAGGCGTATGGCGGACTCTATACTGCATTTGAAGAAGCCGCGATGAATGAAGGTTCTTTGGTCGATGCTGGTTTTGAAGGTGAATGGCTGAAGGCATTTATTGAAATGGCTGTTGAAAACGTCATTCCAGCATTTGTTGAAATCCGAGGAGTCCTCACATTGAGCATCAACGGCATCAACGGTGTAGAGATTATTCAAAACGCCCTCCTCGCTGCCGAAGCCTTATCTTCACTTGAAGAAGAAATCGAAGTCACTTGCCACTACAATGGCGCTCCAGAATATCGAATCGAGTTGAAAGCCCCTGACTTCAAAACTGCTGAATCTATTTGGGAAAATGCGACTCAAGCTACTTTGGACCATGTTCTTGCGGCTGGTGGAGAAGCCACTTCGCTCCGGGAATGATACGCTCGACTGATAAACGTGAATCTCATCGGTGATACTATGGCACGACAACTGTTACAACAATGTCTCGTATGTTCGGCATGGACTTTAGCTACAACTTGTCCTTCTTGCGGAGAAAAAGCACAGGCTGCTGCACCTCTCAAATGGTCCCCAGAAGATCATCGGGCCGGAATCCGCAGAAAAATGTACAACGTTGAAGACCCTGCATGGGCAAAAGCCCTTGCGACCTTGCCTCCACTTGAAGAGATGAAAGCCGAACGAATCGGAACTGAAGAAGAGTGATGCGTTTCACCCTACCCTTCTCAATTCAACTTTTTTCCTTGTTTTGAATGTCAAACATTATAGCGCGGCGGACAACGATATCCCCTTTATGGGATTACATATTGAGTGGAGAGGGTCGAATTCGAAGATTGGTGAACATGCCATTATGTTCTTCGCACTCCCTGGAGTCGGCAACGTCGGCAAGGTAGCGATTGAAGGAATCAACACTTCTCATATCTGTCATGAGGTTGCTCGACTTCACCATACTGCTTTACCACCATTGGCAACACTCGATGAGGATGGCTTACTCGCACCACCCCATCTCAAACTTTCCTCTATAGAATCAGTTACTGGCAAGAGGGTTCTCTCTTTGACCGGAACCTCGCAACCGTTGGAACCTGAGCATCAAGGCACCATGGCGCGAGAAGTTTTGCAATGGCTCGAACAACAGGGCGTTAAATCGCTCTATGTCCTTGCGGGACTCATGGATGCCCCTTCTCGAAAGGAAGTCTTTGTTGTAGCCTCAAATGCTTCACATCGTATCGACTTGGAATCTCTCGGTGTTGATGTTCGTCGAGATGAACCAAAATCTGGTGCTATCGGATTGGCAGCCCTCGTTGCATCAAATGGCCCATTATTCAATATTAATTCTGCATGTGCAATTGCTACAACCGTTGGTTCAAGTGGAGATGTATTTGCTTCGCAACGCCTTCTTGAAGCACTCGATGGATGGTTTGACCTTGGAATCGCATTACCTAGTGACATTCAATCAAAACTTGCTGAGAAGTTATCTGCTCTAGCACCGGAGAAAGTACAAGATTATGTTGAAGAACTAACAGAATCTCCAGATCAATTCTACATGTGACATTCGTACATCGCCTTGCATATATTGAAAGGCGCCGAGAGAGAGATTTGAACTCCCGCGTCACAGGGACAGTGGATTTCGAATCCACCGCAATACCGGGCTATGCGATCTCGGCCGCAGATGTTCGGTTTAGCGCCACCGTCATAAGCATGGTGTTGCCTCGGAGTGGTATGGAGATACACCTCAAAGGGCGTGACCACGATGTCAAATTAGAGATCGATGGGGAGCAAACAGTCCGGCTGGCATTGGTTGAGGCTGGAATTCTTCCTTCAACCGTTATCGTCAGCTATGATGGAACAATTTTACCACACGCTACAGTGCTTTCACAATCGGTACAACTCTTGGTTACAACCGTCTCATCCGGCGGTTAATCACGGGCCACACGTTCAGTAATGTGGAACTTCGTATTTTTTGAAATATTTCCACGGACTTCTACAGCCCAAGCATCCAAGCCGATGTTTGCGGCTACAACTGTATCTCCAATTTCTGCTAAATCATACTGACTGCCCCAGTCGTTGGCCCATCCTTCAACTTTCATCGCTCCGGTCGCATCCAAAATCATTGCACCCTTTCGATGCCATTCCTTTCCATTTCGTCCAACGCCTCGCTTTTCAAAGCGATAAATGAGACGCCCGGAAACGTTCCACCGTGCACGGAATTCCAATAAATCGGAACCAACTTCACCTTCTGAAGCAGGAACTATGCATGCATGTGGGTCGACCTTGAGTTCAATTTCACCCTTCCAGTTCGCACTCGGAATTACGTCATTCAATTTCACTTGGTCTCCTTTCGAAATATTTTGAGGCCAAGAAGGTTCGCCGTCTTGATGTTGGTCGACCAAGAGGATGACCTTGGCGAAATTGCTGCCCTGTGAGATGGTGATACGAGGACGATGCCCTTCTCTGGCTCCAATGACGCTGAAGACTTCGCCAACAAACGTCATTCTGGGGTCAAGGTCACCAATTGGAGTGATCTCAAAAGAAGACGGCGTACCGAGTAATCGTATCGAGCCACCATCGGGAAGAAGATCATCGCCTTGGCCACCTGGACAAATCGATGCCCAATCACAACGTGAACATCTTACCTCATTTGGTGGTTCTATAGCGATCCCACCATCTTTGAAACCTCGTACCGGAGATGGAGTAGGTGGGCATTCCTCGAGTGAAGGCGTTTTTTCACGGATTTGGTGCCACATTGATTCAAGTTCGGATTCCATTTCCCTCATTTCTTTATCGGTCGGACAAGGTATCGATTTGATAGAGTTGGCACCGAGATACCAGATTTCAAGTGCATCAACTTGTTGCTTCTTTTCGTGAGTAATCCACCATAGCATCGCATACATGCGCAGTTGTTGGACATAATTACCAGAACGATCTCCTCGACCAACACTGGCTTTTAAATCGACGATGTTGATTCGCCCATCCCAACGATAAATCAAATCATATTCGCCTTGAAACCAATGTTCTGGGTGAACTGCATTCATAGCAAAACTGCCTGCATTTGGGTCAACAAACCAAGGCCGAGCAATTTCCCAAGCCTCAATCAAACTGATATCACCATTTCGTGAAAGTGGATGGTGATTGGAAAGCGTGTAGCGGCGGGCATCAGGTGCCGGCCATTCGGGTCGGTCACCTCTGCGCCATTCTTTGAGGCCTGGCCCACCGTTTTGGTCCAAACAACGTTGAACTTCATTCAAATGGAACTCGAGCCCATTAAGACACATCTTCAGACAATAATCCGGGTCAACTGATTTCCAATCACCTGCTTTTCTTTCATCCTTCTTCCATTCTTCTTTCATGGAATTGAGTGCAACATGAAGATGAATCTTTAATCGACCTACCGCCCAATGCCGAAGACCATCCATATCCGTGGGCAACATGTCATCTGGTAAAGCCAACAGACGTTCTGCGGGCCATGGGTCGAGACTTGAACGACTTGGAACGCCGTTGTCATCCAGCGGGATGGCAGAAAGGGTGTCTGAGGAGGCCTTCACGACCAAGAGTGCTGGAGACTCCATCAACATCCGACAAATAGCCTCTTCAACAGCTCTACCAACGAATAAGACTGGGATTTGAGGCATTTTGAAGCGCCGAACTTTCTCATAAAACCAGAGACGTGGGCATGCTCGGTATGCATTGACCTGACTTGCCGAAAGCCGGTTATATGGACCGACAGAATCTTCGGAGGGTGTAACAAGTCTTACCGGCATACTACTGAGTGTTTTGTCGAATGTTCTTGAACCCTACTCTCAAGAGGTTCAGTCTTTTACTTGTAGGCGAGTTTTTCGGGAGTCGATTCGAAGCTGAGGTAATCCAGCCCTCCAGCCTATTTCTGCAGCCAGTAATTTGAGTGTCTGGCCAGGCCGTAGTGCTTCCATTTGGCCTGTAATACTTGAACCGAAAGAGGCGATTTCTACAACTGAATGCCCATCCCAAAGGTGAACATTAAGCATGGTCCATGGCTTTGCATCCAATCGTACCCCTGAGCGTTTACGAACACTAAGAATAACCCCTTCGACGTTGGCTCGGGTGCGAAGTAAGCCGATTCGGGTGGTTCGTTCCGATAATGGGATTGAGGTGAGGTCAAATTCTTCCGCTGCTTGTGCTACTGGAATAATTCGAGTTCGGGAATCGACATACAGCCGGGGCGCTCCACGCCAGACGCCGGGAAGCGCATCCAAAATCACAAGTTCTCCATTTGGCTGATTGTGAAGAAGTGGATAAGAACCTGGTTCAGTCTCTTCAACAGTAATTTGCGCACCACCAGCAACAAGCATTGCTCCCAAAACAGGTTCTCCGAAATGATTTGGCAACGGACCCCATGCTCCTGTAAATTTACCTTGAACACTTACTCGAACAGGTATTTTTGACAAAGGTTCGCTGGGAACGGTGAGTGGGAGGTCTCGCAATGGTGTGATTTCAGAAAGTAATTCATCACCAAACCAGTTCCCCTGTTCATCTCGAGCAAGACTGCACCAATGGCAACCAGCAGCGCTGCCATCACAGGCTTCTGTTGGAAGTACGGGCATGGCTGCCGGCCCTGAACCCATTTTTTGCATTTCAGTGTTGATGCGAGCGAATTCTGAAGTCATGGTTGTATATTCTTCGGGTTGAGGGGCATCATATGGGACACGGTGTGGCCCATTGAGATACCAACCTTCCAAGCCATCTATACATTCACCATCGTGTGTCTCGTGCCAAAGCCATGCATAGAAACGAAGTTGATGTTGTAGAGATTCTGCAAATCGAGAACTTGGGTCACCGGATTTGATATCGATTAAGCGAATCCGACCATCCCATCTTAGCACAAGATCAAGTTCACCCGCAGCCCAACGTTCAGGATGAAACAATCGTTGTGGTTGGTGGACACGTGGGTCTTTGGTCCATGGACGAGCGATTTCTAACGCTTCATTCCAAGTGACTGGTGAACCAGGTGATTGCCATTGCATAGCTTGCTCTTCAATGGCCCAGGAACGTAAATCGTGATTCCGAACTTTATCAGGCACAGGGAAATACGGTTCATCGCCCCAAGAAGGAGAAGGTACGTCAAATGGAGACTCACCTACTCTGTATAATTCCAAGTATGGCCCACCATTTTCTTGATAACAGGATTCCACCTCCTCAAAAAGTAATATTAAACCGTTTTCAAGACGAGCGAGTAAAGATTCAATTTCAACATCTTCCCATGAGGTTCCAGATTCATACCAAATCCCTTCGTCCCAGAGAATACGTCCAGCATCAAGTGCTTCTTGTGCAGCCGTTGGGATCAGAGTGGTCATCCATTGTTTCAATTCGGATAGAGTTTCAAGGTGAACTGTTGGGCGTTGCATCATCAAACTACAGAATGCATCCTCAAGCACAATTCCAATCACTTGCGATGGCCGCAATGGCCCTGAAATTCCCACTTTAGACCCAAGGAACCATTGGCGTTTACATCGAAGAAAAGTTGTCAAACCGCTCGCAGAGATTCGCGAACGTGAGCGCCCTAATGGACCTCCAAGTGGTGGTATTCCTACAGGCATATATCATCAGCCTCTCAATGGTCAAAGGAGTAGAAATCTCCGACTTCTCTCTGCTCTCGGTCTTTTCGACTTTCGATTTTATTGATCCTTGGACGCTTTGAATCATGATCTCGGCGGAATGTAACGTTGACCCCTTTAAGGAAACGATTCATTCCTTCACGAAGTTTGAACGGACCTTCCGCCTTACCGTGAATTCCACCTTCACCTTCAAAGACGAGGAGTGAATCACTTACGATATCAATAAAGTAAACATCGTGGTCAATCACGAAGGCTGATTTTTCATTGGCTTCCATCGTTCTCCGAATCGCCTTCGCAGCCTCCATTCGAGCGTTTGCATCAAGGTGGGCTGAAGGTTCATCCAACAAGTAAAGGTCAGCATCTCTTCCAAGGCAGATTGCGATAGCAACGGCTTGACGTTCACCACCAGAGAGTTTCTTGACTCGTTTTGGAAGCAATTGGTCAACACCTAATGCACGAATGACGTTGACATTGTATTCACCAACGCGCCACTTTGGACCAATCTCGCTGTCAAGCCATAATTGTACACTGCAATCCATGTCAACATCGATATGTTGAGGTTTATATGAAACTGTTGCGTTTTCAGTGACCCATCCTTCATCGTAACCGTGTTCACCCGCTAGGATTTTGATCATCGTTGTTTTGCCTGTGCCATTTGGACCAACGACGCCAACCACTTCAGATCGATGTACCGCACCTTCACCTGTAGTGAGTTGGAACTCACCAAGTTTCTTCGAAAGGCCACCCCAAGAAACGACTTCACTACCCGTTTCGGATATACGGTCACTGTGATTAAGAAACTTAATTGGTTTATCACGAATACGAACATTTTGTTCTGGTAAGAAACCATCGAGATAGGTATTGATAGCTTGACGAGTTGTTCGTGCTGGTGTGAAAATTCCAAAAGCACCCTTTACTCCATAGACGATGTGTACCAAATCTGCAAGCACATCGAGAACTGCAAGGTCGTGTTCAATCACAATCACACGCTTTGTCTCTGCTAATTTTTGTATGATTCTTACAATACGCATACGTTCGTGGATATCCAGATAGGATGAAGGTTCATCGAAGAAATAAACATCCACATCACGCAACAGCGTAGCACAAATTGCCATTCGTTGTAATTCACCACCGGAAAGTTGTTGCACTGTTCGGTCGAGTAGATGGTCGATTGCAAGTTCTTTCGTCATCTCTTCGAACATGTTTCTCTCGTCTACTCGGGTAAGCAAGTCTCGAACCGTACCTTGAATTTTCTTCGGCAAACGGTCAACATTCTGTGGTTTCAAAGCAACTTTGATGTCGCCCTTTTCGACAGCAATAAAGAAATCTCGTAATTCACCACGGGGAAGTGATGCTATAATATCGTCCCAATTGGCATCTTTGTTCATCCAATCGCCAAGATTGGGAACCATACGACCTGAAAGTGCATTGATTGCTGTGGATTTGCCCATTCCGTTTGGCCCAAGGATTCCAACGACACTTTCTTTTGAAGGAGTTGGTAAACGAAACAGTCGGAAACCATTCATGGAATATCGATGAATCATATCAGTTTCCAGTTCACTAGGTAACTGTTCGATAATCAAAGCATCATGCGGACATTTGTTAATACAAATTCCACAACCGATGCACAGGCTCTCCGAAATGTGAGGTTTACCTGTCTTATCATCCATGATGATACATTCTTGGCCATTGCGAACCGGTGGACAGAACGCTTGACATTCATCGTTGCACTTCTTAGGTTGACAATGATCTTCTTTTAGAACTGCAACTCTCATTCTTTCACCTCCTTGTTTGCTTCAACGATTGATTTTTGTTTAGACTTATGGAACTCACGCCCAAAAAGCCTCAACAAACAGAGGTTTGTCCGACATTGGGCTGAACCCAATGGATTTCAAATGAGACCCTTGAGGTGCTCGTGTCCTTGAATCAAGCGGACGGTGCATGGAGTTGGGAACTTCATGCTGGCCTTGCGCATTGCATCACGGGCAGTGAGGTAGTGCTCTGGATTGACTTGCAAAGACATAACACGTTGTCCTCGTCTGACACGAGCGGCGGTTCCAACGTTCTTTCCGAATGCGCAGCGCATTCCTTGAGAAACACGGTCAGCACCTGCACCAGTTGCTTGCTTGTTTTCACGAAGCACGTGATGAGGGAAGGTGTGAACTCGAAGAGCGTAGCCTTGAGTTCCTGCAATATTACGGATGGTTGAGTTTGAAATAACACGGGCTGCTTCGAGGGCAGTGTGTCGTATTTGACAGTCGTTGTCAGCACGGAGTTCCATGATGACTTTGAACTGCCCAGTCTCAGCAGCAACACGGTTTCCGGAGTGGAATGACTGAATTCTGTTGTTCGGAACACCGCCAATGTACTTACGGCGGGTATAGGCAGGCCCCTTGAGGCGGCGATACATTGATGCTGGTTTACGTGCCATGATACTCTCTCCAAGCATTCTTGCCACCTATATTCCCTTTATCATCTCTCCGCCTCAAGCCTTGCCGTAATAAATCAATAATTGAAGAAGGGTTCGTTGGCTCATTGTTCGATAAAAGGTTTCATGTGCTCGTTTCGCATCCTGTAAGCATGGCGAAGGGTTGGCGCAGTCTTCTTGAAGAGGAATCTGAACATCAATGGATTGCTATTACCGGCTTTTTCGTTTTTATTATTCTCGGTGCTCTTGTCATACAAGGCACAGCCACACTCCCTGGAGTCGACTACAGAAGCAATGGACTCGATGAAATTGATGGACGAGTATTGGACATTATCTACGGCGATTCTGGCACATATACCGCTTTGATCCTCGGCGACGAAGGTGGAATGTTGTTGCATCTGGATGAAGCGGGAATCCTCAATGACATCGGTACAGATTATGACGATGTTTTAGGAATGACATTCATGACTGAACTGCATGATGGAAGTATTGTTGTCTCCCCCTCAAACAACACCCTTCAAATCATCCATTTTAATGCCGAACAATCTACCATTATCCCCCTCAATAGCAACCAAGAAAATTTTGATGTGCTTGATGTTGCTGAGCAGCGCAATGGCGATTCGTACAACTGGCTGATGGTTACCGATGAAGAAAACTCAACCAGCCTTCGTGGTTTTGGATCCATAGGCTCGCCCCTTTTACCTGCTCAAGATGCTTTTGAAAATACGACATTAACCTCTGCGATGGTTAATTCTGGTAATATCGCTTGGAATATGGTTGAAGCTTTAGATGATGGGACATGGATTGCGATTGGTTCGACAACCAATGCCTTTGGTCTCGACGAAGATAGCCCTGCTGCACCGATGAAGCACCCAGTTATCGGCTTTATTTCTTGGTCGGCTGGACCTACCTCGCCAATGCTTACATCGATTGAAGAACTAGATCACGGAGAAATCCACTCATTGGTTCGACTCGACAATGGGACTTTGCTTGCAGCAGGAACGGACTCTGCAGTCCATATCGCTAAAGACCGAACTACGACAACTGTTGACTTCTCCAGTGTTTCTGCAACACTCGATGAAAACGGAGCAGTTTGGATGTTTGGAAACGCAGGAAGTACCTCTGTCATTCGTATGGTTGATGGCGTTGCTGAGAAAATGCCATTGGCACAACCCTTGCTCTTGACAATCGAAACCTCAGGCGTCTCAAATGATGTCGTTTATGCCTATGGACTAAATGCAAATGGCGATGCTTCAACCTACTCGATTGACACCTTGGCAAGTGGCTCTATAGAGAGTGGAAGAGGGTTCTTGAACTTCCTCTTCGTCACAGTATCCAGCATCGTCATGGGCGTAATGCTCTGGACGGCAATAAAGAGAATGCGGCAGAATCAATAATTCGCACTTAACCCTTGAAAACAACTGTTCTTTCAAGCCTGCGCGATAACCTTCATGTGCTCTCGGCAACGACAGTAAACTCCAGCGAGAGCAAGGAGTGTATTGTGCATGGAAAAAAGGGGGATGATGGACCAATTTATGGACATCAAAAAGGAGCATCCCGATACCATTCTTTTCTTTCGCATGGGTGACTTCTATGAATTGTTTCATGAGGATGCTGTGATTGGTTCTGAAGTCCTTGGCCTCGCATTAACTTCACGTGATAAAAAAGCCGCTAAACCGATTCAAATGGCAGGATTCCCCTGGCATGCACTTGAAGACAATATACGGGTAATGCTCAAAGCAGGGCACAAAGTCACAGTGGCAGAGCAAGAACAAGAACTCAGAGAAGGGGCGAAGTTACTGGAACGTATCGTAGCGAGAGTCTACACACCTGGCAGTTTGTATGAAGAATCATTACTCGGTACAGATGAACGTTCACTCTTGGTATCTGTAGCACTTGGAAAGTCTGCACTTGGCCTTGGTATTGTCGATGCATCGACGGGACAGGCATGGGCATCGCACCTGAGTGGCGATGATAGGTTTACTCGAGCATTAGATGAAATCATGCGTTGGAGGCCAACTGAAATCGTAGTTTCACCCCAAGATGCTGAAGATACTGCCTTGTGTGCACTCTTCTCACACCTCGATAATGTGCTCATCAGCCAACACAGAGCCAGTGAAAACAAACGCCGGGATCGACTTGAAAAAGTCCTCAAAGTCGCTGATTTAGGACATCTAGATTTAGATGATGCCCCCCTTGCTTTGGCTGCTGCTGGTTTAGCTGCTGACTATCTTGCGACCATGCATATTGCTGACGAGATTCCTCTTCGTGATATCGAAATCATCGATGAAGCAGGACACCTTGTGCTTGACCAAACTACTTTGAAGAATTTGGAATTAACATCGACACTTGCAGGTGAATTCGAAGGAAGCCTACTTTCAACATTGAATGCATGCCGGAGTTCAATGGGAAGAAGACTGTTGAAAACTTGGATTCTGCGGCCACTTTGCAATCTTGAAGCGATCAGTGCTCGCCATGAAGCAGTTGGTTCACTCTCGCGTTCTGCTCGACGCCTTGATGGAATACGAGAAGCACTCCGTGGGCTACGGGATATGGAACGTTTAGCAACTCAACTCGCCTATAATCGTTCAAATGGTCGTGACTTACTGGCCGTTTCCGATGCGTTGGAACGTATGCCTGCGATTATCAATCTCTGCAACGAAACTGAAAATCCACTCTTAGGGCACCTTTCTCATGAATTGGATGCCTTGACCGACCTTGCAGAAGATATTCGCCGTACGCTCGTTGATGAACCACCCCTCAGTATTCGCGATGGGTCATTAATCCGTTCTGGCCTTCATTCTGCGATTGATGAACTTCGAGAAACTTCAGCATCCGGACATTCATGGTTTAGTGATTTAGAAGCCAAGTTACGTGCTGAATTGGAAATCCCTTCACTGAAAGTACGGATGAATCGACAAATTGGCTGGTTTATCGAAGTGACTAAATCCAATGAAGCAAAAGTTCCCGAAGAATGGCGCAGAAAGCAACAGATGACCAATGGTTCTCGATATGTGACTGAGGAATTATCACAAAGAGACGACCTACTACTCACAGCTGATACCAAGTCCAAGGAATTGGAGTATCGAGAATTCACTTCTCTGCGTGAACGATGCCGAATACATGCACAAGCACTTGCGAATATTGCGGGACGAGTTGCTGCTATCGATGTCCTCCAATGTTTTGCCTCTATTGCACGTTCCCGTTCATGGACTCGGCCAGAGTTAACCGACGGTCATCATTTCAAAGTAGAAAGTGCTCGACACCCTGCCCTCGAAATGCAATCTGGATTTGTCCCCAATGATATTCAAATGCAGAAGAAGCGAAACTTCCTGTTGATTACTGGCCCGAATATGGGTGGTAAATCGACCTACCTTCGGACAACTGCACTCCTAGCAATTCTTGCCCAAACCGGCAGTTTTGTCCCTGCTAAGAAAGCAAGAATCGGATTGGTCGACCGAATATTCACTCGGGTTGGAGCAAGTGATGACCTGCGCCGTGGACGTTCAACCTTCATGATGGAGATGATTGAAGTCGCCCATATTCTTCGGAGAGCCACTTCGCAATCTCTCGTTTTGCTCGACGAAATTGGCCGTGGAACTTCAACATTTGATGGCTTGTCAATCGCCTGGTCGGTAACTGAAGACATCTGTAAGAGAATTGGTTCACGCACTTTATTTGCGACTCATTATCATCAATTGATTGGCCTGGAAGGTGAAGTTGATGGATTGGTAAATGTCCATGTCCAAGTGGCTCAAGCAGACGGCGAACTTCGATTCCTTCACACGGTTGCAGATGGGCCGTGTGACGATTCATATGGAGTGCAAGTCGCTGCTTTAGCGGGTTTACCACGTCCGGTTGTCGAACGGGCGAGTGATCTTCTTGCATTCCTTGAACAACAAGCCCACGGCGCCAAGGCAGGGGAGTCGGGAACACCTTCTGCTCGTGCAGAAGGTCAATCCAGTTTGATGGGATATTTTGCTGCTGCTGCACTGACACAAAAAAATGGAACAACGCAACCTGTCCCGAGCATCAGCTCCGAAGAGAAAGAGACACTTACTTATCTTTCACAGATAGATGCTGATGAACTTTCCCCGCGCCAAGCACATGAAGCACTCTATCGACTAAAGAAAATGCTTGGAGGTGCTCACGATGTCTGAACCAAATAGAATCCAACAACTCGATGAAAAGACCATCGGACATATTGCGGCTGGAGAGGTCGTTGAACGGCCAGCTCAAGTGGTCAAAGAATTGCTTGAAAACAGTCTTGATGCTGGTGCCACACGCCTTGTGATTACCGTTGAACGTGGTGGTTTTGACCTGATTCGTATTGAAGATGATGGGAACGGAATCGATGAACAAGATTTGCGTTTGGCTTTGGACCGGCACGCCACCTCAAAATTGCAAAAGGCAGAGGATTTGAATTCGATTCATACACTAGGATTCCGCGGTGAGGCTTTGGCGAGTATTGGCATGGTATCTCATCTGTCAATTTCAAGTCGCCCTGCTGGAACAGATGGTAA
>Ga0308016_10000184_pt1 | contig 33181 bp, 33 predicted proteins | sample Neamet233_FD_203129 | JGI IMG/M metagenome (GOLD analysis project Ga0308016, IMG submission 203129) | Marine microbial communities from water near the shore, Antarctic Ocean - #233 | ecosystem: Environmental > Aquatic > Marine > Unclassified | place: Southern Ocean | collected 2014-07-28
TATCCCACCCAGTATGACCATAACAAACATTCCCGATGTCGATATCAACTGACACACGACGAGGATACTAAGATTCCGCACTTGCATTAGCGCTGCCGATAGGGATTATGGACGGGCATTCTCACACATTGGAGGCAACGTGAACACTCTCGAGATTCCGGGCAATATTCGAATACCGCTGTCTGAGATTGGTATGACCGCCGTTTGCTCGCAGGGTGCAGGTGGGCAAAATGTTAACAAAGTAGCGACTGCCATTCACTTGCGCTTCGATGCGTTTAATTGCGGCGCAATTCCTGCTCATATAAAAGAGAAGTTGCGAGATCTATCGGATCATCGCATCACCGACGATGGCATTATTGTTATTAAATCCCAGGCCTATCGAAGTCAGGACCGAAATCGGCGGGCGGCATTGAGTCGGCTGACAGAACTGTTAGTCGGTGTGACCCGCGAACCGAAGCGGCGCATCAAGACAAAGCCGAGTCGAAAAGCGAAGCAAAAACATATCGATTCAAAAACACGTCGAGGCGCTTTGAAAAAAAACAGGCGAAGAGTCAGCAACGACTAAGCCAATGGACAGCTCAGTGTATCTCCGCTCCATTCACAGTTAATGCTCGCCTAATACTTCGTCATACCCAAGCGATCCAACAAAGGCATGAAATGCGCGTGTTGTCGCAATATGGCCAACTCTCGGACCGTGCCCAGGAGCATTTCGTGCTCCCAGGCAGGCTTTTGAAAAGTCAGGCTCCGATCAAAACAAGCCTTCAATCCGTCCTTCTTCGTTTACATAAATGGCGTTGGCAGCCGGAACACGCGGCAAACCTGGCAGCGTCATAATTGCACCGCAAACGACGACCACAAACTCGGCGCCCGCAGCGAGACGGATCTCGCGAATAGGAACCACATGTCCAGCTGGTGCGCCCAACAGATTTGGGTCCGTAGAGAAGCTGTATTGCGTTTTCGCCATACAGATTGGGTATTTTGCGAAACCCTCTCTTTCGAGCCTGGCAAATTGATCCCGGACCTTTTTGTCCGCGATAATGTCGTCAGCTCCGTAGATTTCTTTGGCAATGGTTGCCGCCTTGCTCCAGAGGGGCATCTCGTCGTCGTACAAGGTCCGAAATTGTGCATTACCGCTTTCGCAAAGTTCAACAACATGCTCCGCTATTTCGCTTGCGCCCTTACCACCATCGGCCCAGTGGGTGCACTTGATTGCTTTGACGTGGTATTTCTCGCAGAAGTCCTCAATAACCTTAACTTCTGCATCGGTATCGGCTGTAAAGTGGTTTATCGCCACCGTAATAGGAACGCCAAACTTACCAAGGTTTCGAATATGACGCTCGAGGTTCTGGCAGCCATCCCTCAGCGCATGAACATTCTCATTTCCGAGATCCTGCTTCGCCACTCCACCCTGCATCTTCAGTGCCTTAATCGTAGCAACAAGTACCACGGCATCGGGTGACAGGCCTGCCTTACGGCACTTGATGTTGAAGAATTTCTCAGCACCCAGATCAGCGCCAAAACCGGCCTCAGTCACGACGTAGTCGGCAAGCTTCATGGCCGTTGTTGTCGCGATGACTGAATTACAGCCGTGCGCGATATTAGCAAATGGTCCGCCATGCATGAGCGCTGGATTATTCTCCATTGTCTGAACGAGGTTCGGTTGAAACGCGTCCCGCAACAACGCGGTCATCGCACCATGTGCATTGAGTTGTCGAACCGTAACTGACTCATCTTCGCGGGTGTAACCGAGAACAATATTACCCAGTCGGTTTTCAAGATCAGCAAGATCGGTCGCAAGACAGAAAATAGCCATTACTTCAGACGCTACTGTGATATCAAATCCCGCCTCGCGAACCACGCCATTATGGTAACCGCCGAGGCCCAATGTAACGTTTCTGAGAGTACGATCATTCATATCAACAACGCGTCGCCAGGTTACTCGACGCGGGTCGATGTTGAGTTCGTTCAACCAGTGCATGTGATTGTCGATCAGAGCAGCAAGCAGGTTGTTAGCAGCGCCGATAGCGTGAAAATCACCTGTAAAGTGCAGGTTAATATCAGTCATCGGAACGACCTGAGCGTAGCCGCCACCGGCTGCGCCACCCTTCATACCAAAGCACGGGCCCAGACTTGGTTCGCGCAAGCACATTACGGCTTTCTTGCCGATGAGGTTCAAGCCATCGCCCAACCCAACCGTCGTAGTCGTTTTGCCCTCGCCGGCTGGTGTCGGAGACACCGCCGTAACGAGAATCAGCTTGCCGGTTTTTGCACTGGCCTTCGACTTAATGAAATCGGCACTGATTTTGGCCTTGTCATGGCCATAAGGAATCAACGCCTCAGGTGGGATATTCAGCTTTTTTGCTATTTCCTGGATAGGACGGATGTTTGCCGCCTGCGCAATCTCGATATCACTTTTAACTGCCACGACATACCCTCTACATAGGTCAAGCATTGGCTGCGGATTCTATATCAAAGCTTTCGCCAAGGCTCGTCTGCTGTCTAAGGCTGCTTCACTATCTGATGCATTGCTCCACCAAAATGCAAGACGTATAGCTCGCCGCTGGTCGCTTGAATAACGCTGGCTATCTGCCTACCAGCCAGTTTCGCTGAAGATTTCCGGTGTCACCCCGGCAACACCGGACTCTTCTTTAAGGGCTAAGTTTGAGTGCTGGGTCCTTCACGGCCCGTTCGGCGAACGCCTTGTCTTCTAGTTTGAGCAAAGTTAAGTCGTGATCTCCGGTGAGGCTCATCAGGTAGGGATGCCAGGCATCACCTTTATCACGTCGATAAAATCCGGATACGGACCACGCGCTTCCCTCAGGGTAGATGTAAACCTTACCCACTTTGCGGTTTGGCGATAGCGGGTCAACGATCTCTAATGACTCGGCACTGACAAGCTCCCTGATATGCACTCGAGATGACTCGACAGCTGCAACTTGCAGCACCCTCTCCTCACGTCCCTCAGGATTCGTGATCCACTTGAAAGATAAAACGGCGACTACTGCCCCTGCCAATAACGCAAAGCCGATGCGCCCAATTCGGTGATCCATATTCAGTCTATGCCCAGGTATTTGTGAGTATGTACGCTAAGATTCCAGCACGGGTTTTGCTTGCAATAAGTGATGGCGGCCCGAATGAGCGCCTTCAACTTGCAGTGTATAATAAATTCCCTTGGCCGAGTAAGCCATCGTCAGAGTGTCAAGGGGTCCACGACGCCCGCCTCACGAAATCCCTTGGCGCGCAACTCACACGCGGGACACGACCCACATGGTGGCCGCTCGCCATTGTAGCAGGTGTGCGTCAACGCCATCGCCGGCAATGCAGTAAGGGCAAGTGCCAGTTCAACCGTTTGTTTTTTAGAAAAATTCATTAATGGCGTGTGAATTGTGAGTTCCGATTCCATTCCGAAGCGTATCGCCGACTGAAGTGCGGTCATCGTTTCCTCGCGGCAATCTGGATAGCCACTGTAATCGGTTTGCGCCACGCCCGTGACGATATGACCAATGTCGCGTTGGTATGCATAGGCTGCTGCGAACGTTAGAAATATCAAGTTACGTCCGGGAACAAAGGTGTTCGGCAGCCCAGTGCCATCCGCGACGCCGGGCATGACCTCAATACTAGAATCGGTCAGCGCATTGCCACCCAAGGCCGCGAATGTGTCGATAGGTAGCATCGCATTCGGCACATTGGCAAAATCGGCAACCTGCCGCGCGCACTCGAGTTCAATTCGATGCCTTTGTCCATAATCAAATGTCACACTGCTGACGTTGCCGATACCGAATCGATTGACAGCCCAGTAAAGGCAGGTAGTCGAATCCTGTCCGCCTGATAAAACCACGAGTGCTTTGTCAGTCATTTGCTTGACCTCTTAAATGGATTTTCTTTCGCCGGAGGCTTTTGCTCGACAAGGTAGTCGGCCATAATTTCCTGCGGGGAATGTCCGCGGTCTCAAGTCTGTCTCTACCGTAGCCAAGCAGCTGAGTTGTAGCAACCGAAGCACCTGCGTAACCTAGAAATCGACGGCGATCAATTCTCATTCGAACCTCCAAAGAGTGCGTCGAGCGCACCCATCGCGGCATCTGTTTCTGATTTTCGGTTTGGATCAAATGCATCGCCGCTGGGTACAAACCAATCGCAGAAATTCGGCCGCTCCTTTTCACTTACATCCTCAGCGCCGTCTTCACTACATTGTCGCGTAATACGTGAGTCGAAATGGCGACACATCTTGCAGACGTGCAGATCCACGCTGCATTGTGGGCATTGATCCCGTCGCGATAAGGGCAAGGACAACATGGCAATTGACTCACCACATCGATAACAATTTAGGTCTTCGGACACTCCGGCTCCACGCGCCATCTCACAGGAAACCGAAGTATAGCGTCTCACCCGCCTCCATCCTCAAAAACCGCAATCGGCCGCGAGGGCGTCAACGCTAAGTTCTAATCGTCGTCCAACTCACCCTCACGTAACGCCTCTTTCGTTATTTGCCAGGCGACTACAGCGACGCAGCCTGCGGCAAACAAGGCAAGAATGACACCGGCAAAGGGAAGTATGCTGCGCATGTCGGAATAGTAACATCGGATTTAGTTCTCAGCGTCATCTAATGACCCTTGATTTGAAGCGCTACCTAGGTGGCATCAACCTTGGACACTTTACCCACATACCCCCAATTAACCTCATTGCCCACCTCTGGACGAGAGGGAATGTTTTGCGACAGAACCAATGAACAGACAGCGAACCCAGCCCCAATCAGGAACACAGCGGCCGGTGAAACTATCCAGACCAATCCTAAAGCCGCCGGCACAACGACGGCAGCGATGTGGTTAATTGTGAATGACACGCCAGCGCTGCTGGCTATATCGCCAGGACTCGCGATTTTCTGGAAATACGTGCTGACCGCAATCGCCAGCGCGAAAAACATATGATCAACGACGTACAGGCCTGCGCCTATATAGGGATTTTCGACATAGGCATAAGAGCTGAAGACTATGATCAAACCGACGTATTCAATCGTTAGAGCTCTGCGCTCGCCAATTCGGCCGATCAGTCCGCCAATTCTTTCTGCAAACAACCAATTGAACGCGTAGTTGATCAGGAATAGCAACGCAACCTGCGATGCCGAATAGCCAAACTTCTCAACCATCAGGAACGCCGCAAAAACTGTAAATATTTGCCGCCGCGCGCCGGAGAAAAAGGTCAGCGCATAATACAGCCAGTAGCGTTTTCGCAAAATCAGTGCGCTACTTTGCTCATGCTTGGCACGAAATTCCGGGAACCCAAACCACATGAAGACTGCCAGGCAGCAACACAATCCACCTGCCAGCAAGAATATCCACACGTAGTCAAGGGAGAGCAACTCAAGCATTCCCCACAAGACTGCATAAACGACAAGTGAGGTGATAGCACCCACAGAGATGAGCTTCCCCAGTGCCTGCGGTGCTTCCTCCTTGGAAAACCATTGTAGCGATAGTGACTGCTTAACCACTTCGAAATAATGAAATCCAGCCGACATGAGAACAGTTGTGCAATAAAGGCCTATTACACTTGGGAAGAAACCCGCTAAAGCGACGCCAGCCCCTAGGACTGCAAGCGCGATAACGGCAAACACCTGCTCTTTGATGACGAGCAGCACGAATACAGTCGTGAAGCCGAGAAAGCCCGGCACCTCGCGAAGGCTTTGCAGGATGCCAATTTCGATGCCTGTAAATCCAGCGCGCTCAATAACAAAATTATTAAGCAGCGCTGACCAGGTGCTGAATGCGACCGGCATAGCGACTGACATCAAGACCAGAAGCATTCCCGGCGTCTGCCAAGGGTGTTTTTGCATCGGCAGAGCTTAGGGAACGTGTCTGTGTGGGTCAAATTATCGATGTGGAATCGAAAAAATGCACTCTACGTTACATTATAATTATTTTTACTATACAATGTAACGCATGGCGAAAACCAAAGTATCAACCTTGAACCTGCGAATAGAGCCGGGGCTGAAGAATGCAGTACGCGAAGCGGCTGCTCGTGAGCACCGCAGCGTGGCCAATATGATTGAAATGTTGATTCGCCGACACTGCGACGACAGTGGCATATCAATTCCGGAACAAAACGACTTCTTCCCGGGGGATCCTAATGGATGAGCGCATGTTGAAAGCGATGGTGGCGGCCGGCGCGATAAAGGACATCAACATTATCGCCAGCGGCGCCAGATTTCACATCGAGGCGAAAACGCCCAACGGCCCCATCACTGCAGAAACGCGAAAAGGCAAAGTCCGAACCTGGGCCACACTTGATGCCGCTGCTCGCTGGGTCCGCAGTCTGGGCGTAGGTGCCGCCCATGTTAATCTCGCTCACTGGCAACCCAGCCAGCGCGAGCTTCCAATTTAAAGGGGGCTACTACCCTCACTTGATCCAGGCTGCCATAGACGACTGAGAGGAGATGGTTTTTCGTTCGTATTGAAGGTCAACGTGACGAATTGTAAATGTAGGTTGCCCTGCCCTGCACCCTTAATCTGTGTGCTCACTACCCCAATGAGCAAGACATAAAAAACCAAGGGCAACAATGACTGAGCCAGCGAAGATCCCAACGCTGGCCAGCATGAACAAAAACCGCAACTAGGTTATGCCGGATTTTAGGTTCTCCTCGATAGTACCTCCCATTCTATTTTTATCAGCAAAACCCATGGTCTGCCGGTGGGTTGTTGCCACTCATCGCATTGCTCCTTTACGTTAGCCTGCATATTGTTACAATCTTTGACCCTCTCCACTAGCGCAGTAACCCTAAATGACCCACAGAATCTGGAATGCGGCGGCTGTCGCTATATTAGTAATATTTATTTCTGCGTGTAGCCGAATGGCGGAACCTGAAGCTAAGGCGGCCGCTCCCGATGCAAATGCGATTGCACTGAACAGCATCATTGTCGATACACACGTCGATGTGCCATATCGACTTGTGAATGCACTGGCCGACATCTCCGAGGCCACTAATGACGGCGATTTCGACTACCCTAGAGCGGTATCCGGCGGGCTGAATGCGCCTTTCATGTCCATCTACACGCCATCTACACTGGAGGCTGAAGGTCGATCACGAGAGGTTGCCGAAGGATTGATCGATATGGTCGAAGGATTCGCTCAACAATGGCCCGATAAATTCGCAATTGCTCGATCTCCGGCAGACGTCAGGAATCAATTTGAGGTCGGTATTATTTCAACGCCGCTCGGAATGGAGAATGGCTCGCCGATCGAGGGCGATCTGGCCAACTTGCAGCACTTTTACGATCGTGGTATTCGCTATATAACCCTGACACATGGTCTCTCAAACCACATATCTGATTCTTCCTATGACTCAAACCGCCAATGGAATGGACTGAGCGACTTTGGCGCTGAAGTGGTAGCCGAGATGAATCGCGTTGGTATCATGGTCGATATCAGCCATGTATCCGACGACGCCTTTTGGGAGGTTATGGAGATTACGAATGCACCCGCAATAGCGTCACATTCGTCAGCCAGGCATTTCACACCGGGCTTCGAGCGGAACATGAGTGACGAGATGATTATCGCGCTGGCTAAAAACGGCGGTGTAATACAGATCAACTTCGGCTCAGGCTTCATTACCGCCGAAGCGCAAGAGTATTCGGCGGCTCGACGCGAAGCTAACGCGCTATTTACTGCAGAGCATCCTGAGTTATCAGAATCCGAAATACGTAAAGAATTTCCGGCCATTTACGAAATAGATCACGGGAGGTTTCCGTATTCGTCGCTCGATAATGTCCTCGACCATTTCGATCATGTAGTAGCGCTTACCAGCATTGACCATGTCGGAATCGGCTCGGACTATGACGGCGTCGGCGACTCGTTACCGATAGACCTAAAAGACGTCTCAGCGTATCCGACGCTTATTCAGGGGCTATTGGATCGCGGCTATAGCGAAGATGACATCCAGAAGATACTCAACGGAAACATCCTGCGTGTTTGGCAGGCAGTAGCGGACTACGCAGCAGCAATATCCGGCAAAACATAGCGCAAGAAAGCCTCATAACTGCTTCGATCGAGTTTAATGCCATCAGGTAATGCGAGAATACGGATGGGGCCCTCTATCTATCCTCCAGACTGACTGCCAGAAAGCGTCTCTCAATGTCGCGGTAAACTTGATATTGCACCGCATGACGCATATCCATTTTTAGCTGCATGCCTGCAGTTATCGAGCCAAGGATGGTCACTCCGCCCATTACTTCCTCCGTCAAAATCAATGGTCATAAGCCAATATTAAAAGGCCTACTTAAAAAGTATTATATTGATATATATCAATAATCTATTAATAATAATTAAAATAAATATTAAGTATTTAATAAATTATTCTATCTTCTGCGGCACACCCTTTACGTAAAGCTTACATAGGCTAAAAGAAAGCGGTCGCCGGTACTGAGACGGCGGCCATGCTGGTCTTATGGTTTATTGCTAGACAAGCAAGACCGCTCTATGGAAGACCTTTTGCGGCATTGTCGGTACGATAGGTCGATGGCGTACCTCATCATTATCGTAGTTGTAATTGCACTGATTCTTGGTCCCGGGATATGGGTGAATCGTGTACTCGCAAAGTACAGTCGGCCGGTGGATCGCTACGCGGAAACCGGTGCCAGCCTCGCGAGATATCTTTTAGATTTCAACGGCTTGCAATCCGTAGTCGTAGAGTCAACGGAATCTGGTGACCATTACGATCCAATCGCAAAGGCTGTACGACTGACCCGGGATAAGCACGATGGACAATCATTAACGGCAATTACGGTCGCAGCTCACGAGGTTGGCCATGCACTGCAGGATCACCACGGTTACGCACCGCTCAAATGGCGTACGCGTCTCGTCAGAGTAATGAGTAAGATCGAGAAAATCGGCGCTGGGTTGCTGGTGATATCACCCTTTATAGGTCTGCTAACTCGGGTTCCGGCCCTAGGCATCATCACTATCCTCGCGGGATTCATGACGCTTGGCAGTTCGGTGATCGTGCACGGTCTTACTTTACCGACCGAATTTGACGCCAGTTTCAATCGAGCATTACCCCTTCTGGATAAACTCAATACCCTCAAACCAGCCGACCGCCCTCATGCCCGTAGGCTGCTAACTGCTGCGGCACTGACCTACGTTTCGGCGTCGTTAATGAGCCTGCTCAATATCGCGCGCTGGATTGCGATCCTTCGTCGCTAACTTCGATACGTTAACCTACTGTTTATATTGATTTTTCGAATGATTAGTACGACTCGTTGAGTGGTGTCGACATTGGGACTGGTTTAGGCCGCCCTGCACTGTTATTATCCGCGCCCGAAAGCCCGTCCTACCTGATTCGCAGCGCCATAGCTGCTACCGGGAAATGCATCAAGGACCGGCAAGGAATTACGTGCGTCCACCTCGATTTATTGCCGGGCTCTCGCTGCTAGAACGCTATGAGGGCACCTAACGGTATGTCAATAATTGATGGTTGTTGCCAGGAAACAACTAACAGAGCAGAAGCAGAGAAATGACAGACCTTAACTTATATCGAAATATCGGAGTTTTCGCCCACGTTGACGCAGGCAAGACCACGACCACAGAGCGCATACTGAAACTCACTGGCAAGATTCATAAAACCGGCGAAGTCCACGATGGCGAAGCCACCACGGACTTTATGGATCAAGAGCAGGAGCGCGGCATTACGATTCAGTCTGCAGCGACCAGCTGTGAGTGGGACGGCCACCGCATGAACATCATCGACACCCCGGGGCACGTAGACTTCACGATCGAAGTGTATCGTTCGCTTAAGGTGCTTGATGGCGGTGTCGGTGTATTCTGCGGTTCTGGCGGCGTTGAGCCTCAGTCCGAAACGAACTGGCGTTACGCGAACGACTCGGAAGTTGCTCGTATAATTTTCGTCAACAAGCTTGATCGTATTGGCGCGGATTTCTATCGCGTTGTGCAACAAGTTAAAGATGTACTGGCTGCAAACCCGCTAGTAATGGTTCTGCCGATCGGCATCGAAGACGATTTCGTCGGCGTTGTCGACCTGATGACTGAAAAGTCGTGGATCTGGAGTGATGTTAGTGACCCTGAGTCCTACACGATCGGCGATGTACCCGAAGACATGCTTGAATTGGTTGCTGAATGGCGTGAGAAACTGATCGAGACGGCGGTTGAACAGGATGATGATCTCCTGGAAATGTATCTCGAGGGTGAAACGCCGTCGATCAATGATCTGAAGCGCTGCGTTCGAAGGGGCACCATTGCACTCGATTTTTTCCCAACCTTCTGTGGTTCAGCCTTTAAAAACAAGGGTGTACAGAACATTCTTAATGCAGTTGTTGATTATCTTCCGAACCCAACGGAGGTGAAACCGCAGCCGGAAATCGATCTCGAAGGTAACCCGACCGGTGGATTTGCAATTGTTGATCCGGAAGGGCCTTTACGGGCACTGGCATTCAAAATCATGGACGACCGTTACGGCGCCCTGACCTTCACTCGCATCTATTCGGGCACATTAAAGAAAGGTGACAGCGTCGTAAACACCTTTACTGGCAAGAATGAACGCATCGGTCGTATCGTCGAGATGCATGCCGACGCTCGTGAAGAGCTCCATTCTGCTCAAGCGGGTGACATTGTTGCCCTCCTCGGTATGAAGAACACACGCACAGGCCACACGCTCGCTGATGCAGATAATCCTGCAACACTTGAACCGATGGTATTTCCGGATCCTGTAATTTCTATTGCCATCTCGCCGAAAGACAAAGCTGGTACCGAGAAGATGGGTGTTGCTCTGAACAAGATGGTTCAGGAAGATCCTTCATTCCAGGTAGCTACCGATGAAGACTCTGGTGAAACACTGATCAAGGGTATGGGCGAGCTGCATCTCGATATCAAGGTCGACATTCTACGTCGCACACACAACGTTGACGTTGAGATGGGCAAACCGCAGGTTGCTTATCGCGAGACGATTACACGCACGATCGAAGACACCTACACCCATAAGAAGCAATCGGGTGGTTCAGGTCAATACGGCAAGATCGAATACGAGATTGCGCCTGCTGAACAGAATGCCGGCTACGAATTCGAATCCAAAGTAACAGGCGGTAACGTTCCGCGTGAATACTGGGGTGCGATCGAGAAAGCGTTTAAATCTTGCATGGTCGAAGGCACGATGGCGGGATACCCACTGCTCGACGTCAAATTCACCTTGCTCGACGGCGCATTCCACGCCGTTGATTCATCCGCTCTCGCGTTCGAAATCGCAACCAAGGCGGCCTACCGCCACTCGGTGCCGAAAGCCGGTCCTCAAATACTTGAGCCGATCATGAAAGTCGACGTATTTACGCCTGACGACAATGTTGGTGACGTAATTGGCGATCTTAACCGGCGTCGCGGCATGATTAAGTCTCAGGATGCAGGTCCTACGGGCGTTCGTGTAAAGGTAGATGCACCACTGGCTGATATGTTTGGCTACATTGGCCATCTGCGTACGCTGACGTCAGGTCGCGGACAGTTCTCGATGGAGTTCAGTCACTATGCACCTTGTCCACAGAATGTCGCTGATGAAGTCATAAAGGAAGCGACTGAGCGCAAAGCAAACAGGTAGGCACCCACAGCCTTAGAGGTTGCCATCTGCAAAGATATTAAGCCCCTGTCGATTCTATCGGCAGGGGCTTTTTCTTTGCCAACTTCACAGCGTCATAAATAAATACAGCGACGGCGATCCAGATTAGGGCAAAACAAATCTTGTAAGCGGTAGTGAGCGTTTCACCATAATACAAACCGACAAGAAATTGTAAGGTCGGGCCGATAAACTGCAAGAATCCGATTGTCGTGAGTGACAATCGTCTCGCCGCAATAGCGAATAACAACAATGGCATCACTGTTATAGGGCCTGCGAGGATTAACAGGCCGTCCGTAACTAGACTGTATTTCAGAAAAATTGCGCTTCCGCCGTTCATTAATACCAGCAACCAAGCGATCGAAAACGGAAAGAGAATCAGAATCTCAACAAAAAGTCCGGGCATTGCACCTATATCGATCTGCTTTCTAATGACTCCGTACACTGTAAATAATACCGCTAATGAGATCCCAGCCCAGGGAACCTGCCCATGACTGATGCTCAGTATCGTTACAGCGAGCATCGCAAGGGTCACTGCGACCAGTTGCCACGGGCGCAGCCGCTCACCCAAGAAAAGAACCCCGACAAGCACGTACATCAGAGGGTTGATGTAGTAGCCGAGACTGGCCTCGAATATCCGACCATTACTAACGGCCCACAGATAGATTAGCCAGTTGACAGAGATCGCCGCGGCCGCCAACGCGAGCCAGGCCAGCTTACGCTTATCGAAAAAAGCGCTACGGACCTCGTGCCACTGGCGGCGAAAATAGATGATCAAAGCACCGAACGGCAATGCCCAGATTACGCGGTGAACAAGAATTTCCGTCGTCGATACATCGCTCACCTGCTTTAAATAAATCGGAAGCAGGCCCCACATCGTATAGGCCAACAGTCCAATAATAACCCCCTCTTTTGCAAGCTGGCTATCATTGTTCAATATCGTCTATTCCGATTGAGCTGATGCCGGATAACCCATCATCCAATCTTTGATGCGGTGGACAAGCGCGACTGCATCTAATTGCAACATATACAGTGATGGCACAAGGAGTAGTGTAATCACAGTCGCAAATACGATGCCAAAACTGATCGAAATCACGGTTGGAATAACGTACTGTGCTTGCGAGCTGGTCTCAAATAATATCGGCATCAACCCCGCGGCCGTCGTGAAAGATGTCAAAATGATAGCTCTAAATCGCTGTGTTCCAGATTCAATCACAGCCTGCCGCGCAGCCACACCTTTCGCTCTTGCCTTATTAATAAAATCGACCATGATTAAACTGTCGTTTACCACGACACCCGCCAATGCAAAAAGTCCAAATAGCGAGAACATGCTTATCGCTTTGCCCATCACAACATGCCCGACGATAGCTCCGATGGCGCCGAATGGAATAACTGACATAATTAGTAATGGCTGACTGTATGAGCGCAAGGGGATTGCGATGAGCGCATAGATCATAAATAAAGCCGCCACTAAGGCGAACCACAGCTCAGATATCAACTTGCGTTCATCCTCGCTGGCACCTTCCAACCCATAACTAATACCGGGGTACCGAGCTAATAGATCTGGAACAAAGCTTTCAGAGAGCTTGCGAAGTATTTCCTGCGGCTCCACCAAATCCGGATCCAGGTCAGCAGTAATCGTAACTGCACGCTCTCGATTCAAGCGTGAAATTCGTGAGTAGCCTTTTCCAATTTCAATTTCCGCTACAGAGGTAAATGGAACCTCATCACCACTCGGCGTTCGAATTCTCATGTTTTCAAGATTAATGATCGAGCGACGTTCGTCAGCGGGATATCTCACCATCACTCGAAGATCGTCTCTACCGCGCTGAATACGCTGCGCTTCTTCCCCATAGAAAGCTTGGCGTACCTGCCGCCCTAAGGATGACTGCGTCAGTCCCAATGCCTCTGCTTCTGGCTTTATCTTTAGTCGAATTTCATCTCCACCTGCAAACGCAGAATTCGAAATATCAAATAGGCCCTCAAATGAGGATAATTCAGCCTCAAGTTCTTCAGCGGCACTTTCAAGTGCTTCATGATTAGCGCCGCTTAATCGCAAGTTGATTGGATCACCACTATCAAAACCATTCTCGCCCTGAAACTTCAAATCTCTTATGCCGGGAATCTCGCCCACTCGATCACGCCACATTGCGGCGATTTCTGTCATCGAATATGGGCGCTCTTGCGTCATAGGGATTTCGACAAACAATTGCGCGGCAAGGTCACCCTGCGTAAAGATCCCTAAATGCTGAATCATCGGAAGCTCACCAGGGTGTTCACGCACGTACTCTTCGTTCATCGATAACAATTCTGATTCAATTAAATCAAGCGCGGCATCTCGTTGGCTTGATGGAGTGCCAGCCTCCATCTCGAAGTTTACTTGCATGAAATCTGATTCAATTTCTGGAAACAAAACCACGCGTAATGCGCCACTCATTATGAGGCCGGCCGATAATATCAAGACGGCCACGAAAACCGATAAGGTAAGACCACGATTATCGACCGCTTTTTCAAGCCATGGCCGGTATATTTTCTCAACGAAACGATGTAGCCGATGCTGTACACGGCGTTGAACCTTTAGAAAAAATCGCGGAATACGCTCCTTAAATGCTATCGAGCGCTGCGGATAAAATAGATCATCTTCATCGATATCCGGAATACGCGCGCGCGCAAGGTGTGATGGCAATATGAGCTTTGATTCAACTAACGAGAAAAGCAGACAGAGAATAATGACGAAACTCATTGCCTCAAAGAAAGTTCCAGCTGCACCACCGATAAACATCATCGGTGCAAACGCGGCAACAGTTGTCAAAACACCGAATGTCGCTGGAATTGCCACCTTGTGTGCGCCCTGAATCACGTTATTAAGTGACTGACCATCAGCTCGAATTTTAGTATAGACGCTCTCGCCGATAATGATCGCATCGTCTACGACGATACCGAGAACTACAATAAAACCGAAAAGACTAATTACATTAATCGTTACCGGCCAGATGGGCATCAACCACAGCGCGCCAAGAAACGTCACGGGTAAACCAATAATGACCCAAAATGCGACTTTCATTCGCAAGAACAATGATAGAACGAGAAACACCAGAATCGCTCCACTGATTATGTTCTCATTCATCATTTTTAGACGATCTTCAAGATAGCGTGGAAGGTCAATCCAAGTTTCCATCTTGATGCCGCTCGGAATCAACTTCGATTTTCCAGCGAGATAATTTTTTACATCTTTCGCGGTCTGAATTTCGTTTTGCTGCCCTCCAGCGACCACCTGCAATGTCGAAGACGGTCGGCCATCAAAGCGACTATAGCCACTCGTTTCTACAAATCCATCCGTGATGGTCGCAACATCAGACAAAATCAATCGAGTGCCATCCGGGAATGTTCGTAGCACTAGTTGTGAATACTCGGCGCCGGTATAGACCTGCCCGATCGTGCGCAACAATATATCTCCGCCCGCTGTTTTGATCGTGCCACCCGGCATATCAATCGACGAATTCTTGATGGCTTGCGAAATTTCGCTCATCGTCAAACCGTATTGGCGTAGGTTATGCTCAGAGACTTCGACGCTAATTTCGTATGGCCTGTCACCGAAATTATTGACCTGATTGACTGTCGGTATTTGCATTAACTCATTACGAACGTCCTGCGAAATAGTCTTTCTAGCAAACGAGTCAAGGTCACCATGAATCGAGATCATTACTACGGGCTGTTTAATCTCGATTTTCGAGATTATGGGCTTCTCGGTTAAAGCAGGAAATGTCGAGATAGCGTCGACCCGCGTCTTAACATCACTCATGACCTCGTTAAGATTCTCGCCAAGATTCAGCTCGAGCGTTACCCGACCCATCCCCTCTCTGGCCGTCGAAGAAATCTTCTTGATTCCCTCAATATCCTGAATGGCTTCCTCGATTCTAATGACAACGCCTTCCTCAACCTCCTCCGGCGCGGCGCCAAGATAAGGGACCTCAACTCGAATCATCTCGAGTTTAAATTCTGGCTGAGTTTCTTTTCGTATAGAAACCGCTGAAATAAGCCCTGCGACGATAATGAGAAACATCAGCAAGTTCGCAGCAACATGATTTGCCGCAAACCAGGCGAGTATGCCTTTTTCTTCAGTTTCACCCGATGACTGCATTATTAATGCTCGCTCAAAGACGCTGCGACTTCACTTATCGAAGGGGCTGGTTCGATTTCTCCAGCAATTCGAACCGGCATCCCATTGACTGGTGTTTGAATCGCCGTTGTCACTATCCGCTCTCCAGCGATCGCTCCCTCATTTACATAAACGTAATCCGCGTCGGAGTTCACGATATTTACCGCTCGGATATTTAATTTATTGTCACTATCAACAAATATCAATTTATCTGAACCTCTGACAATTCCTCGAGGAATGCGAAATACATTGGCAGCCGTCGGAGCCTGTATGGTCGCGGCGACAAAGGTGCCCATAGGAAGCGAATTTCCATCCATATGTAGTCGATAGGGATCGGCTATTTGAACTACCGCGTAAGTCACCCGGTTGCTTTCATCAACCACTCCCTCCGAACGAACTATCGTGGCAGTCCAACTGACCTGTTGGCCTCGTTGTGTCGCCATCAAAACCACACTTGGGCCAATGACGCTATCTGACGCGGCCATTTCAGCCGCGCCCGGTAAATCCAAGAATATAAGATCGTTATCAGTGAGCGGTAAGCGAATTTCAGCGAAGTCCGTCGCAAACGTTATGCCCAGTCGGGTTCCCATGCTAACGAACTGCCCCAAATCAGCTACTTTCGCTCGAACAATGCCCTCATAAGGCAATTTAATGTAGGTGCGTTCCAAATTTCGCTGCGCACGAACCATATTGGCTTTCGCAGTGGCGAGCGCGGCGGCGGCAGAAGCAAGCTCCACTTCTGCTCGATAGCCTTGCTCGCGAAGCTTACTTGCGCCGTCGAATTCGATTTGTCGCTGCTTGACCAATGCTTCTGCCTGCCTCAATTCGACCGTGTAGTTAGTCGGATCAATTCGCATTAACACTTCATTTTCCCGAAACACCCCACCAGCGATAAATTTGGGGGAAATTTCAACAATTGTTCCCGATACTTCAGCACTCAGTATTGTTTCAGTCCTTGGGCGCACAGTCCCCTGACTCTGAACTTCGAATTCAGCCGTCATCAGCTCAAGCTCAATAACATTAACTATCGGGTCCAGATCCACTCGCTCTTTCTTGGGTGGTTCGGCTTTCATACTGATCATTGCCATCACGGCGAGAATTGCCAGGCCAGGTATGCCCAGCACAACGAGGATGCGCATGCGTTTGATTTCCCTTGGTTTCGTTTCTTGTGCTAATCGATCGTAGCACCGCATTCTGAATGGTTTTGACCGAAAATTCAGTCATTTATCCCGATCTGTATAAAAAAGACCGAAACCGAGAACATTGTCGATCTAAGAAATTGCGGCGCAGGCGATTTGACACTATCGTATACACCCTTGCGAAAAGCGCCCGTAGCTCAGTTGGATAGAGCGCACGGTTCCTAACCTTGAGGTCGTAGGTTCGAATCCTACCGGGCGCGCCACTCAATTTTGATCGGCAAAATCCAATACTTGTGATGGCGTTAATGACACAAACACAGAAGCAACTAACGTGATGGTCGCAACCGTAACCATGATTCCATCCACCATCTTCTGACGAAGATAATTCTACAAGTTCATTGGATTATCAGGATCTATGTATATGATTGCGTCTTGCACAAGCGAGCGATAACTCAAAATGCGAAATCTGGAGATCTGAAATGCTGAATACGGGTGATCAAGCGCCGGAGTTTGTACTGAATAATCAAGAGGGAATCGAGACATCGCTTTCGGACCTACTGCAAAACGGGCCGCTGATCCTGTATTTCTATCCTGCCGACTTCACGCCGGGATGCACGAAAGAGGCCTGTTCGATTCGCGATATCCACACAGACATTCAGTCCGTCGGTTTGCAGATTGTTGGCATCAGTCCGCAGGACGAGGAGAGCCACAGTCGATTTCGCGAAGAGCACAATCTGCCTTTTGCTTTGCTAAGCGATCCGGAAAAAGTCGCTATCAAAATGTTCGATGTGGACGGACCTTTTAGCGTCGGCGTTCGCCGGGCAACGTTTCTGATCAGTCGGGACAGGTCAATCAAGGATGCGATGATGGCCGACGTACGAATCGGCCGTCACAAGGAGTTCATCGAAAAAGCAGTGATACTGCGAGAGACTGCCGGCTTTCAATCTGGCTAGTTCGGTACATACGGTGCTCCGTATCTCAGGCGTATCGTTTTGGTTTTGCCGAACCAGGGAACTGAAACGACGTAGATATTGTCATATTCGCTATCATTGATCTCCGGAACATTCTTGCTCGCCCCCATGCTTCCGATCATCGCAGGCACCGTATTACTGTGCCCGACAACCAGAACGATTTTCCCTTTATGCGCCTTGACTACGTCATCCATGATCGACTCAGTGTTGAAAGCATCATAGTGCGTAATCGAAATATTCAGCGCGGTCGCGACTGGCAGGACGGTTTCTTCAGTATGGCGATACGACGTGGAATAAATGGCGTCCACCCCCGCTACGACATCGGCAGCGACAAGTTGTCGTGCAAGTTCGGCAGCGCGTATCTTGCCTGCTTCGCTGAGACCGGGATCATCCGTGGGGGTCAACGCCTTTTCAGCATGGCGCACAAATATTACTGTGGTCGTCGCCTGTAGTTCAAAAAACCACGCGAGACCGACAGCGATCGCTGTGTAGATAATGACGACTTGAATTCGGCGTTGTCGGCGGCGGCGGCGATCGATGTTTGACTTGAGCTTTTGCATGGAGTGCGACTTTACTCGGTCTTGGAGTCGTCGGGAACGACCTGGTATTCACCCTCGATGACGCCACCGGTACCACTAGCCTTATTGGCACTTTGGGGCGGGGCTTGTCGGCACATCTTTCGATTGAACCACCAGATACGAATCCTGATGACTGATGCCATGATAAGCACGATGCTACCGATGATCACGAAAGCAAAAAAACCGAACACAATAGACGCGGCGATCGTCAAGATACCGATGACCATGACAAAAAGATTCGCAATTGGATTGCCAGACGAGAATCCGCGATTAAGTGAGGAATATTTCAATCTTTTTTCCTTATTTATAAGCCGTCAGACCGAGGATAAGGGTCCAGCATCTGTTCTGTCTAGCTGCGCGTTAACTTGTTACGCTCAATTTCAATATTGGGAGCTATCATACGATACTCAAGGGTTCAGACCACCAAACCCATAGGAGATTCGCACTAAATTCTTCAAAGAGGCGCAAGTTATGGTTGAAACCGCGCGATACTGCAAGCACAATGCGCAGCGCTCGACCTGACTCGGAGAGGTGGCAGAGCGGTTGAATGCACTGGTCTTGAAAACCAGCAAGGGTTAATAGCCCTTCGTGGGTTCAAATCCCACCCTCTCCGCCAAATAGATAGAAGGCCCCTTTGTGGGGCCTTTTTTTATTCCGCCGTGTAAGGCCTGAAATTCAGCGCCCTATAATACGTGTACCCTAAGGATTTGGGTCATATTGGGAGCATTCCTTGCCTACAATCTTAATAACCGGCTGCAACCGCGGTATCGGTCTACAGCTCGCTTCACAATTTCAGGCACGAGGCGACAATGTTATAGGTGTTTGTCGAAAACCCAGTGATGAACTATCTACTCTTGGGCTCCGCCTCATTTCAGGCATCGACGTTTCCACCGACGAGTCCGTGAGAAAGCTTAAAAACGAACTCGCCGACATACCCGTGGACGTACTCATCAATAATGCTGGAATACTTAACCGCGACGAATTCGGAAGTATCAATTACGACAATATGATCGAGCAGTTCCGCGTCAATACGCTAGGTCCATTACGAGTTACCGAGGCACTTAGCCTCAACCTCCATGAAGGCTCCAAGGTGGTCATCATCTCCAGTCGGGTTGGCTCTATCGCCGACAACGGGTCTGGAAACTACTACGGTTACCGAGCATCTAAAACCGCGGTCAACCAAATGGGCATGAATCTCACGCACGAATTTACGCCCCGCGGCATCGCCGTCACCCTCCTCCACCCAGGTTTGGTCGCAACCGAAATGACCAACGGTCAGGGTGTAACGCCAGCCACCTCGGCGGAGGGCCTCATCGCACGCATCGACGAGTTGAGCATCGCTAACACTGGCCACTTCTGGCATGCCGAGGGGTATGAGTTACCTTGGTAGCGGCACCGCAACCAAAGTCAGACGATAAATTCAGCATTGGTGTTAGAATTCCAACACTAAGTTAAAATGGAGTTACACAAATGCAAAACAACATAAATTCGATGGCGCCAGTATCTACCATGGCGGTCGAAGACCGCTCTGAATTCATCTGGAAATGCTACGCACATGTAGTTGGCGCAATCTTCGCGCTCATCGCGGTTGAGTATTACCTGTTCACCTCTGGAGCTGCTAACGCGATCGCAGAAGCGATGATGCAGAGCAGAATAATGGTGATGGTTGGCTTCATCGCATTAAGTTGGGGAGCGGGCCATGTTGCGCATCGCCTCGAATCAACGGCCGCCCAATACGCCGCTTTTGCTATGTTTGTTGTGCTTTGGGCCATTATGTTTGTGCCGATTCTAGGTTACGCCATGCTTTACGGTCAGGAGCGAGGCGTCAACATTATCGAAGACGCCGCAACGATTACCGTTTTCGGATGTGCAGGGTTAATCGCGACCGTAATGATCACTCGCAAAGACTTTTCTTTCTTACGAGGGGTTATGGTTTGGGGGTTCTTCGTCGCCATCGGCCTTATTGTCGCGTCACTGGCATTCGGCTTTCACCTCGGAACCTGGTTTTCAGTGGGCATGATCGGATTTGCCGGCGCCGCAGTTTTGTATGACACCTCAAATATCATGCACCACTACCCGCAGGACAAGTATGTCGCCGCGTCAATGGCGTTATTTTCTTCCATAGCGATGATGTTCTTTTACATCTTGCGATTACTAACAAGCCGCGATTAGGTCAGAAATTGAAAGGGCCCTTACGGGCCCTTTTTTCTAGATGCGTTCTACGACTAGCTCTAAGCTGAAATAGACTCCGCCCCACCCATGTACGGCTGCAGGGCTATGGGAATCCGAATGCTGCCGTCCTCATTTTGATAATTCTCCATTATGGCAATCAACGCGCGACCAGCCGCAACGCCAGAACCATTCAACGTATGAATGAGCTCCGGTTTGCCAGAATCCGGATTTCGGCGTCGAGCCTTCATGCGTCGAGCTTGAAAGTCGTTGTAGTTGCTGCAGGAAGATATTTCGCGATACTTCTGCTGACCCGGTAACCAGACTTCGATGTCATATGTCTTGGCAGCCCCGAAGCCAACATCACCAGCACACAACGCGACAACTCGATACGGCAGCTCTAGCTTCTGCAGTATGGCCTCGGCATGTCCTGTTAATGTCTCCAGCGCTGCCATTGATTCATCGGCGGCTACGAAATGCACTAGCTCAACCTTCTCGAACTGATGCTGGCGAATCATGCCTTTCGTATCCTGCCCGTACGATCCCGCCTCAGAGCGAAAGCATGGCGTGTGAGCAACGAAGTGTTTGGGTAACTCACCCACTTCGAATATTGCGTCTTGGGCCAAGTTAGTAACAGGAACTTCGGCTGTGGGAATAAGGTAGTACGGTGTCTCGCCGGAGGTTCGAAACAGATCCTTCTCAAACTTCGGCAGATTTCCTGTGCCCACCAGTGCGCTGGCATGGACGAGATATGGCACATATTTTTCCTCATAACCATGCTTATCCGTATGGGTATCCAGCATTAGCTGGATCAATGCACGCTGTAGACGAGCGAGCGGCCCGGACATGACGGTGAAGCGGGATCCTGAAATCTTACTCGCGGCCTCAAAGTCGATCATGCCCAGGTTTTCGCCGAGTTCTATATGATCACGCGCGTCAAATGGCAGCTCGATCGGAGTACCCCATTGACGAACTTCCGCATTGTCGCTTTCATCCCGGCCGTCTGGAACACTCGCATCAAGCAAATTTGGCAGATCAAGCTCGATGTCCTTGAGTTGAGATTGAACTTCCTGCAACGCAGATTCTGAGGCCGCTAATTGGTCGCCCAAATCTTTAATGGCTAGAAGTAATGGCTGAATATCTTCGCCTTGCGCTTTCGCCTTACCCACGCTCTTGGCGCTTTTATTGCGCTGACCTTGCAGGTGCTCAGTGTCCATCTGCAGAGCTTTACGACGCTCCTCTAGAGACAAGTAGGCTGCTGCGTCAAACGTATAGCCGCGTCGAGCTAGGTTAGCCGCAACATCTGCGGTGGATTGGCGAAGTAGTTTCGGATCGATCATTTGCGTCTTTTTGCCTGTTTTTTCTGATTACGCTGCTCGATCTCGTCGAGCTTTTCGCGGATTCGAATCTCCAATCCACGTGGCAAGGGATGATAATACTTAACCGAGTTCATGTCGTCGGGAAAGTACGTCTCGCCCGCCGCATGCCCCTCGTCTTCGTTGTGAGCGTAACGATATTCTTCGCCATAACCCAGATCCTTCATTAAACGCGTGGGTGCATTGCGTAAATGCAGCGGCACCTCCAGAGACCCATGCTGCCGGGCGCCTTCCATCGCCGCCTTGGACGCTGTGTATACCGCGTTACTCTTTGGTGCGCAGGCAAGATAGATAACCGCATGTGCGATCGCAAGCTCGCCTTCGGGGCTACCGAGGCGCTCCTGAGCTTCCCACGCATTAAGAGTCATCTGAAGGCCGCGCGGATCTGCATTGCCAATATCCTCCGAAGCCACCCGAATCAGACGTCGCGCTATGTAAAGAGGATCACAACCGCCATCCAGCATGCGCATCAACCAATACAACGCGGCATCCGGGTCGGTACCGCGAATCGACTTGTGCAAAGCCGAAATTTGATCGTAGAAATACTCCCCTTTTTTATCAAATCGACGTCTACTTCCTGACGCGACCTCCTTGACTGTGTCATCACTGATACCACCAACTTCAGCTAGATCAGCTGACAACTCGAGTAAATTCAATGAGCGCCTTGCGTCTCCATCGGCCGCCTCAGCGATGAGTTGAATCGACGCATCGCTAATCGTAAAACTTCCACCGAGTCCACGCTCTTCATCCATCAACGCTCGCTTGACTATGTCGACCAGATCATCGACCTCCAGCAATTTCAATACGTACACCCGCGCTCTCGATAACAGCGCGTTGTTTAATTCGAAAGACGGGTTTTCAGTTGTTGCGCCGATAAAGATCAAAGTTCCATTTTCGACAAAGGGCAGAAACGCGTCTTGCTGAGACTTATTGAAGCGATGCACCTCGTCGAGAAACAATACGGTGCTTCGATTGTTCATCTGCCGATGTTGCTCTGCCTCGGCTACGGCTGCTCTCACATCTTTGACGCCCGCCATCACCGCTGATAACCCGATGAAATGAGAGTCCGTAGTCGAGGCAATCATTCTAGCGAGTGTTGTTTTCCCCGTTCCCGGCGGCCCCCAAAAGACCATGGAGTGCACACGGCCTCGCGTAATCGCACTTTGCAGTGGTTTGCCGTCGGCAAGTAAGTGCCGTTGTCCGTAGAACTCAGACAACGTCAACGGACGCATCCGGTCCGCTAACGGGCGCCCTATATCTGAATCATTGCTAAAAAGGTCAGTCACTGTCAGTGCTTAGCGAATCGTTCCTCGGCCCTCAGGCACCAGCCGCCAACGCCCGCTGCTCCGATTGCAAGGCCCATAATGATACCTGCCACATCGGCGCCAACATCGTATAGCTCGGCTGTTCTATAGCCCACCATGCGCTGGCAAATCTCAATACCGAAACCGAACGCCAATAAGCCAATGCCAATTCTCCAATAAGAGCGATTGCTGTACTGCCCCGCAAACCAGAGCGCCAATATCAGAAATGTAATTCCATGCAGCCACTTGTCGACGCCATCGAACCATGACAGCGCTTTGTAACGGTCATCCCAAAACCAGACCGCTGGCATCAGCGCCAAACAAAGAACAAATGCCAAAAGAATGACGCTGGCTATCCGCCACCAACCGACATAGCGAAGCGGCAGCATCAATGATCTGCAGTTTCAGCAACGGCTGGTGTGCCAACAAGATCAACGCCGTCAGGAACGACGAATTCGAAACGCGCCGCGTCGATTAGCTCGTTCCGCTTCACGTTATGAAGAGCAATCAGTGTTGTTTGCTTAAGATTGTCAAAGAACATCATTCGCAGCATTTGATTCTCGATAAAACCAAGTTCAACCCGATTAAATCCACTGTTTTTATCTTTTGGCTCCAAACGAACCCAGGTGATAATTTTCTCGACAGTCGTACCACCGAAATCGAATTGTTCGAGAGCATTTGCGGAACCACCGAGTAATAATGCTGGAGTATTCGCTAACGCCTCCGCCTGCGCCTTGACAGTGACTTGCTCTAGGTCGAGGTCATAGCTCCAGATATTCACACCATCTGCCACCAACCATTGCTCGTACGGTTCGGTATACAACCAACGAAACCGCATCGGCCTTTCAATTTCCAGCGTGCCGCTCGTGCGTTCGATGATCGCGCCTCCTGCATCGATAAGCGATTGTTCAAATCGACCTTCGAGCGTAATCACGTCAGTTAGGAAATCTTTGACGAGTTTTTCGCCAAGATCGTCAATACTTACTTGAGCAAATGCGCCGTTTGCGCCCAGCGCAAGAGTAATCAATAAGATTATTTGTCTAGTCATCTTTCGCCGGTGTCGGGACCAATATTTCGCGTGCGCCATTTGACTGCAACGGACCCACCATTCCGGCAGCTTCCATCGCCTCTACCATTCTTGCTGCTCGGTTATAGCCGATCTTCAATCGCCGCTGGACGCCCGAAATCGACGCCTTACGGGTATCGAGAACCACCTGAACAGCCTGATCATAGAGTGCGTCTTGCTCTGAATCATCATCGTCATCTGATTTATCGATTCCGATCAGTCCTGAGGTTGGACCTGATGGACCATCTAGAATTTCATCGATATACCGCGGTGTACCACTTTTCTTCAGGTGTCTTACGACAGCATGGACCTCGTTGTCGTCAACAAATGCACCGTGAACACGGACTGGCAGAGACGTTCCAGGTGGCAAGTAAAGCATGTCTCCGTGCCCCAGTAAGTTTTCCGCACCCATCTGATCCAGGATCGTTCGCGAATCGACCTTTGCTGATACCTGAAACGCGATGCGAGTTGGAACATTGGCTTTGATCAGGCCGGTTATCACGTCAACCGATGGGCGTTGAGTGGCGAGAATCATGTGAATTCCCGACGCGCGCGCTTTCTGTGCCAGGCGCGCGATCAGTTCTTCCACCTTCTTGCCGACGATCATCATCATGTCGGCCAGCTCGTCGATGATAACGACAATGAACGGTAGTGGTACCAATGTCGGATGCTCAATCGGCTTATCTTCATCGAACAAATCAGGCGGCCTGAAGATCGGATCCTTGATCGGCTCGCCTGCATCGATCGCATCGCGAACTTTGCGGTTATATCCACCGATGTTGCGGACACCTAATGCAGACATTAAGCGATACCGTCGATCCATTTCGGCGACGCACCAGCGAAGGGAGTTGGCCGCATCTTTCATGTCTGTGACGACGGGCGCCAACAGATGTGGGATGCCCTCATACACCGACAATTCGAGCATCTTCGGGTCGATCATGATCAGGCGAACGTGTTCGGGCTGCGTTTTGTATAAAATACTCAGAACCATCGCATTGATGCCGACAGATTTGCCAGACCCAGTTGTGCCGGCAATTAGCAAATGTGGCATTCGAGCGAGATCCGCGACGACTGAGTTGCCGCCGATATCCTTCCCTAAAGCCAACGTAAGCGGTGATGAAAGATCGTCGTATGCACGTGACTTCAATATCTCCCCTAGTGTGACGAGTTGGCGATTCTCGTTTGGAATTTCGAGACCAACAAATGACTTTCCAGGTATGACCTCAACAATACGAACACTGACAACAGACAACGAACGGGCCAGATCTTTAGCTAAGTTAGCGATTTGACTAACTTTCACGCCTGGCGCCGGGTCCAATTCAAACCGCGTAATAACAGGACCTGGCGAAACAGATTTCACCTCGACGTCGATGCCGAAATCCTTGAGTTTTAATTCGACCAGACAAGACATCGCCTCAAGCGACTCCTTTGAGTAGCCCGCTTTCTGTACCGGCGGGTCGTCCAGCAAGGACAATGGCGGCAATTCACCGGCGGCTGGTGGATCAAACAGCGGAACCTGTCGCTCCTTTTCGGCGCGCTCACTCGGTTCAAGGGTTGGCAGAATCGGTTCGATCCGTGGTTTAGCTCGACTGGCTTTTAGCGCCTTCTCAACTTTGACGACATTCTGGCGAGCTGCCGCGCTTCGACGCCCTTCTGCCTTGTCGCGCAATTCACCCAGCTTGAATCTCGCTTTTTCAAAAATGAGCAAGCACCGGCCGCCAATCCCATCCATGACCTTGATCCAGGAGATACCCAGGAAGAGTGATATGGAGGCGACCCATACACAAAATAACAAAGTGCTCGCACCGAGCAATTTCATCACGCCTTCGAGCCAGCTGCCGAGCGCCTGACCGATGAATCCGCCGGCTGACTCGGGGAGACCCTTAGGCGCAAAATGCAGCGACGATAGCGCGCAGCTTGTCATTAGCGTCGCGATGAATCCAGCGAATCGAAGCCCAAAGTCGATCTTGGTCAGCGAGATCTGAGTTTTCTGCTCGCGGTACAGCATCCAACCCAGGAAAAAAACCATGATTGAGAATAAGTAGGCTGGGCGGCCGAAGGAAGTGAATAGCAGATCGGCAACCCAAGCCCCAACCGCGCCAACACCGTTGATAACCTCATCGCTCGAGTTTGTATGAAAAGGCCCAGAATCAGCGGAGTCGTAGGTAAATAATGCCAAACACAGCATCAACGACAACGCGCCGAATACATATAACGCCCCCTCTCGCAATGCGGTGTGAACTTGCGTTGAGAGGCGAGACTCTGGTTGTTTGGCTTTCGTAGCTATTGCCATAAAGATTCTATATTCCCTACACTAGTCTATTAAGCTTCAGTTCCGCATAAAGCTTGCCCGAATCATAGCGCTTGAAGGTCGCCCCTTGAAAGATAAACAAGGGAACACACTTCAAGGCCTTCTGCGGGCAGATTCTGCGCATAATCTATTCTTACGGACAAATTATACATGAGTGACTTGAAACATTGCCGGGTTCTGATACTCGGCTCGGGCCCCGCGGGATATTCCGCTGCCGTTTACGCGGCTCGCGCAAACCTAAATCCAGTCATGGTCACCGGAATCGAGCAAGGTGGTCAGCTGATGACAACCACGGACGTCGATAACTGGCCGGGGGATGTCGAGGGACTGCAAGGTCCGGCACTAATGGAGCGAATGCTGCGCCATGCCCAACGATTCAACACAGAGGTTGTGAACGATCATATTCATACCGCCGATCTGTCGCAGAGACCGTTCAAATTGGAAGGCGACTACGCCACTTATACTTGCGATGCGCTAATTATCTCGACTGGCGCGACAGCAATGTACCTGGGATTGCCGTCAGAAGAGGTCTACAAGGGCCGCGGCGTCTCCGCCTGCGCGACCTGCGATGGCTTTTTTTACAGGGGTAAGCCTGTAGCCGTGATCGGCGGCGGCAATACGGCAGTGGAGGAAGCGCTGTATCTCAGTAATATCGCTTCGAAGGTGACGTTAGTACATCGGCGCAACGAACTGCGCGCTGAGAAAATTCTGCAGGATCACCTATTCGAGAAAGAACGAGAGGGTAATGTAGAAATTCGATGGGATAGCACACTCGATGAGGTGCTCGGCGATGATTCTGGCGTCACCGGTATACGTATCCGCAGCACCAAAGGCGAAAAAGAAGCTAGCGATATCGATCTGGACGGCGTGTTTATCGCGATCGGTCACAAGCCCAATACCAGCCTTTTTGATGGTCAGCTCGGGATGAAGGACGGCTATATCACCGTCAAATCCGGCATTTCGGGCGGCGCAACTGCCACGAGCATGCCAGGTGTTTTTGCCGCCGGTGATGTAGCAGATCAGATCTATCGCCAAGCAATAACCTCCGCTGGCACCGGTTGTATGGCAGCACTTGATGCCGAAAAGTATGTAGATGCACTAGATGATAAAACTGCAGCGGACGATGCTGCGGCCTGATAACTAAAGTGCCCTCGTGAAGGTCACCGTCCACAGCGGCATGTCCCAAATCAATCGCGACGATTGGAATGCCTTATTGGGTGAAGGCTATCCATTCTTACGACACGAGTTCCTGATGCTTGCAGAGGGGACCGGTTGCGTTGCCCCAAAAAACGGATGGTCACCTCGTCACTTGACGATCGCAAATGACGGGGTTGACGGGCAGCTCCGGGCCGCAATGCCGCTGTACGAAAAGAGTCATTCGTGGGGCGAGTTCGTATTCGACTGGGCGTGGGCAAACGCCTACAAACAGACGGGTCTTACTTATTACCCGAAACTGGTTTCTGCCGTCCCATTCACACCGGCTTCCAGCCCGCGCCTCTTGCTCGCCAATGCGGAAGATTCAGACGGCGCCGCAGCATTGTTGGAGGCCGCTGTGGCCTTAGCCCAGGAAACCCACTGTTCATCACTGCATATTCAATTCCCATCAGATGAGGATATGCCACACCTTGAGAAGGCGGGTTTCATGATACGTAAAGACTGTCAATTCCATTGGCATAATGATAACTACTCAAGTTTTGATGATTTCATTAAGACCTTTACGTCCGCCAAACGAAAAAAGGTGCGCCGAGACCGCAGACGAGTTCGAGAAAGCGGAATCAAGTTTCGACGCTTATGCGGCGCAAACATTGGTGCAGAAACCTGGGCCATGGTGTACAAACTAATCAGCCGTACATTCATGCTGCGCGGTTCCATGCCCTACTTCAGCGAAGCGTTTTTTGTGGAGCTCTCGAAAGCAATTCCAGATGGAGTAATGGTCATTCTCGCGGAGATCGATGCAAATCCAGTTGCCGCGGCGGTTTTCTTCGAGAGTGACACCTGTCTGTATGGCCGATACTGGGGCAGCGATGGCGATTACGACTCGCTGCACTTCGAGACTTGTTACTACCAGGGAATCGATTACTGCATCGAGTCAGGGAAGAAGACTTTTGAACCAGGAACACAAGGCGAGCATAAGATTAGCCGCGGATTCTCACCGACTTCAACCCAGTCTGCACACTGGCTCGCTCACCCCCAATTTTCCAGCGCGATCGAACGGTATCTGGACGAGGAAGGCAAGCACATTGCTCGCTATATGGACTCAGTCGAGTCGCACACGCCATACAAGAATAAAGGCAGTATTTCATGAAAAGTGGTCGTGTTATTTGGCTAAACCAAGATGATCCACCGGACACCTTTCCACCAGTGTCAGCGGCACTCACCGAGCCTGACGGACTACTCGCGGTAGGCGGTGACCTCTCGTCAGAGCGCCTGCTCTGCGCATACCAGAACGGGATCTTTCCATGGTATGACGAAGGCCAGCCGTTGTTGTGGTGGTCACCTGATCCACGCTGTGTATTTCTGCCGGGCGACTTCCATGTTTCGCGAACATTGCAGCGTGAGCTGCGATGCTCAAGCGCAGAATTAAGAGTCAACACGGCATTCTCGGAAGTGGTTCGCGAATGTGTTAAACCGCGCCGCTCGGAACAAGGAACGTGGATAACGCCGGATATGATAGAGGCCTATGAGCGGCTACATCATCAGGGCTGGGCGCATTCGATTGAAATCTGGGAGTCCGACAAGCTAGTTGGGGGACTTTATGGCTTAGCTATCGGCCAGATCTTTTTCGGCGAATCCATGTTCAGTCGGGTGTCGAATACCTCAAAGATAGCGCTGCTGTTTATCGCCAAGCATCTCGAGTCAGGCACGTTTCAACTACTTGATTGTCAGGTCGTCTCCGCTCATTTAGAGACTCTGGGTGCTCGGATTATACCAAGGAGCAACTTCGTAGAGCGTCTCGGTAGTGCATGTCTCCCGTCGAATCCATTCCAAGGCTGGCCAACCGAAGCACTTCCCTGCTCGAAATTGTTTAATAATTAATAATATAGCGCATTGCATTACGTGCGGTGTTTCTGCACAATCCGCGAGCCTTTTAGCACTAGAGTGAATTAAATCCCTTGGCAAAAGAAGAAGCCATTCAGATGGAAGGCGTCGTTAATGAGACGCTGCCCAATACGACTTTTCGAGTTGAACTCGAGAACGGTCACATTGTAACTGCGCATATCTCGGGAAAGATGCGCAAGAATTACATTAGAATTTTGACGGGCGATAAGGTCACCGTCGAATTGACACCGTACGATCTCAGTAAAGGTCGAATCGTTTACCGCGGGCGCTAGCCCTCTGGCAGGTGTTCAAGTTCCTTGAGCACCGATTCAACAATCAACTCAAGCGCGTCGTCTTTACCAACGACTATCTTCACGTGCCCGCCTTTTGCCAAGCTACCAAATAACAGTTCTTCGGCAAGCGGACGCTTGATTTGTTCCTGAATGATTCTGGCCATCGGACGTGCGCCCATTTGTGGGTCGTAGCCCCGCTCCGCAATCCAGTCACGCGCGGCGTCATCGAGTTCAAGCGTCACATTATTATTGCCAAGCTTCGCCTCCAACTCAACCACCAACTTATCCACGACGCGTTTGATCGACTGAAGATCAAGTGACGCAAACTGAATAATTGTATCAAGACGATTGCGAAATTCTGGCGAGAATTTCTTCTTAATAACCGACATGCCGTCCGAGCTGTGGTCCTGATCGGTGAACCCAATAGATGCTCGACTCATCTCCTCAGCACCGGCATTGGTCGTCATTACCAGAATCACATTCCGAAAATCGGCCTTCCGGCCGTTGTTGTCAGTCAGTGTGCCGTGATCCATCACCTGCAGCAGAATGTTAAATACCTCAGGATGGGCCTTCTCTATTTCATCAAGTAAAACAACAGCATGTGGATTCTTATTAACGGCCTCTGTTAAGAGTCCGCCTTGATTAAATCCGACGTATCCCGGGGGTGCTCCAATCAATCGCGACACCGCATGGCGCTCCATATACTCGGACATATCGAAGCGAATGAGCTCGACACCCATCAACATCGCAAGCTGTCGCGTGACTTCTGTTTTGCCGACGCCTGTTGGTCCTGAAAACATGAACGCACCAATTGGCTTTTCTTCATCTCGCAGCCCGGAGCGTGACATTTTGATAGCACCACTCAACGCCTTGATTGCGTCATCCTGCCCGAAAATCGTCAGCTTCAAGTCACGATCCATCGTTCGCAGTGCATCACGGTCCGATGTGGAAACACTTTTCTCAGGAATTCTAGCCATTTTCGCAACAATCGCTTCCACCATGCGGACGGTTACGCGCTTGGCGCGCTCGGCAACTGGTTTCAGTTGCAGATGAGCGCCCGCTTCGTCCATCACATCGATAGCCTTGTCCGGCAAATGTCGGTCATTGATATGGCGGGCAGACAGTTCGGCCGCGGCCTCGAGTGCCGGGTTGTCGTACTTGATGCCATGATGCTCTTCGAATCGACTCTTCAGTCCCTTGAGGATTGCAATGGTCTCTTCAATGCTTGGCGCCGGAACATCAATCTTCTGGAAGCGTCGTGCGAGCGCATGGTCCTTCTCAAAGACGCCACGGTATTCAACGTAGGTAGTAGACCCAATGCAGCGTATATCACCGTTCGCGAGAACCGGTTTGATCAGGTTACTGGCATCCATGACACCACCTGAGGCTGCTCCAGCACCGATAACGGTATGAATCTCATCAATAAAGAGGATAGCGCCAGGATCATCGCGAACTTCGGAAATTACATCCTTCAGACGTTTTTCGAAGTCACCACGATATTTAGTCCCGGCGATTAAAGTACCCATATCCAACGCGAAGATTGTCGCATCAGACAAAACTTCCGGAACACGTTCTTCGACGATCAAGCGCGCCAAGCCTTCGGCTAAAGCCGTTTTACCGACTCCGGCATCACCAACGTACAACGGATTGTTCTTGCGCCGGCGGCAAAGGATCTGCACAGTTCGCTCGATCTCGAGATCACGTCCGATCAACGGGTCGATCTTACCCTGACGAGCCAGCTCATTCAGATTTGTCGCGTACTTATCCAGTGCAGATAATTCGGGCTCCGCTTCGGACTCAAGTTGCGGCTCGCCGTCAGGACCAATGGCCTCTCCCGGTAACTGCGGTATACCGTGAGAAATGTGGTTGACAACGTCCAGCCGCGAAATGTCCTGCAAGCTCAGAAAATAAACAGCCTGAGATTGCTTCTCGGAAAAAATTGCGACCAAAACATTACTGCAAGTCACCTCTTTCTTGCCGCTCGATTGAACATGAAAGACGGCGCGCTGCAGTACACGCTGAAAGCCAAGTGTTGGCTGGACTTCAGCGTCTTCCTCGTCAGGTAATACCGGCGTTTGCTCATCAATGCACTCGGTCAACTGCTGGCGCAACTCCGAAATATTTGTACCGCAAGCCTTCAGAACTTCACTTACTGCTGGGATGTCCAGCAAGGCCAACAGAAGGTGCTCGACCGTCATGAACTCATGACGATGCTCTCCTGCCTTCTGAAAGGCTTCACTCAAACAAAATTCGAGCTCACTGCTCAACATATTCGGACCTCGTCATTGACTTAAGACTCCTCCATAGTGCACAACAACGGGTGTTGCTGCTGATTGGCGATCGTCATTACCTGCGCGACCTTCGTTTCGGCAATGCCGTGGCCAAAAACACCGCATAGCCCCTTTCCTTTGGTATGCACTTCCAGCATGACCTGAATCGCACGAGTGCGCTCCATGCCAAATACGGACCCGAGGATGTCGACAACAAACTCCATAGGAGTGAAATCGTCGTTTAACAGAACAACACGATACAAAGACGGACGCTTAATCTTCGGCTTAGCTTCTTCAGTAGCCAAATTGACTCCGTCATAACGCTCTATGTCAGTTAGTTTGTCACTCATAAGGGTTTTTCACGGACGATTTTTCACTTAAAAGTTAATAATCTGCTTGTTCGTTCCACAGTTCAACCCATATCATCGACTCGCTACGTTATAATGAGAATCATTTGCAATACCACTAGTTAAGTCAGCTACCTTTAATAGCTTCGTTGAATATGATTTCAAGAGCCCATTGGTTAAATTTTTCTAACGCTGGCAGCGCTTCTGTCAATAGGTTCTTGCCGCCCATGGTAAGCCTGTTGCTTGTCGTGCTGATTGCTTGGCAACTTGCCAAGACAATCTGGATGCTCGTCCCGGGCAGTACCATAGGGGTCACCGTTCCAATGCCTGATTCGATGCCTCAGCTGACAGGTACATCGCCAGTATCGGCTGACGTCAATGAAATAGCCACATCCCACCTATTCGGAATCGCCGACGAGGAGCAAGGCGGCCCTCCGCTGATCAGCGCACCAAATGATGATCTTGCCGATACGCGACTCATCAATTTGACGCTCAATGGAACGGTTGCATCCGAGATGCCGAATTACTCAGTGGCGATCATCGCTGACGGCAGCAAGGAC